>Ga0209347_1005433_pt1 | contig 12097 bp, 12 predicted proteins | sample AutmiccommuBRH23_FD_187382 | JGI IMG/M metagenome (GOLD analysis project Ga0209347, IMG submission 187382) | Deep subsurface microbial communities from Mt. Terri, Switzerland - Autotrophic microbial communities BRH/23 (SPAdes) (version 2) | ecosystem: Environmental > Aquatic > Deep subsurface >...
CCGTTTCCTTATTTCAAAACAATAAATTGATCGAAAAACAAACCATCAGCAAAGGTTCGAGCTTTAAATTCAGCATAAACTGCAAGGAAACTTACAAACTTGTCGCCGAAAAGGAAAACTTTGAAACATCAGAAATAAGCATCACAACTGATGATAAAAACAAAACGGAAACCAAAAAAACACTGAAATTAACGCCGATTGAATGTGTTCAATTGTTGAGCGGAAACATTACGGACAGCAAAACGAATCTGCCATTGGACCAAGTAATTGTTTCCTTATTTCAAAACAATCAATTGGTCGAAAAGCAAACCATCAGCAAAGGTGCAAACTTTAAATTCAGTGTAAACTGCAAGGAAACTTACAAACTTGTTGCTGAAAAGGAAAATTATGAAACTGCGGAATTAAGCATCACAACCGATGATAAAAACAAGGCAGAAATTAAAAAATCACTGAAATTAACGCCTATTGAATGCGTTCAATTGTTGAGCGGAAGTGTTACGGACAGCAAAACAAATCTGGCTTTGGACCAAGTAAGTGTTTCATTATTTCAAAACAATAAATTGGTTGAAAAACAAACCATCAGCAAAGGTTCAAACTTTAAATTCAATTTAAACTGCAAGGAAACTTATAAACTTGTTGTCGAAAAGGAAAATTATGAAACTGCGGAATTAAACATTTCAACTGATGATAAAAACAAAACGGAAACCAAAAAAACAGTAAAATTAACGCCGATTGAATGTGTTCAATTGTTGAGCGGAATTGTTACTGACAGCGAAACCAATTTGCCGCTGCCAAATGCCATTGTACATATTTATAGAGGAAAAGAATTATTGGCAAAAATAAATTTAGATGACAATGCAACTTTTAATTACAAATTGGAATGTGATATGCCATACAGATTCACCGTTTCATTAAAAAACTATCACGACCTTGTTTATACGTTAAAAACATCAAACAAAACCAATGAAAATTTAAGTATAAAATTGGAAATGGAATCTTCCGTTGAATTTGTTGAAGTCAGAGAGCAAAAAATGATTAAAACAAAAACCATTTATTTTGATTTGGACCAATCGTCAATCAGATTGGATGCTGCGATTGAATTGAACAAAGTGATTGCTGTTTTAAGAAAATACCCAAAGCTAAAAATCGAAATAAAATCGCATACCGACAGCAGGGCTGCTGCCGACTATAATATGAAGCTTACGAACGACAGGGCAAAAAAAGTGATTGATTACATCATTTCAAATGGCATAGATCCAAGCAGGGTGTCGGGCAGAGGATATGGAGAAACCCAATTGTTAAACAACTGTGCCAAAGGTGTTAAATGCAGCGAAGCAGAGCATCAATTAAACCGAAGAACTGAATTTATTATTACCGACGAATAATTATGAACAAACCAGAAATTAGTTTTGATGATTTCAATAAAGTTGACATCAGAATAGGAACTATTATTGAGGTAGTCGATTTTCCTAAAGCAAAAAAACCTGCCTACCAACTTACAATTGATTTTGGGGATTTGGGTATTAAAAAATCGAGCGCTCAAATTACCCAATTATATGCCAAAGAGGATTTACTGGATAAGCAAATATTGGCCATCGTAAATTTTAAAGACAAACAAATTGCGAATTTTATCAGCGAATGTTTGGTGCTGGGCGTTGAAAATGATCAAAAGGAAATTGTGCTGTTGCAAGCGTCAAAACCAGTTATAAAAAACGGGGAGCAAGTCAGTTAATCTACTTTTCTGCAAAAAGAAATGGGCGAGTATTCTTTTGAATACTCGCCCATTTTTACATTTTTTTTAATAAATTACATATTCTTAAGTTCGTTAACCAATTCTGTTAAAGCACTTTTAGCATCACCAAAAAGCATAGAAGTTTTTTGATTGAAGAATAATTCATTTTCAATTCCGGCATAACCGGCATTCATACTGCGTTTGTTAACAATAATATGTTTTGCGTTCTCTACATCCAAAATTGGCATTCCGTATATTGGACTTGAAGGATCGTTATGCGCGGCTGGATTTACAACGTCATTTGCGCCAACAACCAACACAACATCAGTATTAGGGAATTGAGGGTTTATGTTGTCCATCTCAATTAATTTATCATAAGAAACATTGCTTTCGGCCAATAGTACATTCATATGACCCGGCATACGTCCTGCCACAGGATGAATCGCATAAGAAACATCAACGCCTTTTTTTGTCAATAGTTCTTCTAATTCATGAATAATGTGTTGTGCTTGCGCCACTGCCAAACCATAACCGGGCACAATGACTACTTTACTTGCATAATTCAACAAAATAGCAGAATCACTTGCAGTGGTTTTTTTGATAGTTCCGCCAGTTTTTCCAACTGCTGCGATTGCTGTTTCCCCACCTCCAAAAGCGCCAAATATCACATTTGAAAGTGATCTGTTCATGGCATTACACATAATAAAGGTCAGGATCAATCCGGCCGAACCAACTAAAATACCGCCAACCATCATCACCATATTGCCGTATAAAATACCTGTTATTGCTGCTGCAATACCTGTTAAGGAGTTCAATAATGAAATAACAACAGGCATGTCTGCACCTCCAATTGGAATTACAAATAAAACACCATACACCAAAGAAGCCGCAAGCAATAGATAAATGAGCATTAAATTGGTTGAATCATACATTACAATGTAGGCACCAAATGCAATAAGGGCCAAAATAACCAAATTATTGATAAGGTTGTAATTAGGCAATCTTATGTCTTTCATGGAACCATTTAATTTTGCCCAGGCAACTAAACTTCCTGTAAATGTTAAACTTCCAATGATAATGGCTGCAATAATTGTAGAAGTTTGTGTGGCATCTTCTGAATAATTGCTAAATTCAACCAGGCCAATTAAAAGTGCGCTACCGCCCCCAAAACCGTTAAATAATGATACCAACTCAGGCATTTTTGTCATTGCCACTTTCATGGCGATTAAATAACCAAGGATAGTTCCAATTAAAAGTGCGACACCAATTAAAATATAATTAATTGACGGAACTTCAAAATCGTGTAAAAATATGGTTGCAACAATAGCAAGTCCCATACCAACACCAGAAATTAAATTCCCCTTTTTAGCAGTTTGAGGATGTCCCAACATTTTTAAACCGATAACAAAAGCTATGGTTGTAATTAAATAGATAATACTTAAAGTGATAGTCATTATTTTTTCTTTTTAAACATTTGTAACATACGGTCGGTAACAACAAAACCACCAACCACATTTAAAATTCCCAATATTACTGCAACAAATCCCAATCCCAACGACAAGAAATCATCTGGTTTGGCTTGTAACATTACCAAAAGTGCCCCCACAATTACAACACCGCTTAAGGCATTTGCGCCAGACATTAAAGGCGTGTGAAGCACGGAAGGAACATTTTTAATTAACTCTACACCAATAAATATCGCTAAAATAAGGATATATAATAATTGAAGATTATTGCTGATAAATTCTACTAATTCATTCATGATTTATATAATTTTTTTAGTTTTTTCTGATTTTCCCGTCATGCACAATTAAAGTGCCGTCGGTAATTTCCTCATCCAATTCCCATTTAAACTGATTGTCTGCAGTTAAATGCATCAAGAAATTGTACATATTTTTAGCATACAATTCACTGGCATTTGTTGAAACGCTTACCGGAGCCATCGTTGATCCAATAATTTTCACCCCATGTTTTACCACTGTTTTGTCCATTTCACTGATCTCAACATTACCGCCTTGTGCAGCAGCCAAATCAATAATCACTGCGCCATTTTTCATTTGTTTTACCTGATCTTCTGTAATCAAAACTGGTGCTTTTCTTCCTGGAACCATTGCGGTGGTAATCACCAAATCGGCTTCGAATAAAGATTTGTTCACGGCTTCTTTTTGTCGGCGGGCATAATCTTCAGAAGCTTCTTTGGCATATCCGCCTTCAGATTGTTCTCCGGTATTGTCTACCGAAATAAATTTTGCGCCCAAAGATTCAGCCTGTTCTTTTGTTTCCGTTCTAATGTCCGTAGCCATCACCACAGCGCCTAAACGTTTTGCGGTTGCAATGGCTTGTAAACCGGCTACGCCAATACCATAAATCAATACTTTTGATGGGATTATGGTTCCTGCAGCGGTCATCATCAGCGGAAATATTCTGGTCATTTCGTTTGCGCCCACAATCACCGCTTTATAACCGGCTAAGTTACTTTGTGAACTTAAAACATCCATATCTTGCGCTCTTGATATCCGTGGCATAGCATCCATAGAGAATGCGGTTGCACCCGTTGCAGCGATTGCTTCAATAAGTTGCGGATTTGATAAGTAATACAACTGGCTCATTAAAATTTGGCCCTTTTGAACCAATTTTAAATCATCTTCCGTAAACGGATTGATTTTTATTAGGATATTGGATTCCTTAAAAATGTCATCCCTATTTTTAATAGAAGCGCCAACAGCTTCATAATCTGAGTTTTTAAATGACGAAGCCATTCCTGCATCTTCTTCAACCAAAAGCTCAAACCCTTTTTCAACAAGCAGTTTGGCAATATTGGGTGAAATCGCTACCCGGTTTTCTCCTTTTTGTGTTTCTTTTAAAACGCCTATTTTCATGTATGTAAGGTTTTGTTATGTATAAAATGATATTTAATGTTTAGTAAATGTTATTTAAAATTAGAGGGAAGCCCATAAAAACAAGAAAACCAGCCAAAAAGCCAGTTTTAAATTTGGTTAAACCTCCAAAAGCAATAATTACATTAAAAGCACCTAAAATCAAAATTAACATTTTAAAAAAATAAAAAGTTGTCGATCGAAATTTATTCATTTTTTGGCTTTTAATGATAAGTTGCGAAGTTACTGAAATTATAAAATATATAGATTGATAAAAATCACATTTTTTTTGAATTTACCTTTTTTTGAACTTATAAAGAACAATTAAATTGCTTATTTAACATAGAAATAGATATTATTGATAATAAACATAAAAATAGCCTTAAAAATTTCACATCATACTTTTTTAAGTTATTCTTGAAATAGAAAGTCAATAACCATAACAATCATTCAATAATGTTTACCTAATTTTACGCAATATTGATGATTTAAGAAAATTTAAAACAGCATACATTGCACATTAAAATCACTTTTTTAGGCACGGGAACATCACAGGGGATTCCGGTTATTGGCAGCAAGAACCCGGTTTGTTTATCGACCGATAAACGTGATAAGCGTTTGCGTGTTTCCATTTTGGTTGAATGGGAACAATTCACCTATGTGATAGACTGCGGACCAGATTTTCGGTATCAGATGTTACGCGCAAATGTCACCAAAATTAACGGCGTGTTGTTTACGCACATTCATGCGGACCATACGGCCGGATTGGACGATTTACGTCCGTTCAGCGCGCAACTCGGCGTTGTTCCAATCTATGCAAAAAAGGATGTTTTAATCAATTTAGCCAGGCGTTTCGATTATATTTTTAATGAAGAAGATAAATACATTGGTGCACCCAGCGTTGCGCAAAATGAGATTAAAAACGAGCCATTTTACATCCAAAACTTAAAAGTGATTCCCATTGAAGTTTCCCATGGCAATATTAATATCTTCGGATTTAGGTTTCACAATATTGCCTATTTAACCGATGTTAAAGCCATTTCTGATGATGAAAAATTAAAACTTCAAAATTTGGATATTCTCATCATCAATGCGCTTCGTCTTGAAACCCATCCCACACATTTGAGTCTGGCCGAGGCCATTGCCTTAAGCCAGGAATTAAAAGCAAAAAAAACCTATTTTACGCACATAAGCGTTCGTTTGGGATTTCATGCTGAAGTCGAAAAAACGCTTCCAAAAAATGTGTTTTTGGCTTATGATGAACTAGTTTTAGAAACATAGGTTTACCCCATCGTAATTTAAATCTATTTGCTGTCGTATGTTTTTTTTGCGTAATCTAATGCATCTTTAAATGTGTCAAATATTTGGTCAGGACTGATGATGTTAACAATGTCACTTTTTTTCAATTCGTTGTAAACAGTTTCCCTAACACCTGACAATATGATTGTTACATTAGATGATTCTTTCAATATTTTTAATACCTCCAAGAAATTATGAATGGCAGTGGCGTCCACAAATGGCACATGGCGCATACGAATAATGAGTATTTTACTTGATAAACCCAATATTTTAATGACTTCCGTATATTGTTTGGCTGAAGCAAAAAACAAGGGTCCGCTAATTTCATAAACAGAAAAATCTTTTGGTAAATCTGAGTAATCGGATATTAAATCAGTATCGATTTCATCGCTTAAAGCAGTGCCAAGTTTAGACATTCTTCTCATAAATAACAATGCCGACAATACAATGCCAATTTCAATGGCGACTGTTAAATCCACAAATATTGTAAGAAGAAATGTAGAGAACAGAATAATAATATCAAATGAAGAGCTATGCAATATTGAAATAAAGGAACGCCATTCACTCATATTGTAGGCGACTATAATTAGCACTCCGGCCAAAACAGACATTGGAATTAATTTTGCCCACTGCCCAAAAAATAACATTATCAATAACAAGGTGATGGAATGCACAATACCTGCCACAGGCGTTCTTCCTCCATTTTTTACGTTTGTCGCAGTACGGGCAATTGCACCCGTTGCAGGGATTCCACCAAAAAATGGCGTAACGATGTTCGCAATGCCTTGGGCAATTAATTCGGTATTGGAACGGTGATTTCCTCCAATCATTCCATCCGAAACAACTGCAGAAAGCAACGATTCTATCGCGCCCAGCAAGGCTATTGTTAATGCCGGCTGTAAATACATTGATAAAGTATCAAATTGAAAATGGGGAATCACAAAATCGAATTTTGCAGGAATATCCCCAAAAAATGATTCGATGGTGGTAACAGGCAAATCGAACAGTTGAACAATGGCGGTCATTCCTATAATGGCAATAAATGACCCTGGCACTTTTGTTTTTAACTTGCTGAACAACAAAATAATTCCAATGGTGACTAAAGTAACTGCAATTGCATAATAGTTAATATGGTCAATGTGATTGTAAAACATTTTCCATTTATCAATAAAATCTGAAGGAACTTTTGCAATGTCCAAACCAAGCGCATCTCTCACTTGGGTGGAAAAAATAACCACTGCAATACCGCTTGTGAATCCAACCACCAATGAATGCGGAAAATATTTCAACAAAGAGCCCAATTTTAACAATCCGAAAGCAACCAGCATCAGGCCAGCCATTACCGATGAAATAATAAGGCCATCTATGCCGTATTTTTCAACAATGCCATATAAAATAATAATAAATGCTCCGGTTGGACCGCCAATTTGAACACGGCTACCACCCAATAGTGCAATTAAAAAACCCGCGATAACAGCAGTAATAAGTCCTTTTTCGGGAGAAACACCCGATGCAACCGCAAATGCAATGGCAAGAGGTAATGCAACAATTCCAACTACAACGCCAGCAAAAAGATCTGATGTAAGTTGTTTTTTTGTAAACCCGGTTTTTAGCAGACTAAAAAACTTTGGTCTAAAAATTTTTTCCATTTTATGATTTAATTGTGGTAATAATAAAGTTCAGAATATTAAATTTTGATAATCTAAAGTACGCTTTACCTTTTTAAACAAATGAACACGAGGGTTATTTGTTAAAAAAAGCGAAGTCAATTGTAAATATAAAAAACGAAACTCAGAATAATAAGGTTTAAAGTTAAAGAAACCTGTGAAAATTCTATTTCAGTACGTTTTCAATTTTTTTAAGAGTTTCTGGAGAAAATTCTAAATTTTCCAATGCTTTTAAGCTGTCCATTAACTGTTCGGTTCTGCTGGCGCCAACCAAAACTGAGGTGATTCGTTTGTCTTTCAACAACCAGGCAATCGCCATTTGCGCCAAACTTTGTCCTCTTGAAATAGCAATTTTGTTTAATTGGGTCACTTTTGAAATCAGGTCTTTATCAATTTGATTCGTTTTTAAATAACGCCCATCCTTAACGGCTCTTGAATTTTCAGGAAAACCGGCCAAATATTTATCGGTTAAAATTCCTTGTTGCAGTGGTGAAAATGCAATGGCGCCAACGCCTTCATTTTCCAGAACATCTAAAAGTCCGTTTTCAACCCATCGATCCATCATATTGTATTTTGGTTGATGAATTAAACACGGTGTTCCCAAATCCTTTAAAATTTTAGTCGCTTTTAAAGTATCTTCTGCATTATATTGAGAAATCCCAACGTAAAGCGCTTTTCCCTGCCTTACAAGATGGTCCAGCGCACCCATTGTTTCTTCCAGCGGCGTTTCTGGGTCCGGACGGTGGTGGTAAAAAATATCGACATAGTCAAGGCCCATTCTTTGCAGACTTTGGTCCAAGCTTGAAATCAAATATTTTCTGGAGCCAAAATTTCCATAAGGTCCCGGCCACATATCCCAGCCGGCTTTGGTAGAAATGAGTAATTCATCTCTGTAAGGTTTGAAATCTTTTTTGAAAATTTCGCCAAAAGTGGTTTCAGCGGCACCGTAGGGCGGTCCGTAATTGTTGGCCAAATCGAAGTGCGTAATTCCGTTGTCAAAAGCACATTTCAATAAATTTCTGGAATTTTCAAAGTTATCCGTAAATCCGAAATTATGCCACAGGCCCAAAGAAATTTCAGGAAGCATCAAGCCGCTTTTTCCGCAGCGTCGGTAATTCATTTTGTCATATCTTGTTTCTTCTGCCTGATATCTTTTTTTGCCGGATCCGCCAAATAGTTTGCTCATTTAAGTAAATTTCGAGTGTGTAATATTTTTGATAAAATTAATCAATTTTTACCATATTTTGAAAATAATAATATGTTCTTAAATCTAAAAAAATATGAATTACATTTTGAAAGCTTGAATTGCATTTAAGATGGACAATCAGTTAATGACTATTTTGTGGCAAATTTCGTAACTTTACCAAAGTTGGCAATTTTTAAAATATTTTAAATTGTGTTTAACAAATGGGAACTGCAATAAAAAGAAACATCAGAATAATTTTAATCGTTTTTCTTGGACTTACCGCTTGTGAAAACAATAAAGAGGAAATTACAACAGGTTTGGAAGGTATTGTTTACAGAGGGCCAATAAATCCGGTTGAGATGGAAGGTCAGGTTAATGACGCACCATTTAGCGCTTTATTTCGCGTTTATAATTTAAAGAATAAATTGATAACATCGTTTTCATCCAATGCAGCCGGTGAATTTATGGTAATGCTGGCTCCTGGAAACTACAAAATAATACCTGACAATTCCGCTCCAATAATGGGTGCTGAATTCCAGGTCAAAGAAATTACGGTTAATGAGATTGGCATGACCAACCTAGATTTGTATTTTGATACAGGTATTCGGTAAATTCTTTGTTGCGCTTTTTTAAAAATTCATTTTATTTGAATTTAAAGTGTTTCAGCAGAAAGATTAGAAATCAAACCATCAATTATTGGACAAATAAAATCCTTCTTTTTGTTAAGAAGGATTTTAGGTATGGGTATCAGAATTTATGGAATTTATCTTCCTAAAACATTTTAATTTTTTCTTCTAGTGATTTTTCAAACGACCAAATTTTGAGTCCAAAGTAGATTTTAATTTATCAATGGCACCTTCAACAGCCAGTTCATGGTTGTTTGCAATGTTTGTAACGGCGATTGGTTTCATTCCTTCAAGTCGTGCTTCTACCAAACATCGTTTATCATTGAGCGCATCTTTATGTCCGTTTTCATCTGAAAGATGCACTTCCAACCTTGTAATATGTTCACTAAATCTGCTTAAATCTTCCGTAATTTGGATTTGTAATTGCGCCCTGAATTCTTTGTGTACAGTTAAATTATTGTCTGAATTTATTTGAATTGTCATAATTGTTTGTTTATTAGTGAGACTTTATTAAGTCATCACTGTTTAATTAAAATTAAATTTTTATTGGATTATTAGGAGCATTGTCCAAGTACTACCCAAATAATGATAAAAATGACCACCGTGCTTATGCAGCCTCCACCTAATTTATGTGCTCCGAAACCGGCAATTAAGCCTTTAAATATATTATTCATACGATTGATTGTTAGGATATTATTTTGTTGAGTTTTTTTATAATTGTTTTTATATTTATGGTTCTTGCAACAGCTTCTGTTGATCAAAAATTTGTTTAATAAGCTGTGTTTTATAACTAATTTAGATTACAAAAATGGAGAATTTTACAACCAATATGTTACATAACTTTTGATAAAAGTTACATCATTCACAGATTATCAAATAATAATAAAATGATAGTTTTTACAAAGAATTTAAAAGTAATATAATCTTTAAAATTCTTTTTACCTGAAATTACAGCTTACGCCGCTCCATAAATGGGTAATTTTTGCATTTTTGCCAGCGCCATCTATAATTCCATACATACCAGCGGCGGTTGAAAATTCATGTCCCAAACTGGTTTTTCTAACTTCAATTTCATAGGCATTTTGTATATCTTCCAGTGTTGATCCAATGCCTATGCCGGCCATTGTGGTCAACTTTTGGGCACCTTCTTTAGTGCCGTCAACAGACCAGCCTTGAAATAGCCAATCGATTTTTGACCCAGCACTTTTTGTGTTATTTTCTTGAAATACCAAGGTTAAACCATTGCTCCATGCCACCATTTTTAATGGACCGGCACCACATTCGGCATTAATGCCAGTACTTACTGATGTTGAAAGTAAAGAATTATTTATAATTTCGGTCAACTGATCTAATGGCGTGCCAAATGGCAATTCATTGGATGATCCTGTGATTTGATCAACCAATTGCAACGCATCAAAAGTTAAAACCAAAGATTGCTTATTATTTTCAGCTTTAGGCATCGTATTTCTTGCAATCTCATCAGGCACTGTCTCCGTATTCTGAATGGGTTTTTCTTGCGGATGGCAACTTATAAAAACTAAAGACAAGAAGAATAAAACATGGAAAGATTTCATAGGATATTGTATTAAATCAAAACACAAAAATCGAAATTTTTAGAATGATTTATGTTACATAGTTTTTAGTAAAATTTACATGATTCACAGATTTTAAAATCTAATAATATTTGTTATAAATTATTTTTTTCGGTTTCATTAAGCTCATTAAATGATTCCGTTAATTCTTCGCAAGCCTGCATACAAACGCTATCTAGCTCAATAACCAAGTCAGGTATTTCATCAGTATTTTCCTGATTGCTTGCATATTCCTGCACCTTTTTGGCCTTATTTTCAAAATCGGCACTGATGCCCATAATTGCAAATGACGGAATTAATTTATGCACCGCTTTGTGCAATGAAGGCCAATCTTTATCGGTAACGCTTTGTTTCATTGCAAAAAGTATGGGTGGCGTTTGTTCCAAAAAAATAGAAATCATTTCCAGCATTAATTTTTGATTCGACTTTGTGCGTTGCTTTAAATATGTTAAGTCGGTATATTTTAATTTGTCACTTTTTTTATGCTCCTGCTCATTTTTTTTGTTTAAAACAGAATTTCCTTTCACTCCAGGAGGTTTTTTTTGCATTGGGTTCTTTACCAGGTCAACTATTTTTTTGTACAATATTTTCTCTTCAACAGGCTTTGAAATATAGTCATTCATACCAATGGTTTTGCATTTTTCCAAATCAATCGTAGTGACATTGGCAGTTAGCGCAATAATAGGGATTTTCAAATTCATCTTATTCCGAATATAATCTGTGGCTTCAAATCCGTCCATTTCCGGCATTTGCAAGTCCATTAAAACAACATCAAAATGGTTATTTTGAAGTTTTTCAATGGCTATTTTTCCGTTGGAAGCAATGTCACATTCAAATCCGAAATCATGCAAAAGAGTTTTCATCAACAATTGGTTGAGCGCAATATCTTCAACCACCAATACCTTAATTTCTTTAGGCCCTGTTTGCGATTCTGGTGGCGAGCTTTGCTCTTCGGTATTTTCTTTCACTTCTTTAGTTGTTTTTTGAAAACTCATGATAAAACTAAATGTTGAACCTTTGTCAATGTTACTTTTTACGTGAATGCTTCCTCCTTGCGATTCAACCAATTGTTTGGCAATGGCAAGTCCCAATCCGGTTCCTCCATACATTTTTGAAGTA
>Ga0209347_1005434_pt1 | contig 12094 bp, 8 predicted proteins | sample AutmiccommuBRH23_FD_187382 | JGI IMG/M metagenome (GOLD analysis project Ga0209347, IMG submission 187382) | Deep subsurface microbial communities from Mt. Terri, Switzerland - Autotrophic microbial communities BRH/23 (SPAdes) (version 2) | ecosystem: Environmental > Aquatic > Deep subsurface >...
TCATCATTTACTTCCATTTCACCATCAAAATGTTTGTTTTTTATGACGCCGTTTATATCAATATTTGTGTACGTATATTCTTTAAATTGTTGTTTAAAAATATGTCCTTTTACTGAAGTATTCATTTTTTCCAAGGTAAAACCTTTTCCGTCAACATTAGCTTCAGCAGAAAGATTGCCCATTAATGGTTCATTTAAAATTTTGCCCAATCCAAAATCAATCACTGCAACTTGGCCAAAATAAGACGCATTGTTTATGTCGTCAATATTGGTCAGTTCCAAATCTGCAATCAAGGTGCCAATAGCAGTTTTCATAATAACATCGGCATTAATTAAATCTTCCGTGAGATAGGCAAAACCGCTCACTGAAAATTTTCCCAATTTTTTAAATGATGTAGGAAGCTGTTTTCCCAAAATATTGGGAAGCAATGCTTTTAAATGATCATAATCTGAAGTTAATCTTGTTAAATTGGCCGCCAATGAAAATCCTTCCTCCTGATTAAACACGTTTTTAAAATGCAATGTTCCAATAACTGCGGCATCATGATCGGTAGTCAACAATAACTTTTCTGTCTTGAAATCGTTTAGGTTTCCGGTAATTTTTGTTGAAAAATGAAGCACATCATTGGTGCCTAGTTCATTGTAAAACTTTTTTAAATCAACCAATGATAAATCTGCGCTTTTGACATCTGCATCAATAGTCACTTTATTAACAAAATCGGAAAAATCTTCTCTATTGAAAGAAAATTTAATGTCTGCAACCATGGAAGATTTGTCTGTTACCAGTTCGGTATTCAAAAAATTCATGGCTGTTTTTGTATAGGTAAAATTGCTCGACAGACTTTGAACTTCTACATTGTGATTTTCAATAAAATGAAGTTTATTGATATCTGCATAAACATTTGGGCCGTCAATTTTGAAGTTCTTGGCGCTTCCGTCAATATCTTTAAAAAATAACGGTTTGCTGTTTTCCGCATTTTCATCATACAATTCAACATAACCGTCTTTCAGTTTTAACCTGCTTGAAGTCAGCAAAAATCCGGAAGGTTTGTCACTGGTGCCGCCATCATCAAATTTAGCTATAAACATGGTAAAGGCATCATCTTCTTCGCCTTTGTAGGTTTTCATGTTTAAGATGAATTTCTCTAAAGAAAATTGACCAAAATTTAATTTTCCGTTAAGCAAATTCCGGTAACTTAAAACAGATGTTGTTAAATTTTGAACATAAACCAACGTATCAGAATGATGGTCTTTCACTAAAACTTCTTTCAATTCAACATTTCCCAAAAAGGACAAATCGACTCTTTTAACGTTGATGTCAACATTATAATCTTTTCTTAAAAAATCGGTGGCCATTTTTCCCAACCTGGTTTGCACAGATGGAAGCGACAATAAAAATGTGGCCAGCGCCAATAAAAGCACTAGCGCCAGAAGCAATCTAACAACTATTTTTTTAATTCGTTTGATATGTATTAAATTTGCATTTTTTATGGCAATTTTCGTGCCTTTAATTATTACTGATGGTCAAAGATAAATCTATTTACATTCTTGGTATTGAATCGTCTTGCGATGATACCAGCGCTGCCGTAATTTGCAATGGCAAAGTACTGACAAATGTTGTTGCAAACCAAGAAATTCATGCCAAATATGGAGGCGTTGTTCCCGAATTGGCTTCACGTGCCCACCAACAAAATATTGTGCCTGTAATTCAGCAAGCAATTCAACGTGCAAATATCGACAAAAAACAGTTAAGTGCCATCGCTTTTACGCGCGGACCGGGTTTAATGGGTTCATTATTGGTTGGAAGTTCTTTTGCGAGGTCACTCTCATTGGCTTTGAACATTCCTTTAATTTCTGTAAATCATATGCAGGCGCACGTTTTAGCCCATTTTATTGATGATGAAAAGCAACAAAAACCGCCATTTCCGTTTTTATGTTTGACCATAAGCGGCGGACATACGCAAATTGTGAAAATTACCAGCTATTTTGACATGGAAGTTATTGGCGAAACGTTGGATGATGCCGTAGGAGAAGCTTTTGACAAATCGGCAAAAATTTTGGGTTTGCCTTATCCGGGCGGACCGTTTGTTGATAAATATGCACGACTTGGAAATCCCAATGCTTTTGAGTTTTCCAAGCCAAAAATGGCCGATTTAAATTTTAGTTTCAGCGGATTGAAAACTGGAATTCTATATTTTATTCAGAAAAAAGTGAAAGAAAATCCAAATTTCATTGAAGAAAACTTAAATGATATTTGCGCTTCCGTTCAACGCACTATTGTGGAGATTTTGTTCGATAAACTGGAAAAAGCAGTTGAATTAACCGGAATTAAACACATAGCCATCGCTGGCGGCGTGAGCGCAAATTCTGAAATCAGGGAAACCTTAAAAGCGACGGAAGAAAAATTTGGCTGGAAAACCTACATCCCTAAATTTGAATATACCACCGACAATGCAGGAATGATTGCCATTGTGGGTTATTTAAAATATTTGGAAAATGATTTCTCAAATCAAAACACAAGTACAACGGCACGATTGAAGGTGAATGAGGGTTAGTGTCCTATCCCCAACCCTTTCCAAAGGAAAGGGAGTTTGATTTGGTTAATGAACTTAAACTTCGGACCAATATTCTAACCTTTAATATTTAACTTTTAATATTTAATATTTTTTTCCGCCAAAGACCTTAAATCTTTTCCTGTTGGTTCTTCAAAAATTTCCAGATCAAAATAAGGAACGGAAGCAATTACGTGGTCAAAAATATCGGCCATAATGGCTTCAAAATTTTCCCAACGCTTGTCGCTTATAAAGCAATATATTTCCAAAGGAATTCCTTTTGAAGTAGGTTCCAATTGCCTAACCATTAAAGAAAGTTCTTTATTTACGGCAGAATTTTCGTTTAAATAGCCATTCAAATATTTTCTGAAAACCCCAAAGTTGGTTTGGTTTCTTCCGTTGATCAAAACCGATTTATCAGCGCCTGTTTTTTCATTAAACTTCAAAATTTCACGCTGCCTGTGTTCAATATATTTTTTAACCGATTGAATTTTTTTTAATTCCTCTATTTTTTCATCCGTTAAAAACTTGATGGAAGACTGTTTGATAAGAACGGATCTTTTGATGCGTCTTCCGCCAGATTCCTGCATTCCACGCCAGTTTTGAAAAGAATCGGAAATTAAGCTGTAGGTTGGAATAGTGGTGTACGTATTGTCCCAATTTTGAACCAAAACAGTTGCTAAATTAATATCGGTCACAAAACCATCGGCGCCAAATTTGTTGTAGGTAATCCAATCGCCAATTCTCACAATATCGTTAACGGATACTTGAATTGAGGCGACAAAACCTAAAATAGTGTCTTTAAAAATTAACAAGATTACTGCAGAAGCCGCGCCAAGCGTGGCAAAACTCATAATGTCTTTTCCCGTTAATTGGTATACAATAAAAATGGTTGCAATTCCCCAGAAAAACAGCATTATTACCTGCATATAACTTTCCAAAGGTTTGTCTTTAAACTTTTCTTTGGTTCGTAAATATTTTTGGGTAGATCTTAAAAAACTTCGAATAATTTTAACAATCAATATTACGCTGTAAACATTGATTATAATGTTAAAAACATTCAACAAAACTGGATATTCGTCAAGAATATGAGGAATGCTGTATTTTAATACATAAATAGGAATAATCTGCGCAATGTACTTTGGAAATTTACTTTGAGCCAAAAAATCATCAAAGGCTGTTTTTGTTTGCAGCGAAAATAATTTGAAGGAAATAATGATTACTTTTCTTAAAATTCTATCGAGAAACAATACCGCTAAACCCAAAAAAACAATGGTCACCACCAAATTAATGGAATTTGCCCAAAAAGGAATCATTCCTTGTTTAATTAAGTAATAACTTATAAAGTCGGTTAATTGGGCGATCTCGAAATCCTTTAACATTTTTTAATCCTTTAAATGTTTTTTATCGATATAGATATAACCAAATGGAATTAAGGAAGCAAACATCACGATGCCAAAAGTTTTTATACTCCATTTTAATTCGTAAAAAACCATGATGGCAAAAACGACAAACAGCAGAAAAAGAATTCCGTGCGCCATGCCAACCACCTGCACCATTTGGGGCATGTTCCAAATATATTTTAAGGGCATTGCCAAAAACAACAGGACCAGTAGAGAAAATCCTTCAATAAGCGTAATAATTCTAAATGCTTTAATCATTTTATTTTAATTTTTTTAGTTGCTTGCAAATTTAAAACTTAAAAGCTTATGCGTATCGTTTATTCGGTTTTTATAATTACAAAAAAGCAACCAATTTAAATTGGTTGCTTTTTTGTTTTCATATTTCGTCTATAACAACTTAACGATGCGTGCCTTAAAAATCAGCTTTAACATCCCAAGCTTCCAAACTTTCTTTCACTGCTTTAATAAACATTCCACCTAAAGCGCCATTTACAACACGGTGGTCATAAGAATGAGAAATAAACATTTTGTGACGGATTCCTATAAAATCGCCATCGGGCGTTTCAATAACAGCAGGTACTTTACGCACAGCGCCTAAAGCCAAAATAGCAACTTGCGGCTGATTAATGATTGGAGTTCCGAAAACGCTGCCAAAACTTCCAACATTGGTTACGGTATAAGTTCCACCTTGAATATCGTCAGGTTTTAATTGTCCTTTTCTGGCTCTTTCGGCCAAATCGTTCACGGCTTTAGTCATTCCAACCAAATTTAATTGATCTGCATTTTTAATCACCGGAACAATTAAATTTCCATCCGCCAAAGAAGCCGCCATTCCAAGATTTATTGCTTTTCTTTTGATAATTCTATCACCATCAACGGAGATATTAATCATTGGAAATTGTTTTATCACTTTGGCAACCGCTTGCATAAAAATAGGCGTATAGGTAATTTTTTCGCCTTCACGTGCAAAAAACTGGTCTTTTACACGATCTCTCCATTTCACGATATTGGTCACATCAACTTCAATAAAAGACTGTACATGAGCAGAAGTTTGCACAGAAGCCACCATATATTGCGCAGTTAATTTGCCCATACGGCTCATTTCAATAATTTCGTCCTCGCCGCTTACCGATATTGGCATAGCCGTTTTAGCTGATTCAGTTGTTGCGGCTTTTTGCTGCGGTGCTTCAGCCATAATTTCTTTGGTAACAGGTTTTGAAGCACTTCTTCCGCTTTCAATATAAGCTAAAATATCATTTTTAGTGACTCTGTCATCTTTTCCGGTGCCAATAATTGCTTCCAATTCTTCCATAGAAACATTTTCTGTAGTCGCAATATTTCTAACTAAAGGAGAAAAGAATTTACCCGATTCAGAAACTTTGCCGATTGTTGTTGTTTCAATGGATTTTTCAACTTCTTTCTCAATCGCTTCAGCTTCATTTGATATTTCTTCGGAAGCAGCAGTAACTGCAACTTTTTCTTCGACGTTTTCATCCAGGGTTTCAATAATGGCAATTGTTTCACCAACTTTCACAATGGCATCCACGTCATATAACAGTTCCACCAAAGTTCCTTCCACATCGCTTGGCACTTCAGAATCAACTTTATCAGTAGCTATTTCAACAATGGCCTCATCCATATCAATATGATCACCCACCTTTTTTAACCAGGAAATTATGGTTGCCTCAGCAACGCTTTCACCCATTTTAGGAAGTTTTATTTCGAATCTTGCCATTATCTTTAATTTGGTTTTGATCAGCAAATTTACAAAAAAAATGAACCGTTTATTGATTGCATCAATTATTATTTAAAATATGACACCTATTATTTATTGCCACTTTCACAATTACTCCCATAAAAAACATCCAAAAATTATATAAAATTAAATATAGAATACTTTTTCGCGGTTACTTCTTAAATTAATTAATTTTCTACAGTTTACAACAATTATTAATTTGAAATGTGACCAAAGTAGCATAATAAATATTTTAATTTTTCGCAAAATATTAAAATTATTTCGTATTTACCTAGTTATCAGCATCTTAAAATGTTAGTTTGTATGATTTAAATCATACAATAAATTATTTCACTCAATTACATTTGAAAAGAATAAAACAAACAAATATCAAATTAAGAAAAATTTAGAATCAATAAATTTTTTGATTCTTCTATTTATTTAGTTTAACAAAACAAAAACACTTTTTATGAAAAAATTTAAAATTAATTTAATCTTAGCCTTAGTGGCAATCTCTTTAGTCAATTGTACCTTTGAAGACAATCCAAATTATTCAAGCACGAATTCAAGTACAGATGTATTGTTGGTTAAAAAATTCACAACAGCTCCTATTTTTGATGGTGATATAGATGAAGTTTGGAAAACTGCCAGACCTTTATTGAGCGATGCTTCTGTTTCTTCTGCAGGTAGCAGGGTTATAACCTTAAATGGATCAAGTAACGGAAACACCGCATTGGAACCAAATGATTTATTTGACCCTTATACCGGCGAGAGTTACAAATACTCTTTACGAGGCGGTCACGATGGAGTATATCTTTATTTATTATTTGAATTTGATGATGATGAAGACAGCAGAGACAGAGAATCATTCTATTTTGATCCAGCCACTAAAACTTGGAAACAAGAAAATAAATATGCAAATAATAAAAATGATAAATTTTATGAAGACAAATTTGCAATGATGTTCCCAATAAAAGTAAATGGCGCTTATCCGGAAGGATTTAAAGAAGGCACCTGTGCTGTGACTTGTCACGGAGGTTTAACCAATCCTGCACCAGGACAAAAAACCACCAGACATTATATGAAAAATGCAGGGGAATTGGCAGATTTATGGCATTGGAAACGCAACAGAAATGTACTTTCACAATCTGTAGATGATGGATATGTTAGAGATGCTGAGGGAAAGGACGGAAAAGCTTCCGCTAATGGAAGAAAAGCAGATGCCGGTTTAGTTATGTACAATGATTCTCCAGTATTTACAGATCCTGTTACTGGTAAAAAAGGACCAAAATGGGTGAAAAAAGGACAAGCCAATTATTATTGGATAACAGATGCTGAACTTGCATCTGGAGCAGCTCAAACAGTAACTGGCGTTGCAGTTAATGGAACCTTAACTTTATCAGACGGGTCAACAATTAATCCTAATTTAGAATTGTCCAATTTTGCTCAAGGAGTTGGCCAAAAGCGTTTTCCAAGTGTAAGAATTAATGCAGGCGGCGCTGGTGCCGACGGCAGATCTGACACGCAAGTGAGAGCCAAACACAATGGCAAAGGATGGCAAATTGAAATTAAACGTAAATTAAACACAGGAGATCCAACAGATGCGGTGTTTGTAGTTGGTGAAGAAATTGCCTTTGGTTTATCCATATTTAACAATTCGGCCATTGCCCATGGAATGAGCAATTTCAAAACTATGAAAATTGAATAAACATTCTATAGTGTAATGAGTTGTCCTTATTTATAGGAGATAATTATGTTTCAAAAATAGTGAAATCGGAAAAGAATCAATTCTTTTCCGATTTTTTTTATCATTTTACAAAAAATGTTTCCTTTTTTAAGGTTTTCTATATTATTATTTTACTGTTGTATCCCTTTTTATTTATTGCCACTTTCACAATTACTCCATTAAAAAACATCCAAAAATTTGAAGAAATATAATTTTGACTTCCCATTATAATCATCAATTTAATTATTGGTTTCAAATTTCATTGTTTAAAAGCGGATTTTATTATGTTAAAAATATCAATTACATTTACGTGTAACAAAAGTAGCGTTAAAATTGGGCCAAATAATCTATAAACAGTCTAAATAAGATTTAATTTATTGATTATCAATGATTTAAAATTTACGAAAAGATGATTTAAATCATAAAAAAACGTTAAAGTTGTTGCTAATTTTATCAAAGATTTAAAACAAACAAATATCTAATATTATGAAAAATTTGAAATTAATAGGTTTCTTGATGATTTTAGCATCAAGCTTAATGTTTATCCAATGTACAAGTGACCCTATTGAAGGACCACAAGGATTAGCTGGAATAGACGGTGTTGACGGTACTGACGGTGTTAACGGTATTGATGGCACTTCCGGCACTGCATCTTGCGTGGCCTGCCATAGTGAAAGTCACAGAACACCAATAGAAGAGTCGTATGCAAAATCAGTACATGCAGCGGGTGCAAATGTAGCTTATACTTCAGGTGCTGGTAGATCAAGTTGTGGTCGTTGTCACAATAATGAAGGCTATATAAATTACATTAGCGGAAAACCAGCAGTAGAGATTTTTAATGCCACTCCAGTTTCCTGTACTACTTGTCACAGCAAACACAGCACTTTCGATTTCGAAAATGATGGTCACGATTATGCCTTAAGAAATATGGCTCCTGTAAAATTAGATCTGACTGATGTTACTTACACAATAGATTACGGTAACTCAAGCAACAACTGTGTTTCTTGTCACCAGGCAAGATCAAAAGCGCCAGTGGACACAGACAATGACGGACTTTATTTACAAGCAAACTCTAGATTTTATCCTCATTACAGTGGACAATCAACATTCCTAGAAGGAATTCAAGGTGCAGTTATTGCAAATGGTTCTACCCCTATCCCACCAGCAGGATCAGCCGCACACAGAACAGGAGCTTCATGTACATCTTGTCATATGGGAGCATCTACTGATAATGGAACAAAAGGATTGCATACATTTAATGCAAGTTTTTCTGCTCCTATTTGTAAAACTTGTCATACAACTACTGTACCTACTGAAGTTGCTGGTTTGGCTGCTGATATGGCTGCCTTAAAGGCTAAATTATTTGAGCTTGGCTTAATAAAAGAAGATGGAACGCCAATAGTTCAAACAACAAATATTCCTTTTAAAACTGCACAAGCATTGTGGAATTACAAAACTGTTGAAGAAGACCACAGCCATGGTATTCATAACCCAAAATATGCAAAAGCATTAATTAAAAATGCGCTAGAAGCAGTACAATAAATTCCTTCATATATTAGCTATTAAAAGTTCTGGAGTTGCTAAACTTCTGTAACTCCAGAACTTTAATAATTTTTATATAAATAGTTTTTAACAAATTTGAAAAATAATTTTTCTGTTTCATTTTGTAAAAAAGCAAGTATTTATTTAATTAAAAACCAAAAAATGAAAAAAATATTTCAAATTTTATTAATCGTATGCGGGGGTTTGTTGATGAACTCTTGTTATTATGATGAATTACAAGTAAGGACAATCCCTGAGTTGCCTGTTGATCCAGATGATCCTGATTATGTTGAAATTAAATTTGCAACCCAAATACAACCTATTTTCACCAGCAGTTGTGTTGGTTGCCATAATGCCAGCAGAAGTCCGGATTTAAGAGCAGGTTTCTCGTATAGCGCTTTAGTGCCTCAATATGTTATTGCCAGCAATGCTGACGGCAGTCCATTTTATGTTAAACTGGCTGGTGGTCACCAAAATGTTTCCGCCGCTAACTTAACATTAATCAAAACTTGGATAAACCAAGGTGCTAAGAACAACTAATTTTTAAGACATTACACATGAAAAATTATATAAAATTACTTTTTGTTCTATTGATGTTCCCTGCAATTTCATTTGCACAAGAAGAAGAGGATACCGCTGAAGATTCAACAATTGTTGCAGTTAAAGAACAATTGGAAAGACCGGCATTTGAAGGCGCATCGCTCATTGAAAACCCTACCAATGTTTTGTTTGACAAAAACACGTTGGAAGTGCAAATGCAGCACAGATTTGGGTTGCTTAACGAAACAAATACCTTAGCCGGTATTTATGGTGATGGCGCTAACATTAGAATCGCTTTATCCTGGGCATTCCATGAAAGATTGACCCTTGGATATGGAACCACCAAAAATAGTCGTTTGCAAGACTTTTTCTGGAAAGCTGCTTTGTTGAGACAAACACGTTCTAACAGCATGCCTGTGAGCGTTACTTATTATGGAAATTTTACCATTGATGCCAGACCTGAAAAAACATTTAACTTGGTTCAGGACAGGTATTCATTTTTTAATCAAGTGATTATTGCAAAAAGATTTAGCCCAAATGTTTCCATGCAAATTGCCCCTAGCATTTCACATTTCAATGCTGTTGAGCCTGGTATGAAAAATGACTTGTTTGCTATTGCCTTTGGAGGTCGTTTTAAAATTAGCCCTAATACCGCAATTATTGCGGATTATAGCCAGCCACTAACACAATTCGATCTGAAAAATCCTCATCCGGGAATTAGTTTAGGTGTTGAGTTTGCAACTTCTGCACACGCATTCCAAGTTTTCTTAACCAATTACTCAGGCATTGTTTCGCAACAAAATTATATGAAGAATCAAAACGATTTCTTTAATGGAGATTTCTTAATCGGATTTAACATTACCAGAAATTATAATTTTTAGGAAACTTATTATAATTATAACTTAAATTAGTAAAGCTTCATAAATAAAAATTTATGAAGCTTTTTTTATTACATTTTCTTCTATATTTATTCCACTAATATTCCTTTGAAATAATTTGAATCAGCAAAGGTAAATGAGCTCTTAAATATAATTTATCCTATTAGAATTTTTAAAACTCCTTTCAAGATTTAAAATATTATATGTGACAAAGATTTCACCGTTATGTAACTAAACTAACACAATATTTAATCAATATTAAATATAATCATTCTAAATAATGGTTAATAATCTGTTATTCAGTATTTTAAAAATTTTAAAACACTGACTATTATCATAAATAAACAGAAAGTATGTGCTATTTTTACATATCTAAGAAAACCAAAAAAGTTAAACAAATATTTAATATTATGAAAAATTTAAAATTAGCCGCCCTTTTAATGATTATGGCATCAGGTTTATTATTTACCCAATGTACATCAGATATTATTCAAGGACCTGAAGGCATTGCCGGTATAGATGGTTCTGATGGCACTGACGGTGTGAACGGTGTTGATGGCGTTGCCGGTACTGCAGAATGCATTACCTGTCATAATACAAGTCATAAAGAAGCAATTAATGATTCTTATGCGTTGGCCAAACATAGCACTGCAAACACAAGAACGGGTTCTTGTGCAGCTTGCCATTCACAAGAAGGTTATTTTGCTGCCCTTAAAGGTACGTTTAACGAACTTAACTATCCTAGCGGAACAGTTCTTACAAAAAGAACCTGCACAACTTGCCATAGCAAACACAGTACTTTTGATTTCGCAAATGACGGTCAGGATTTTGCTTTAAGAAGCTCAGGCCCTGTTGCATTGACCCATATGCCTGGGGTAACCATAGACTTTAACAGTTCAAGCAATATGTGCGTACAATGTCACCAGCCACGTGGACCTGTGCCAGCATTAGATACAGATGGACTTAATATGACTGTAACAACATCAAATAAAGGCGTAACACCTCATTATGGCGTAAACGCAACGTTTATGGCTGGAGTTCAAGGTTATCCAATTACCGGAGATGTTGCAATACCAGCAACGGGTGTAAACCCTCATAATTCTGGCGCTTCTTGTACAAAATGCCATATGGGTAGCCCAACAGCTGTTACAAATGGTTCTCACACTTTTAAAGCAACTTTAAATGCTTGTATCACATGTCATCCAGGAGCAACCTCATTTGACATCAATGGATTTCAAACTGAAATTAATGCATTAGAAGAGGATCTGAAAAATTTAATGTTTGCAAAAAATATGGCAGTAATGGGATCAAGAAACCCAGAACTTATTGTGGGCAAAGTTTTGCCTAAAGCTTATGTAGAAATTTTCTGGAACTACGCATCAGTAACATCAGATCACAGTAGTGGAGTACACAATCCAGCCTATATTAAAGCGATGCTTAAAAATTCTATTCAAAAACTTAACAGCTTACCTTCAATTCCATAAATAGATAAATATTAAGTTCTGGAATTTAAATTCCAGAACTTAATATTTATTATCTATAAAATTCAAAACCAAAAAATGAAAAAAATATTTCAAATTTTATTAATCGTGTGCGGGGGTTTGTTGATGAACTCTTGTTATTATGATGAATTACAAGTAAGGACAATCCCTGAGTTGCCTGTTGATCCAGATGATCCTGATTATGTTGAAATTAAATTTGCAACCCAAATACAACCTA
>Ga0209347_1005436_pt1 | contig 12087 bp, 14 predicted proteins | sample AutmiccommuBRH23_FD_187382 | JGI IMG/M metagenome (GOLD analysis project Ga0209347, IMG submission 187382) | Deep subsurface microbial communities from Mt. Terri, Switzerland - Autotrophic microbial communities BRH/23 (SPAdes) (version 2) | ecosystem: Environmental > Aquatic > Deep subsurface >...
AGCCGGCTCGGCATTCCGTAGGCTCGGTCGTTAAGAGACAGTAGCAGCCTCCGGTACATTCCGCACGGACTTAAATCACTCCCCCTCACTGCATGTCGCTGTGGGGTCGCTTGAGGGTCGCTTTTAAGGCAGCCTGTCACCATTCTGGATTCTGGCTTCTGGATTCTGGATTCCCAAGCGCCCTTCAGGGCGTTTTTTTACTGCTGGGCCTGTTGCTGTTGCTGATACATCGGATTGTTCTTTTCTACGTAGCTCAGGCGGGAATTAAGGCTGTCCACATGCCTTTGCATTTCCTGGGCCATTTCCTGGAACATTTTCTTGGCCGCCTGGTCCTGGGTGCTGGATGCGAACATGGAATAGGATCCCAGTAATGTCTTGGCTCCGGCAACGGTTTTCTGTAAATCACTTTGTACGGTTATCTCCATCACCTCCCCTCAATTATTCAACCCTTGGGATCAAATACTACTGCGGTAAGGAAACCAAAAATTATGGCGGCGGTAATGCCTGTACTGGTTAGCTCGAACATCCCGGTTAAAACACCGATTATCCCATTTCGCTGGGCCTCGGAAATTGCCCCCTGGACCAGGGCGTTGCCGAAGCTGGATATGGGCATGGTGGCGCCGGCGCCGGCGAATTTTATAAGTTTGTCGTAAACCCCCAGGCCTCCAAGAATACCCCCCGCCACTGTAAAGCCGGAAAGAACATGGCCGGTGGTAAGGGTGGTAAAGTCTAAAATAAGCTGCCCCAGAGCACATATGGCGCCTCCCACCAGGAAGGCGTACAGATAAGTTTGGAATTCGATCAAAGGGTTATCCTCCTAATACTGAACTATGCTTACGTCATCTCAATGCTCACGGCGTGGGCGATTCCGGGGATATTCCCGCCCTGCTGGGAGGATGTGGGGCTGTGCAGCGCTCCCGTGGCCACAAGTAGAACCTTGTTGAATTCTTTTTTCAACAATTTTTTATATATGTATCCGTATGTAACTATGGCCGAGGCGGCACACCCGCTTCCCCCGGAATGAACATCCTGTTTTTCGGTGTCATAAATCATCAGCCCGCAGTCTCGGTAGTTTTTGCCCAGATCAAACCCTCCCCTGGACACTGCCAGTTTAACCGCCATTTCATGACCGAATTTCCCCAGATCACCGGTGACTATCAAATCGTAGTACTCCGGGCCGTGGCCGGTATCGGCGAAATGCTGTATCATGGTGAGGGCCGCCGCCGGAGCCATGGCGGCCCCCAGGTTGAGAGGGTCCTTTATACCAAGGTCGGTAACCTTTCCCACCGTTACGTAGGTTATCACCGGTCCTTGACCGGCCGGGGCCACCAGGGCGGCGCCAGACCCGGTAACAGTCCACTGGGCTGTTGGCTTTCTTTGAACACCATATTCTGTGGGGTAGCGGTACTGTCTTTCGGCGGTGGAGTTGTGACTGGAGGCGGCAGCCAGAACCAGCCCGGCAAAGCCGCCGTCCACCAGCATGGCGGCTAGGGCCAATCCTTCCGCCGAGGTTGAGCAGGCCCCATATATGCCTAAATAGGGTATGGCCAGTTCCAGGGCGGAAAAACCCGAGGTGATGGTTTGGTTGAGCAGGTCCCCGGACAGGAAAATATCGACCTCCGGCGGGCTTTTTCCGGCTTTGTTAAGGCAGGTGAAGCAGGCGTTGGTCATCATTTCTTTTTCCGCACCCTCGAAACTTCTTTCTCCGGCAGTGACATCGGTATATACATGATCCATATATTTTCCCAAGGGACCCTGACCCTCAAATGGGCCGGACACTGCGGCCGTACTTATGATCACCGGGGGGGAGGAGGGCTTGAATGTTTGTTTTCCCACTTTCTTGGTCAATTGGGCACACTCCTTTTAAAGGATGAACAATGCGTAAATAAGTCCTATGAAAAAGGCGGTTACCACACCGAAGGTAATTACAGATCCGGCCAGCAGGAACATTTTGCCGCCAACTCCAAATATAAGGCCTTCTCTTTTAAATTCAAGGGCCGAGGACACCACACTGTTGGCAAATCCGGTCACAGGCACTGCCAGGCCGGCCCCGGCGTAACGGGCCAGTTTATCGAAAATGCCCAGCCCGGTCAAAAGCGCCCCGATGAAAATCATGGTGGCCACTGCCGGGTTTCCAGCCTCCTTGGGTGATATATTCAGCGTTATCCTGTATAAGTCGGTAAAAAATTGACCGATCATACAGACTAAACCTCCGGTGACAAAGGCCAGCAGGGCATTTTTCAGGTACAGCGGTTTGGGCGCCAAGTCCCTGACTATTTCGGAGTATCTTTTCTGATCAACCGTTATAGGCTTTTTCTTTGGGTCTCGGGGCATATATTATCCTCCTCAAGATATATCCCTGATAAGTTTAATTACCTTTCTATTCTTTGTGAGATCTATGGTTATATATTCTGTAAATTTAACCCACGGGTGAAAGTTATTGTTACTTAAAATGCATAAAATCACATAACTGGCAGAAGATAAAATAAACATTATTTCCGAGGGAAGGATAACATGATTCTTGGAATAATAAGGACCTTGATTTTATTCTCAGTGGTAGTGATCGGACTGAGGCTGATGGGCAAAAGGCAGATTGGGCAACTTCAGCCTTACGAACTGGTAATAGTAATTATGCTGTCAGCTCTGGCTGCAATTCCCATGGAAAACACCGGGGTGCCCCTTATCAGCGGGCTGATCCCCATTTTAACCCTGATAGTGCTTCATGTTGCTTTATCTGTGGCTACTCTAAAAAGTGAGAAGGCCCGGGGGGTGATATGCGGAACTCCCAGCGTTTTAATTGAAAACGGTAAAATTGTTCAGCAAGAGCTGTCACGGCTGCGGTATAACATCAATGAATTGATGGAGCAGCTAAGGGCAAAAAATATGCCGAACATAGCCGATGTGGAATTTGCCATTCTGGAAACCAGCGGGCAATTAAGCGTTATTCCAAAATCTCAAAAAAGACCCTTGATACCGGAAGATATGAATTTACCCACCAAATATGAAGGGCTGCCCGTCACTCTTATCATTGACGGGTATGTGTTTCACAAAAACCTGGCCAAAATTAATCTCAATGAAGACTGGCTGAGGGCGGAACTGCAGAAGTTCAACATAAAAAACTTTAAGGATGTGCTTTTCGCCAGCCTTGACAGTGAAGGAAAACTTTTCTTCCAGCCCAAGGCAGAAGTGATTTGAATTGCTGTAAATAAGGAGCGAAAAAATGAAATTATTAATAATACTTCTCGTGCTGTTTGCAGTAGTTGGCGCAGCGGGATTTTGGACAAACCACCTGCTGGAGGCATCCACCGCCGATCTGTTGGAGAATGTGGATAAGATTGGGGCTGAAATTAAAAAAGAAAACTGGGATACAGCCTACAGGCAAACTTTAAGTCTGGAAAAGGTCTGGGACAAAAGGGCCCAATGGTGGCCCATGGTTCTGGATCATCAGGAAATGGACAATATTGAATTTGCCATGGCCAGATTCAAGGAGTATGTGGATACCCGGGATCAGTCTCTTTCCCGGGGCCAGTTATCGGAACTGAGGTTGATGATAAAACACATCCCGGAAAAGGAGTCTTTAAATATAAAGAACATTTTATAGATCGATTTCGGAGAGGTAGACAAATTCTATTCCCATGTCTTCCATCACCGGTATCATCTCCTCCAGCGCCCGGGCCGTTATTTTTCCTCCCTGCCCCACGTGCCCTATGGCCACTGCCGATCCTTTTTCCAGCGCCTTTCGGCTAAGTTTATGGAGCTGCTTTTTAACATGCTGCGGGGTTTTTACCTCATCCAGGAAAATATCCCTGCTCAGACAGGTGATTCCCAATTCTTTGGCCAGGGAGGGTATGATGGTTTTCCCGGTGGTCTTGCTGTCCAGCACGAAAAATTCTTTTTCCCGGGCCACCTGCAGTATTGATCTCATTACCCTGGCATTGGCCGTGGCGGCCGATCCCATGTGATTGTTAAATCCCACGGCATGGGGCACGGCGTTGAAATCATCCCTGACCGTTGATTTTATCTCATCCTCAGTTTGCCTGGTGGTAATGAACCCCGGCCCCAGCCAGCTCTTTTTCCCCCTTATTGGCTCCAGGGGCAGGTGGACAATCACCTGATGACCCATTTTGGCGGCATCCTCGGCCTGGGACAGGGTGTTTTCCAGATTTGGCATGACGGCACAGGTGACCGGGATGCCCAGTGAGAGTATTTCACTGACCCCGCTGGTGTTGTGCTGGCCGAAATCGTCGATAACTATGGCTACGCGGGCTTTTTTGCCTTCTTTTAATCCCCCCGGCAGACTGGAGATAAATCTTTCATCAGTGTTTGCATGCAGCGGTGTTGACGGGAAAAGGGTAAAAATTAACAGACATACCACAAAACGGTAGTTGATTAACATATAGCAACCTCCAGTAATTCGTTGTGGTTAGTATTCTGCCGGTGAAAAATGAAAAAATACCACACCGGGATAAAACAGTATCAAAATTCATTACCGGTGGACATACCAAAAAACACCTCTAAAAATGATATTAAACATGTGAGTTTCAAGAAACAATAAATATATGCTGAAAAGAATTTTTTTCACCACATTATTTCTAGCCTGCATATGTCTTATATGCATCCCTGCGGAAATGGCGATATCCGGAGTTGCTTCTCCCCTGGCAGGGCAGTTCGTGGTGGTCGATCCCGGCCATGGAGGATATGATCCAGGAGCTGTACGGGGTGGGGTTCTGGAGAAGGAAATCAATTTGCAGATAGCTCTGAAATTAAAGAAATACCTGGAGGAAACAGGAGCCAGGGTTATTCTTACCCGCTGCGGGGACTATAATCTGGCTGTGGCCGGCCTGCACAAAAGGGAGGCCCACCGCTATGACCTGAGTAAAAGGCTGGAAATGATGCGTCAGTCCAACGCCTGCCTTTTTGTGAGTATTCATGCCAACTGCATGTACAGCCGGACCAGCGGAGGCCCTGAAGTATTTTACCACCAGCAGTCCGAAGACGGCAAAATGCTGGCGGAATGCATCCAGGAAGAGCTGAGGTCAATACCCGGAGTCCGGAAGAGGCTTTGCAAAACCAGCAATTACTACGTTTTGCACAATGCCGGAAAACCGGCGGTACTGGTTGAGGTGGGTTTTATAAGCAACCCTAGTGAGAGAAAAAGATTAACCGGTGATGAGTATCAGAATTTGCTGTGTCAAAGAATTTCCTGGGGGATCATGAAATTCAGGGTATTACAGCAATTGGAATCCAGATAAAAAGGGGTGACGGGTTTGCATCTGAACTGGGAAAAAAATCTGGGCAATACCGATAGGTTGATACGGGCAGTTTTGGGGCTGTTGCTGCTGGCATTGGTCTTTACCGGGACAGTAACGGGCCGGTGGGCCGTAGCGGCGCTGGCGCTGGCTCTTTTTCAGTTTGTCGAGGCGCGGTTAGCCTATTGAATACTCTATGACATCATGGGTTGGTCAACCCGGAAAAGTAGAACTGGATAATAAATTCAGGGTAGTTCCCCATGCCGCCAGCGGTACCACGGAGGATGAAAAGCGGATAAATATCAAGGGTATTTTCAGGACAGTATTTTTTCCAGGTACTGACTTACTGGTTTGAAAATGGCCATTATAAGGTCCGTGGGGTTGGGCAGTGGCAGGTCCAGCACCTGCCCGTAGCTGTATATCATGCCTATAATAAGCAGCCCAAAGAAGGCCGCCAGCTCCCTCCACATCCTTTTTTTGATCAGACCCGGGGCTTCAAAGGCAATAATTCCTATAAATATCAGGCTTAAGAGAAATATCATCGGCGAGAATACCTCATTCTGTCTCCTGACTTCCGGATTCAGCCGTCCAAGCATCGGGGACATTCCTTCTGACCCCCGGAGTCAGTCACCCCGGAGAGGTGTGTTCCCTTTCCATAGCCGGCAACGCCCGTCAGGGCGGTTTTTTTATCGTTAAGGAACGTATATACCATATTAAAGTATTAAAGCGCTAAATCGCCAAAGCATTTTTATGTAGCCCAGAGTTTTTCTGGGGTCACTCCGGGGTCGCTTGAGGGTCGCTTTTAAGGCAGCCTGTCACCATTCTGGATTCTGGCTTCTGGCTTCCGCCGTCTGCAAGACGGCACCGCCGGCAAGGCGGTTATTTTTATTGCTGTTTCGGCTCCACCGGTTTTGTTATCAACCCGGTGCGCCTTATTTTGGTTTCCACCAGAACCTCTACCTGCACGGCAGGGAAAAGATCCGACCAGTTTTTTTTCATTTCTTTCCATTGCCGGGGATACTGACGGTGGATCTCTTCGCCGAAGCCGAACACATCCGCGCCGTATTCCTGCTGGACCTTGTTCAGGGCCGACTCCACCTCTTCCCGGATGGCCCCGGCCTGCAGTTTTTCCAGTTTCTTAATGATTTCCGGTTTGGTCAGGTCTATTTTTGCGGCAGTTTCCACCAGATTGCTTTCTTCCTTGATCTCCACTGTCATTAAAATCTGTCCGTCATTGATGCGGGGCTGCAGTCTGGTTTTTGACCTCAGTATTTCCAGTGTGACGGTTTTCCCCTTTTCTTCGGGGCTGGTAACCTCCAGGCTGCCTCCCTTCACCTCTCCTCTGATCCACAGCAGCCCCCTGCTTTCTTTTGGATTCAGCCAGCCTACCATTTTGTCGCGGCGGAAAACAGCGGTTCCGTTTATTTTAAGAATATCATGAGGCTCGGATATATGTCCCTCGGACATTTTGTTTTTGTGTTTTTCCGGCTTGGCCGGGTTGGCTGTTCTTTCGATGACTGCGGTAAAGGGATGAAGGCTTTCGCTCCCCAGCATCTCCAGGAAATTTCCCAGCGTTCTGATACCGTACTGGGAGGAAAGATCCCTTTCGTTAATAATGGAGAAAATACGCTGGGCGGGTGTTGTTTCCAGCCTTCCGGGCTCGTCCAGAAGGGCCGCAAGATCGCCTTTTCCGATGACAATCCAGGTGGTTCGGCGGATCTGGGGGTTGCGCTCAAAAAAGTCCATCACCTCCAGAATACCCCGACTGCGGGCCAGCTCCTCCGATATTATGATTATCTGATTGTGGGCGTAAAACAACTGGCGGGAGGTCTCCAGTGAAATTTTACGGTTGGCCTGGAAAATGGTGTCCCCTTCGGCCACCCGATTTCGGTAGGGCTTGTCGGCGGTTCCCGTGGGTCCGCCTCCCTGGGCACTCTTCCCCATGGCTGAGGGGTTTATGTTTTGTACAATTATCCTGACCCGTCCCCCGGAGGCCTGTTCCACCCCGGTGGCCAGCACAATGCCCAGCTTCTCCACCTCTCTTTGGTCCCAGCAGGCCTGCTGCGTAAGGGCAATCCCCAATATGAGGAGGTATAGAAACAACCTTTTGATTGTCTGACCTTTTCTAAGCATATCCAGCGTCATCCCCGTCCTTACCTTTTGTTTCGGCCTGGTTCCGGAGCCGAGGGTTTCTGACCCGGAGACTGTCTGGTGGGGTTCTGCTTGCCGGTTTCGGTGGGACGCTTATCCATGGCCCACCAGGGGGCCCTTACAGCCACATCTTTCAGATCGCCGGCGTGCAGGGGGGCCAGGGAGGCCAGATAGGGCACCCCGAAGGATCTAAGTCCGGCCAGATGAATAAGGATGGCCAGAACTCCCACCATAACCCCGAAAAGTCCCAGTGTGCCCGCCAGCAGCATTATGGGAAACCTCAGCAGGCGCATTGCCAGGGCGATGCTGAAAGAAGTGTTCATGAAAGAGGATATGCCTGTAATGGCAACAACTATCACCATGAGGGGGGATACCACACCGGCCTGGACCGCCGCCTGGCCTATGACCAGGGCGCCCACGATACTGACCGCCTGGCCCACCGCCCGGGGGAGGCGGATGCCGGCCTCCCGCAGGGCCTCAAAGGTAAACTCCATCGCCAGGGCCTCCACCAGGGCAGGGAAGGGCACTCCCTCCCGGGCCGCCGCCAGGCTTATGAGCAGGCGGGTAGGAATCATTTCCTGGTGAAAGGTGGTGATGGCTATATACAGTGAAGGCAGCAGCAGGGATATGCCAAAGGCTATATACCTCAGCCAGCGTATCGAGGTGCTTATTATATAGCGCTCGTTGTAATCCTCGGGGGACTGCATAAAGGCAATGAACTCGGCCGGAGCTAAAAGCACGAAGGGAGTGCCGTCGGTAACGACGGCCACCCGCCCCTCCAGAAGAAGGGCGGCCACCCGGTCCGGCCTTTCGGTATGTAAAATCTGGGGAAAGGGGGAGTAGGGATTGTCCTCAATGAACTCCTCCAGATAGCCGCTTTCCAGAACGCCGTCTATATCTATTTTCTGCAGGCGGGCCTTGACCTCGCCCACCATTTGAGGGTCAGCCGTTCCTTTTATATAGGCAATGAGCACTGCGGTGGAGGTTACCCGACCGATGCTTAGGTCTTCAAAAACAAGATTGGGGCTTCTAAGCTTCCGGCGGATCATTGTGGTATTGGTCCGCAGGTCTTCGGTAAATCCTTCCCTGGGCCCCCGCACCAGAACCTCTGACTGGGGCTCGCTGATGCCCCGGGATGGCCAGCCCTTTATGGAAAACATCAGGGCTGTTTCCTGGCCGTCTATGATCAGGGCCACATCTCCGTACAATATGCCCGCCACCAACTGTTCCATGGTCCGGGCCTCCTTTGCGTCGGAGGCACTGGCCCCAATATTTTTAACCCTGTCCGAAAGGTTTCCGCCGTTTTGGTTAAATCCCGCCATGCGGTATTCCAGCATCAGTGGCTTTAATATATTGTCGTTTATTATATTCTTGTCGGCCAGCCCGTCCACATAAATGACGGCTGCCCTGGTGAAATCGATGGTCACTTGGAACTGCCGGAATATTACATCGCTGTTTATCCCCAATATCTTTTTCAAAAACTCCAGGTTGACATCCAGATCCGTAGATATAGGCGCCTTCTCAAGAACATCTTTTGTGTTTATCCCGGGGTTCTCGTTGGGTTTTGCCTTATTTTCCCCCGTGGTGAGGGCCGGCTTTCTGCGGGGGTACTTTGGCATTATTTTTTTCAGTAGCCGGGATGCCATGGGCAATCCTCCAGTTAAAAGTTCCTGCGGTTATAATATCCAACAGAGGCGCTGTTTTTATTCCGTGCTCCGCAAAAGAGAGCTGCCGGATTTCAATCCATAAAGCTCTGGAATTGCTGAAGAATTAGGGGGAATAATAACCGGTGCGGCATTGTATTTCCGAAAAAACGAGGAACAATATTATGGAGCCCGGTAAAATATCGTGCAGCCAGCTTTTCTATATGATCATCAATCTGGTGACCGCCACTGCGATTGTTTTTTTGCCAGGTCTAACTGCCGTCGAAGCCGGGCGGGATTCCTGGATTGCGCCCCTTTTGGCCACTTTTCCGGGGATTTATCTGGCCCTTATAATAGCCACCCTGGGGAAAAGGTTTCCGGGGCAGACCCTGATACAATACCTCCAGTCAATACTGGGCGCCTGGCCGGGAAAAATATTTGGTGTCTTTTATATTTTCTTTTTTTTGCATACCAATGGAGTTATTGTAAGAGAGTTTGGTGAGCTTATGGTGGGTCTGATTATGCCCAGAACACCCCTGATTGTTTTTCACGCAATCCTACTTTTTCTTTGTGCCTGGGCAATACGCGGGGGGCTGGAGATTCCGGCCAGGATTATAGAGTTTACTTTACCGGCAATAATTATTGTTTTTATGATCATGCTTTTGCTGACCGCCCAGGAGATGGACATCAAAAATTTGCTGCCGGTGCTGGAAAACGGTATAAAGCCTGTTATCAGGTCATCCCTGGACCCCATCGGCTGGCGGGGGGAGATTATACTGCTGGCCATGTTCCTGCCCTTTCTGGAGAGGCCCGGGGAGGGAGGGCGCTGCGCCATTTGGGCTGTGATTGTTATCGGGATTATCCTTTCCTTCGATGCCATGATCAACACGGCTGTATTGGGGACTGCGGTATCCCATTTGACCTTTCCCACCTTCTCCCTGGTAAGGATGGTCAGCGTGGGAAATTTCCTGGAGCGCATCGAATCGGTGATGGTGGCCATTTGGATAATCGGTTTGTTTGGAAAAATCACATGGTTTTATTATGCGGTCGTCCTGGGATCAGCCCAGTTATTAAATCTGAAGGACTACCGGCCTCTGGTGCTTCCCCTGGGGGTTCTGCTGGCGGCCCTGTCAATCCGCGTGGCGGGCAATGTCCCGGAGGTGGCCGGGTATATCATTGAAGGATTTCCACCCTTTGCTTTCCTTTTTGAATACATTATACCCACGGTACTGCTGGCGGTGGCCTGGGCCAGGGGTTTGAAAAACACAGGCCGGAAGGGAACCGCCGGGGGAAAGACCGCCTAGCGCCGGGAGGTTGCCGTATATTTCTTGGGGAATTCTGCAGATAATTTTCTATACATGGGGGTGTCGAATACAAGAAGGATATCCCGGTTTTTCGGAGAATAAAAACTGGCGGAGGTGTTATTATTGTCTATTTTTGATAAGGCTTTGGATCTGGGCAAGGGAATTGCCAATACCGGTGAATACAGCCGTATGCAGGCGGCTGAAAAGGCCGTTAAGGAAGATCCCGAGGCCCGTAAGGCGGTAAATGACTACCAGAATTTGCAGCAGTCATACTACCGCATGCAGATGTCGGGCCAAAAGCTTACCGAGGAAAATCTGGGTGTGCTGAATGAAGCCGAGGAAGCCACCATGTCCAACCCTCTGGTAAAGAATTATTATGATTCCAGAATGAAGTTTCATGAAATAGTGGAGAAGGTTAATGCCAGGATACAGGAAGGAATTACCGGAATAGGTCCCGATCATAACTGCGGTGGTGGGTGAGGGCCCCGGTAAACAGGCAGTCTGCCTGTGACGATGCGGGGGCGGAAACCTCCGGAGACCAGTTGTAAGGGGTCTTTTTGATGGATAAGATTAGAATTGCCGGTGTTTCCGGGGAAAGCGTAGTGGATGGCCCCGGTCTTCGCTTTGTTGTTTTTGCCCAGGGCTGTTTACACCGGTGCCGGGGCTGCCATAACCCCGAATCTTGGGATCCCGGTGCCGGTTACGAGTTCTTGGTGAAGGAATTGTTGGACGACATATACAGTAACCCTTTGATCAGGGGAGTAACCCTTACCGGAGGAGATCCTTTTCTGCAGGCCGCACCCATGGCCGCACTGGCCGCAGGGGTAAGACAAATGGGAAAGGATATAATCACGTACACCGGATATACCTGGGAGCAATTGCTGGATATGGCGGCAAAGGAAGAGGGGGTGAAATCCCTTCTCCACAATACCGATATTCTGGTAGACGGTCCCTACATTCATGAACTGCGCGATTTAAAGCTGGTTTTCCGAGGATCGAAAAACCAGAGGGTGATAGACGTGAGGGCCTCCATCCGGGCCGATGCTGTGGTGGAAATCAATTGGCAGAGTGGATCGTAAGGAGCAGGAAATTTGGCCGTCCGCAAGGGCGGCCCTGCTGTTTTTGCTGTTATTCTACACTGAAAATACCTTATACTGATGACTTTATTCGGTCAGGAGCCAGGAGTCAGAATGGGAAAAGCCAGAGGGTTATTTCATCCCTCTGCTGGTACCGCTGGCGGCATGGGGAACTACCCTGCAAATTTGCACTCTCGAAGACTCCCTCCACCCAAATGCATACCGATTGAGGGTCCATTTTAAAGCTGCCTGTCATTATTCTGGCTTCTGACTCCTGGCTTCTGGATTCCGCCGGCTGCAAGACGGCACCGCCGGCAAGGCGGTTATTTAATCGTTAAGGAAAGTATATGTCATATTAAAGCATTAAATCGCTAAATCGCCAAACCATTTTTATGTATCCCAGAGTTTTTCTGGGGTCGCTCCGGGGTCACTCTGTGGCCGGTGGAGGGGTTTGAGTCCGATCTACTTATCCTCCGGCTGAACTGGCTCTAAGCTCGTCGCCTAACGGACTGCCGACCGCCTCCAACGCCGCATCCATGCGTCGATTCCGGCTACCGGCTGCGTCCTGCAGCCGGTTCGGCAGTCCGTAAGGCTCTGTCGCCAAGAGCCAGATAACAGCCTCCGGAACATCCGCCTGGACTAAAACCCCTCCCCCTCACTGCAT
>Ga0209347_1005437_pt1 | contig 12087 bp, 13 predicted proteins | sample AutmiccommuBRH23_FD_187382 | JGI IMG/M metagenome (GOLD analysis project Ga0209347, IMG submission 187382) | Deep subsurface microbial communities from Mt. Terri, Switzerland - Autotrophic microbial communities BRH/23 (SPAdes) (version 2) | ecosystem: Environmental > Aquatic > Deep subsurface >...
TCCGACTAGAGGCTGATTCTTATGGAACCCTACCGTCCGGTGACGCCGGAAATATTGAGTCAACTACGGGCGATTGCCGGCGACGCCAACGTCAGCACCGCCCAGGCCGACCTCGACCTGCACGCGCGCGACCAATCGCACCACCCGGCCCACCCCGGCGAGGTCGTTATCTGGCCGACCAGCGGGCAGCAGGTGGCCGACATCCTCAAAATCGCCAATACGCAGCGCATCCCGGTCACGCCCTGGGGCGTCGGCACGTCGCTGGAAGGCAACTGCATTCCGCTCTACGGCGGCATCTCGCTCTCGTTCGAGCGCATGAACAAGATCGTCGCCGTCCACGCCGACGACTTCCAGGTGACGGTCCAGCCCGGCATTGGCTACAAAGACCTGAACGCCGAGCTGGCGCGCACCGGCCTGTTCTTCGGTCCCGACCCTGGCGCGAACGCCACGATTGGCGGGATGCTGGCGAACAACGCCTCCGGCATTCGCACCGTCAAGTACGGCGCGAGCAAGGACAACGTGCTCAAGATGCAGGTTGCGACCGCCGATGGCCGCCTGATGAGCGTCGGCTCGCGCTCCGTCAAGCAGTCGTCGGGCTACGACCTGCTGCACCTGTTCGTCGGCAGCGAAGGCACGCTCGGCGTCATCACCGAGGCAACACTTAAGCTCTACCCGGTGCCGGCCTTCATGAGCGCCGTGCTGGCCCACTTCCCGGACGTCGAATCGGCGGTCGAGGCGGTGGTCGCCGTGCGCGGCAGCGGCCTGGACCCGGCAGCGCTGGAGCTTATCGACGCGGCGCACGCGGTCATGCTGAACCAGTCGGACGGCATCAACCTGCTGCCCTACCCGACCGTGTTCATGGAATTCCACGCCGCGCAGCAGGCCGCGCTCGAATATGGGCTGGAGATGGTCCGCGAGATTTGCGAGGAGCTAGGCGCAATCAAAGTCTCGACCACGACCGACACCGCCGAGCGTAAGAAGCTGTGGCAGGCGCGCCACCACTCCTACGAGATCATGGTGCGGATGCACCCCGACAAGCAGTTCTTCATCATGGACGTCGCCGTGCCCATCAGCGCCTATCCGGAACTGATCGGCTACGTCGAGGAGATCAAGGCCGAGCGCGGCCTGACCTCTTACATGATCGGCCACGCCGGCGACGGCAACATTCACGTCGAATTCCCCTACGCCAACGCCGCCGAGTTCGACGCGGCCCAGCAGGCCGACCACGACATCGTCTTTAAGGCCATTTCGCTCGGCGGCACCGCCACCGGCGAGCACGGCGTCGGCATCGGCAAGGCGCGCTTCATGAGCCGCGAACACGGCGAGGCGCTGGACGTCATGCGCACCATCAAAGCGGCGCTCGACCCGAACAACATCCTCAACCCCGGCAAAATCTTCCCGGTCGAACAGCCGGCGCTGGTTTAACCTCACCCCTCGGCCCCCTCTCCAAAGCCGAAAAAGGCAGGCTTTAGAGAGGGGGTAACAGCCTTACACCACGTTTCAACGTGACATCAGGTATGAATAGCAAAAATCGACTCTCAAGCCGCCATCGTTTTGCCAAAACGGTGCGCTTTACAACGGCCACGCGCCGCCCGAAAGCAAGCCGCCGTCGACGACGATCACCTGGCCGGTGATAAAGTCCGACGCGCTGCCGGCCAGGAAAATAGCCGCGCCGAGCAGGTCGTCGGTAGTACCGAGCCGCCGCGCGGGCGTGTTGCCAAGCACCCAGTTACGGACGCCGTCGTTGTCCCACAGGGCGCGATTCAGGTCGGTGACGATGAAACCGGGCGCGATGGCGTTGACCTGGACGTTGGCGTGCGCCCATTCACTGGACAAAACGCGCGTCAATTGCAGGATCGCGGCCTTGCTGGTGGCATACGAGGCCAGCTTGGCGAGGCCCAGGAACGACGAGATCGAAGCGATGTTGATGATCTTGCCGCTGTCCTGGGCGAGCATGACTTTGCCGGCGGCCTGCGCCAGAAACAACGGCCCGCGCAGGTTCACGTCCTGCACGCGATCAAAGGCTTCCGGCGTAACTTCGGTCGCCGGCTGGCGGACGTTGAGCCCGGCGTTGTTGACCAGAATGTCGAACCTGCCATGAGTCGCGACGATGCGGTCAACCAGCGCGCGGCCCGAATCGATGTCGGCCATGTCGAAGGCGACCGCTTCGGCGGAGCCGCCCTCGGCTTGAATCGCGCTGACCGCTTGCGCCAGCGTGGCTTCGGTGCGCGCTGTCAACACGACATGCGCCCCGGCGCCGGCATAAGCGCGGGCAATGGCAAGGCCGATTCCCCGACTGCCGCCGGTCACGACCGCGACGCGGCCATCGAGACGAAACATCTCCATCGAGTTTCCTCCGTAGTGGGCCGTCATGGCCCGGCAGGCTGAGCCATGACCGCAGCATAAATATGTGCTCTGTTCAGCGGGCAGGTGCCAATTATCACTAAAGCGGAATACGAGGGCCACCTACAATGAAAGCTAACCATTTCATCGGAACAGTTGCAAGATACCCACGAAACACCAGTGGAACGAGGCGAAGACCATGTTAACCCTAGCTGAGCTGCTCGATCGAACGATGGCCCTGCATAAGCATCTCTGCCCACGGCAGGTGCTCGGCGTACGGATGGGCATGTTGGCGGGCGAGTTCTTGGGGTTGGACCTCCCGCAAGAAAACAAGCGTGTGCTGACGCTGGTCGAAACCGACGGCTGCTTTGCCGACGGCGTCAGCGTAGCGACCGGCTGCACCCTGGGTCACCGGACCCTGCGCTTGATTGACTACGGCAAGGTCGCGGCGGTGTTTGTGGATACGGAAACCGAACAAGCAGTACGCGTTTGGCCGCACGCCGAGTCGCGGTCCCGCGCGGTCGAACAGGAAGCCGACGCCAAAAGCCGCTGGCACGCCCAGCTTCAGGCGTACCAGACGCTGCCGAATGAGGCGCTGTTGTGCTGGTCGCCGGTCGCGCTGACGCTCTCGCTGCGGGAAATCCTGAGCCGGCCAGGGGCGCGCGCCGCCTGCGCCGTCTGCGGCGAGGAGATTATCAACGAGCGCGAGGTGCTGGTGGACGAGCGCCCGTTGTGCCGCGCCTGCGCCGGTGAGGCGTACTACACGGTGCTCGAAGCGCGGATAGCGGGACAGGGGTAATTACACGCGGGAGCAAGGTACGCGTTTAGGCGTTTCCGCACGAGATCAACGGACGACAACCCTGTTGTCGTCCGCCAGGCGTTGTATGTAGGGGTTAGGTACATCTCGTCCCATAGCCGTCAATTTAAGCGACGTTGAGCTTGTCACGCCGCACGCCGGAGGCGCACGCGGTCTCCGCTTCGCTCCGACTACGGCCTCGTTCCTCGGCCCGCTAAGCGAAGCCGTCCGGCTACCCGCAGAAGCAAGCCTGCTCAAGCAGGCTGAAGCCTATCGCTCGCTAGTCTTATGGCTCTGTAGGTGCCCCTCTCCCCGGAGTGGCGAAGCGCCCCGAGGACGGAGCGGTTGTGCCCGCGCCCGCCCTCCGGGTTTAGACGCGGCTCCGCCGCGCGGGCGGGGCAAACCGACGAGGGGGAAGCCGGAGGCCGCGTAGGGGGTGGCGCGAAGCGCCGGGGTGAGGGGTTCGCCCCATATCCAGAATCTGACACTTTCTCGGATTATTTCGGCAACCGCCAACAGCGCGTCCGCGATGACCTCATCAATTTGGCGACGCTAACCCTTTCCCCATCGGTTGACGTTCTCCGCCCACCTGTTTAAACTCCCCAGGCCATTCGAAAAACTTCAACTCATGAGGATATGTCGATGCGCCTTTTGATTCTCGGTGGGAGTCAGTTCGTCGGCCGCCACATCGTCGAGGCGGCGCTGCGGCGCGGGCACAGCGTGACGCTGTTCAACCGCGGTCGCACCAACCCAAACCTGTTCGCCGGAGTCGAAGAAATCCACGGCGACCGCGACGGCGGCCTGTCGGCGCTGGATGGCCGCACCTGGGACGCGGTCATCGACACGTCGGGCTATCTGCCGCGCGTGGTGCGCCAGTCAGCCGAATATACGTCGGACAAAGCCGACCAGTACGTCTTTGTGTCCACCATCTCGGTCTATGAGCAGCCAATGGCTGAAAACGCGGACGAGAACGCGCCGCTGGCGACGATGGAAGATGAAACCAGTGAGGACATCGCCGCCTCTTACGGCGCGCTCAAGGTGCTGTGCGAGCGGGCGGTAGACGAAGCGTTCGCCGGGAAGACGCTGCACCTGCGGCCGGGCATGATTATTGGCCCCTACGACCCAACCGACCGCTTCACCTACTGGGTTCACCGGGCCGCGTTGGGCGGTGAAATCGCCGCGCCGGGCAACCCCGACCGGACGGTCCAGTTTATCGACGCGCGCGACCTGGCAGCGCTGCTGCTGGACATGACCGAGGCCGGCGCGACCGGCGCGGTCAACACAACCGGCCCCGACTACCGGGTGACGATGGGCGACTACCTGGACTCGTGCGTCCGGGTGACCGGCAGCGGCGCGTTACTGACCTGGATAGACGAGGACTTTCTGCTGGCGCATGACGTCGGCGTGTTTATGGAGATGCCGTTCTGGCTGCCAGAAGCCCAAAACGCCATGCTCACCGTCAACATCGACCGCGCACTGGCGGCCGGCCTGACTTTCCGCCCGCTGGACGAAACCGTGCGCGATACCCAGGTGTGGAGCGAGAGCCGTCCATCGGACGAGCCGCGTTGGTCGCGGGCGTTCGCCGGCCAGCCGCGCGCCGTGGGTATGGACCGCGAGAAAGAAGCGGCGCTGCTGAAAGAGTGGCACGCCCGCGAGACGTCCGAGTAGTCGCCAGCGCTGAGAGTTGTAATCTACAGCGTCATTTTCGGAGGGCGTACTATAAAGGACAGATGGGGCATCCGGGGTTGCCGGCGCCCTGCACCTTTCACCCGAATGTTAAAAATGGTGCGGTGCTGCCATTTTTCCGCCATTTTCGCGCCATTTATTCACCATTTTTGTCCATTTATTTGTCACGGTGATTTTTGCGTTCGTGAGCGTGAAACAACGTACTTGGAGCGCAAATGCGAAATTTCACCATTTAAATGGTGACGGTGGGAATCAAAACGAGCCGCGCTCTAAAAAGAATGCGGCTCGTCGTTTGCGCGGTGAGGTTGCTGGTTAGGCGCTGGCCGAGGCTGCTTCGCCTTCCGGAACCTGCACGGTTTCGGCGTCGATGTTGAGCGTAATGTCCTTGCCGACCAGCACGCCGCCGGTTTCCAAGGCCACGTTCCAGGTCAGGCCAAAGTCTTCGCGGTTGATCTTGGTGGTGGCCTCGAAGCCGGCGCGCTGGCTGTTGAAGCCGTACGACTCACCCAGGAATTCGACCTTCAGCGTCACCGGGCGGGTCACATCACGGATGGTGAGGTCGCCGGTCACATTCGCGGTGGTGTCGCTGGTGGGCTGGACCGACGTGCTCTTGAAAATGATGGTCGGATAGTTGGCAACATCGAGGAAGTCGCCGCTGCGCAGGTGGTTGTCGCGGTCGTTGACGCCGGTGTTGATGCTGGCGGCCTCAATCGTCGCTTCGACCGAGCTGGCCTGCGGGTTCTTCGGGTCGAAGATGAGCGTGCCGCTCACCTTATCGAAACCACCACGAACGGTCGTCACCATCATGTGACGCGCCGAGAAATTTGCACGAGTGTGCGCAGGGTCGAGATTCCAGGTAGCCATTTGTTCGCCTCTTGAGATTGTCTTCAGTTCACAATCGGACTGTAGTCCGTTTACAAGAAGAAGGATATCATGCGCAGGTGACATTTGCAATAAGAAACGCATTAGAAACGGACTAGTGTCCGTTTGATGCATGTGATTGCCTGGCATTACGCACGAGCCTCGTTTTTGGCCCTCACCCCGCCCCTCTCCCGACCGCTTCGCTAGGAGAGGGGAGAAAAGCTGTTCTCGTGGACAAACAAACGCGTGACTGCGGGCTATGTGCGTAAGTTCAGCGGCTATGAAAGAAAACGCGCCGCCATAAAAATGGCGACGCGTCGAAACAGCGGTTGGGCCGAGGTTGTTTAGGCGATGAGGTGGTCGATGAGGTCGAAGACGCCGCGCTCGATACGCTCGCGATTGTAGCCCAGCGCATTGAGTTGAAAGTCGACGGTATACGCGTTGAGCATGACGTAGAGCGTGTCCGCTTTATAGTCGCGGTCGCCGGTGCAGCCCATTTGCGCCAGCAGGCTGTAGATGGTTTGGCGCCACCACATGTGCGCCGGGTGTTCCAGCACGCTGCCTTCGTGGAACGCGCCCAGCGAGAGCCATTGGCTGTGGGTAATCATGAAGTCCAGCACCTGGCCCACGAACCAACGCAGGTTGTCCTGCGGGTCGTGGCCAGCGCGCAGGCGCTCGAAAGTGCGGTCCTGCAGCTCGCGCTGGTCCTTGTCGAGCAAGCCGAGGCACAACTCGGTCTTGTTGGTGAAGTGCCGGTAGAGCGTGCCTTTGCCAACCCCGGCCGCTTCCGCCACCGCCGACATCGAAACGGTGTCGACGCCGTACTGCTCAAACAAGCGCTGCGCCGTTTCCAGAAGCAGCGCCCGGTTTTTGACCGCATCCGCGCGGGTGGGGCGCGTTTCGGTCAGTATGATGATGTCGCCGTCCATGGTGTGTCCAGGTGACAAGTCAAACGAAAGATTGCTTTATTATACACCGGACAGAGGCCATTTAGAGTCGCAACATCGGAAGAAATCGAACAGATGTGTTATTCTTGCCGCCTGCCCGCTCTGCCTGAGGTCGATGTTATGAAAGCGCAACGTCTGTCCGTGTTCATCGTGCTCTGTGTCGTCTGCGCCGCCTGCTCCTTCTCCATCGGCATAGACTCGCCCCCGCCCGCCGTGCAGCCCGGTATTCCCCTGCCCGACCTGAGCGGCGCGGAAGAAGCGCAGGTTGCCCAAATTGTGGACGGCGACACGATTGAGGTGCTGATGGACGGCGTTGGCTACCGCGTGCGCTACGTGGGCGTTAACACGCCGGAACGCGACGAAACCTGCTACAGCGAGGCGACCGCCGCCAACAACGCGCTAGTCAGCGGGCAAGTCGTGCGTATGCTGCGCGACGAGAGCAACACCGACCAGTATGGCCGGCTCCTACGCTACATCTTCGTCGGCGAGCGCTTCGTCAACACGGAGTTGGTGGCGAATGGTTGGGCCGAGGCGGTGGAATACAACCCCGACCGGCGCTACACGGCCAACTTCCGCGTGCTCGAAGCGGAGGCGCGGGAAGCCGGGCTGGGATGTCACCCGACCGGCATCTTCGACGACGGCTCGGATGTGCGGTAACGCGGCTGGCGGCTGCGCCAGCGTTCGAGAATGAACGAGGCCACGAATACCGTCACCGTCCAGTTGACGGCCAGGTCGAACAGCGACGCCTGGCGGTCAGCGACCAGCGTTTGCGCCATTTCGGTCATGAAACCAAAGATGATGGCGAACACGACTGTGACGAACAGGGCGCGCGGCGTCGGCAGCAGGGCCAGCAGCGCCCACCACCAGAGCACCACCAGCCCGGAGAAGGCGCTGACGTGGCCGAGCGTCAGCTCGATTTCGCGCTTCAGGTCCGGGGTGCCCGGCGGCGCGGGCGGGCCAACCAGCGGCTGGCTGCTCGACTGTACCAGCAGCACGGTGGCGAGCAGGGTGAACGCCAGCGCATAAAGCCAGCGAGCGGGTGTGCTTTTCAGGACGCCCAGACGGGCGTAAAGAGTCGCGAACATCATTTTTAGCGTACGCATCTCACATGCCTCCGCAGCCTATGCTACCGTGCCACGGCGGCCTGAAACCTACGTCTCCACTACGTTTCGGCAGTGACGGGCGAAACTAAACACTCACCCCGGCGCTAACGCGACACTCCTAATGAGATTTGACAAACAAGAGCGGATATGGCGCTTCGCGCCCGGACACGCTATAGCGTGTCCCACCACACCCGTTTCGTAGGGACAGCGCGTCCGCTGGACCGATGACCGTTCCTGTTGGTCAAAATCCATGAGGGCCTACGCCGCGCTAAAGCGTACGTGATGACGACGGTTCGCTATCCGGCGCGTCCGAAGATTTCCAGATTAGCGCCATACAAACCGGCGCTGGCCGGCGACGCCAGAAACGCGATTGCGTCGGCCATTTGCTCGACCGTAACCCACTTGCTGGTATCGGCTTTCGGCATGTCGGCGCGGTTTTCGGGCGTATCGATGGTGCGCGGCGAGACGCCGTTGACGTGAATGCCGGCATCGCGGACTTCCGCCGCCAGGCTTTCGACAAGGCGCTGGGCGGCGGCTTTGGAGGCCGTGTAAGGCCCCAGCCTGGCCGAGCCGGCCGCCGCCGATTTCGCCAGCACGACGACGATGTGCCCCTGGACGCTGTGTTCCAGCATATGATGCGCCACCCGCCCGGCCACCAGGAAGACCGGCAGCGTGTTCAGCTTCCAGGCGCGCTCTAGCTCATCGACGGCCATTTCGTAGACCGGTTTGCCGAGAAAGAAGCCGCCAACGGTATGCGCCAGCACGTCGATCTGGCCGAAGCGCGCCTCGACCTGCTCGACCATCCGGTTAACGCCGTCCGGTTGGGTTAAATCCGCCGCCAGCAGCAGCGTCTCGCCGCCCAACTCAGCGGCGAGCGGCTCAAAGTCGGCGGTCGAGCGGGCGACCAGCGCCAGCCGAGCGCCGCCGCCCGCGAAGCGCCGCGCCGCCGCCGCACCCACGTTGCCCGACGCGCCGGTAATAAGCACCACCTTGTTTTCGAAATCAAGCGCCATGCTGCGTCTCTCCCCAGGTTCGATGTCGGTAGCTTGCTGCTTAGAGGCGGCTCAAACGTCGATTCTTTCGCGCGGCGTCAGCTCGACAATCAGGCCGTCGCTCCACTCGTATTTGGCGTCCATCAGCGCGGAGACAGCCGCCGCGAGCGCCGGCTCGGCTTCGGCGTCGACCACGCGGCCCGTGCCGGCATAGCTAACCCCGGCAACACGAAGCGTTACCGTGGGCTGGCGTCGGATATTCTGGACCCAGTGCGAGCGCTCGCGGTGCTCGGACACAATGTAGTAGCGCCCCGCGTGCTCGACGTACCAGATTTCAATTTCGTGTGGACGGCCAGTGCGATGGCCGGTCGTGGTGAGGTAGAGGAATGGGTTGGGCGGTGTTGCACCTGAAGCGGAGGGGTCGTTCATTACGGCTCCGATATAAGGCCAGGGGCGACCTATCACGCCATGCAACAGGTCGGCCCTGGAAAACACGCTCAGTCTAGGTGCTTGTCGTCAAGCTCTTCCTGGCTCTGGTCCATACGGTGTGCCTGAATTTCGGCGTTCACCAGCGCCATCACACGCCGGTCGACTTCCTGCTGAATGAGCGCAATGAGAACTCTTTGTTCAAGCACGCCGAGTTCTTGCGCATCGCGATACAGCGCTTCAGGTAGGCCAATGACCACCGTTTGATCTGACATCAATCTGTCCAATTCTGTCCTGTCAGTTAAATCTCAGCGTGCGCCAGACAATGCCCGATTCTTTCATGCGCTGTGGAAGCACAGGACATCGACCTGTTTGTAGCCGGGCGGCGGCTGACGCCAGTCAAACGGGAAGCGGTTACCATCAAATGCCAGCGCTTCGAGCCCGTAGCCAAGCCGTGTGAACATAGCAAAAGCCGGCCCGGCAATTGTGGGGTCAGTATCGTGCTTGTACTCGAACACGATGAACGGGCGAAAGCGCTCAAGCACGGCTTCGGCAGCCAGCAGCGCGCGGCAGTCGTTGCCTTCAATATCCATCTTGATGGCGTCGAGCCGCGTCCAGCCCGCAGAACTGACGTAATCGGCAAGCGTCATCGCCTCGGCGCTAATCACATCGGCGGGATGCCTGACAACCGTCGAGTCCAGTGACGACTTGGCCGGGTCTTGGTCGACGTAAAATTGAATGACGCCAGACTGGTCGTGGAGCGCTTTAGGAACTACGTCGACCTGCGTGAAGGCGTTGGCAGCCACGTTCTGGCGAATGCGTGCGACCATCGCCGGGTTCGGCTCGAAGGCCGCCACCCGCCCCGACTGCCCAACCCAATGAGCAAGCTGGACGGTGAAGAAGCCCAGGTTCGCGCCGGCGTCGATGCAATAGCCGCCGGCGGGAACGTGCTGCTGAAGCAGGTTGCCCAGCGCGGGGTGGTAGGTCCCGCTCAACATGAGCCAGCGCTCCGCCGAAACAGCCGTATCGACGTGCATCCGAACGCCGTTTGAGAGTTGGATCACCCCCCGATACGGCGGCAGCACGCGTCTGAGCAGGCTCGATAAGCGGCCGTAGCCCGGCATAGACCGCTGTTTCTGAAAGGTTTGCACCCGGCGTGTCAACGCGCCGATTAGCCGCCACAGGACCGCCGCGCCGCCAGTGCCGGGCGGCAGCGCGCCTTGCTGCTGCATCACGTTGTCCGCCATGCTGAGCGCCTTTCGTTACACCGCCTGCGACACCGCCGCCAGCACCGCCGGCAGGAGCTGCTTCTTGCGCGAGACGATGCCGGGCGCATCGTAGGCGCCGTCCGGCAGGCGAGCATAGGGCATTTCGCCAATCAGGCGCGGCATCCCGGCGATGAGCAAACGGCTGTCGCCGGAGACGATATTCGTCACCATCAACATCGCCATCGTCAGCCCCTGGGTCTCGATGAGTTTCTGCAGCGCCGCTTCAAGCTTCGCCTTGCGCTCGACCAACTCGGCGAACTCGGTCACTTCGACCTGGGCAATGCCGATGGTCCAGTCGCCGACCGGATAGTACTTGATGTCAGCCGTCACCAGCTCATCCGCCGGCCGCGTGCGCAGGCCGGCGCCGGCGGCGAGCAGTTCGCCCGCCAGTTGGGCGACCAGCGTTTCCATGTCGCTCGTCAGCCCTGGCCCGGACAGACCCGCCATCGGCGCGAGCCAGCGCGCGGCGGCGCGGTCACGCGGCGTCGTCGTCGGCGAGCGGAAGTGCAGCGAATCCGACAGAATGCCGCACAGCAGCAGCCCGGCGATAGCCGGCGGGAACGACAGACGTTCCTCGGAGGCGCGCTCGGCCACCAGCGTCGAGCAGCTCCCGACCGGCTCAATTTGCAGGCGAATCGGGTTGGTGGTCGGCAGGACGTTCAGGCGGTGATGGTCGAGAACTTCGACCAACTCGGCTTCTTCCAGGCCCGGAACCGCCTGCGCCAGCTCGTTGTGGTCCACCAGCACCACCCGGCGGCGCGGCGGCTGTAACAGCGCCGATTTGGTTACCATCGCGCAGTAGCAGCCGTTTTCGTCAGTCACGACGAAGTCGTCGTGTTCGGCGCGCAGTACCTGGGTCAGAATGTCGCTGACGTTCTCATCTTCCTTCAGCACCAGAGCGGCCGGCTCGATGACGTGCGAGGCGTGCTCGTCCAGCGCGGCGGCCAGGTCGGAGCGACCGGTGAGCGCCGGCACCAGATGCCGGAACAGCCCCGCGCCGCTAATCAGACCGAGCGGTTCGCCGTTGGTGTCCACCACCGGCACCGCCTTGCCAACGCGCGCGATCTGCTCGCAGACGGCCAGCAGCGGCGTGTCGCCCATCAGCGGGTCCATCTTTTCGGCCATATCGCCCACGTGCGGACGGACATCACTAATCAGCGGGGGCAGATCCAGCCCAAAGCGTTGGAGGACGAACGTCGTTTGCGGGTTTAACGGCCCGACGCGCCCACCCAGGTACAGCCCCGCGCCAATTTGATTCAATAACCAGGCATAGCCGACCGCCGACGCAATCGCGTCGGTATCGGGGTTACGGTGCCCAAGAACCAGCACCGTCTCTTGCGAAATTTCCATTTGCGCCTGCCCTCCGTGTTTGCAAGGCTCATTGTAACCGCTGGTCACAGGCGAAACAATCGTGCGCCGTGAGACAGAATCGATCACACCGGACTTGAAAACAAAGAGTCCACCATTGCATTAAAAAGAACTGAGGGCCGCCCTGGTCATAGGGGCGGCCCTCAATACGCATTTCTGAAAATGAATTGTTACGATCTTCTCAATCCTTAGAGCGTGAGTGTAAAGAAAGAGATTACGAGCTAAACTGGTGGGATGACGAACCAACGGCAAGCCTATGACACCGATCTGACCGACGCACAATGGGCGTTGCTTGAG
>Ga0209347_1005438_pt1 | contig 12086 bp, 4 predicted proteins | sample AutmiccommuBRH23_FD_187382 | JGI IMG/M metagenome (GOLD analysis project Ga0209347, IMG submission 187382) | Deep subsurface microbial communities from Mt. Terri, Switzerland - Autotrophic microbial communities BRH/23 (SPAdes) (version 2) | ecosystem: Environmental > Aquatic > Deep subsurface >...
AGCATGGGCATAAGGTTGGGCAGTACAACCTGGGTTTGATGTATTACGTCGGCAAAGGAGTTCAGCAGGATTATGTCGAGGCGGCGAGATGGTTCCGCAGGTCCGCAATTCAAAAGTTCGCTTTGGCAGAGTATTATTTGGGCGTTTGTTATGCCAATGGCCAGGGTGTCCCGCAGAATTATGTTAAAGCAGCGATGTGGTATCAGTTGGCTGCCGATCAAGGGCATGAAGAAGCGAAGCAGATACTTGGGGAGGCTGTTTTCCGTTAGGCTGATTAGGCATAAATGTCTATAAAAACATTACTTTGAATCTGAACCGTATACTCTTAAATTGGTTCTGCTTTTGAAGGATATCGATGAAGCAACTACATATGAGTGACAGTTCCCGGGAATCCTGATAAAATAATTTAATTTATTGAAATAATTATAAATAACGTCTGATAAGCATGATTATGTAAACTTTTGGTCCAGCTTGGCTGATATCGATATTTCCCATACCCCACGGAGGGGTCGAGACTCCTCACCTTCTCAGAATAGTTTGCAGCCTTGTTCCGTAAACTCCTCGACCCTGGCGAGCAGGAAATCAGTATCAACTTCCAAATACTCTGCAAGGCAATCAAGGCAATAGAACCGCTTTGGATCCTTGTCGAGGAGTTTCTTGGTCAACCCGATTTCATTTTTACTCAGGGCTTCTTTTCCGCAGATACAGCAGCTTCTTTTCTTCACACAATTACCCCACTTCTTCAGGATCAGGTCTGACGCTGAACACAGGGAGGTCTTTCCCGCGATACTCTACATCAAGCATTCCCAACTGGTACTTTATAGTATCCCTCATTTTTCGGGCCCTATCGAGGCAATAACGCTTAAACTCGCGGGCGGTTATATCTTTTGCGCTTCGAACCTGCGGGAACAGCAGTTTCAGGTAAGCCGTGGCAATACGTTTGACCGCCTCGGTGTCACGGGTATCTGCCGCTTCGGGGACTTCGATGAGTTCATCCACAACGGCGCGGTAGCTCATATCATCGCGCAGTTCGTGCATCATCGCGCAGAAGTATTCCGAGTTTAACGCCCAACCCGCAATCTTGAGGTCGTCATTCATCCTGGGAATATTCCACCCTTTGATGAAGCCATGGAAACGCTCAATTAAAGCCGATTCGTGGAACATGGACGGCAGCTCCTCAAACATATTACCAAAGCCGTCCTCGTCCATAGTTTCCTTCTTGATGTTGCCGCAGAGGATAACGCCCGCTTCTGCGGTTCCCTCGTAGTTACCGACGGTGAAGATTCCCGATTCAAGGTAGCCCTTCAATGCGGCGCGCATTTCGTCCACATCGGTAAATGAAATGGTCTGCACCTCGTCAAGAGTGATGAAGTCGTTGCCGGACACCAATCCCTCGACACGCTTGTTCTGGTCATAGAACATTTTTGCGCGACTCATAACTCCGCCGCTCGATAGCCAGCCGAAGCGACTGACGCGACCGAACAAATATGATTTACCGGTTCCTTTCGGGGCAAGTTCAATAAGGTTCAGCCGTTTTTCAACGAACGGAAGTAGACGGGTGAGCATCGTGAGTTTCTTTTCCTCATCGCCAAGGTAGCCGCTCGCGTTGTAGTCAACCGCACCAAGTATGACATCGAGCCACTCCATCGTGGTGAACTCACGCCGCGCCTCTTTGTAGTAGTCAATATCAATGGTGTAAGGGCAGAACGTCTTAAAAGCTGTCAGTTTGATTTTGCCACGGTTTGCACCTTTGCCCTTGTTCTTGGAAAACTCCCTATCGTCGGGTGCACGGTAGCCGATTTCAACCATTCCCCAAGTTTCACGACCACGCACCAAGTCGTCCTTGCAGTTTTGCCACACAGAATCCTCGATGATTGTGTCCTTGCTCGTCAGCCCAAAGTCAGGCAACGCAAACGACACCTCGCCCGTCTTAATGTCGATATCAACCGACACCTTGGCAAGGAACTTCACCCGTTCCTGTTCGATTACCACCTGATTCTTAATAGCTGTCCAGTCGTCCTTGCGTGGCAAATAAGTTCGCACAAAACGAACCAACTCGTCGGAGTCGAAGTGACCGTTTTCGTCCTCGAATCTCTTTAAGAGCCAGTCACGCATAAAGGAAGGCAGGCTCAGAGCGGAGAAGAAGTTGCTCTTCTTGAGGTCTTTATACACGACCATCTCGTCAAAGCAATTTCTGAGTTTCTCAATCATCAATCGACCTCCTAAAATAAATCATCAAAAGCGTCATTGACTTTGCCGCTCTTGCCTTGGGCCTTTATCATAACCTTGCCAATCAGGTTGTCACCCGCGTAAACATCCGCCGAATAGTCGCCTGCCCGCTTGGTATCGGGCAATTTCAAGGAGTAGTGGTTAGCGTCTATCTGTGAAGCCGAGTAGCGCTTCCCATTCAACACAACGGAAACATCCTGCGCCGGCGAATTAAAGAACAGCTTAATCTCCGTGCCGGTTCGGAAGTCTACTGTCACAGTCTCTTCGACCAGCTTAACCGTTAAGCCACTGTCTTTCAGAGACAGTTCAATAATGGGAACGACTACCTCTTCTAACGACGCCCCGCCGTGAACCTCGACATTCGCAGCACGGCTGCCCTTGAAGCGCCCGTAATCGGCAAGTACGAGGTATCCGTTCTCCTCTGCGGCGAACGGGAGGTCATAGGGCTGAAAAATCTTACAACAACGCCCCGAATGCTCGCCTTTGTTATCGGTTTCATATTTTTCCTCTTTGCGCCGCAGGATAGCAAGCCGCGATGCGCCGTGGTCGCTTACAATCAAGAAGCGTTTGCATTGCCTTAGCGCAAGTTCCGTAGCCGCCTTGTCTATCATCGCCGTGATGATGTCCAGTTCATTCGCAAGGTGGATGGGCAATTCATTATTAGTGAAGTTGTAACCGCCCGCTTCCTTGTGCTTGGTATCATCAAGTTCAACGTTCTTCGCTTTGCGGCCTTGCCACGCAACAAAGAAGTCTCGGTTGATGGCCGTTATCGTCGGAAGTTCCGCACGGGCGATGTTGATCCGAACCGACAGACCACGTTTTTGTACTAAGGCTTCTATTAAACCTAAATATTCGACACCGAGGGCATCAAGCCAGTACAGTAAGGTGTCGCTCTTATCCACGCTATCCAAAATTTCATTCCGGGTCGGCAGCCTGTTGAATATCCGCGAACGAGCAAGTTCATCAACCTTTTTTAAAAATTCAGGTTCAAGTTCATTAAACAGCTTTTGCCGTTTATACGCCTCGAAATACTCGGTCAGCAAATCCGCAATCTCAGGGCATTTGAAAACATACTTATTCAGGTAAGCCGCCAACAAGGGATAAATGTCCTCAAGCTGCGGAACCATATCATTTTTCGAGAGCCAAGCGATAATCTCTTCACGTTCCGCTTTTGTTCCGTCCGTCAGCTTAAAAATGCTTTCGGACACCACTTGCCGATTGTTGATTACGAAATTTGCGATGTCCGACTCAGGGAACTTCTCGACCAGAACCTTACGCTCCTGATAGAACGAGGGAAACAGCTTATCCATGTGCGGGATATCGATTATTGCGTTCAGGATATTCCCGGTAAAGTCCTCAAAACGGCTCGTCTTGTCCAGTACGAACCGAAGATATCCGTTCTGCAGTGTGTCTGCTTTGCTCTTCAGGCAGATGAAATAGAGCCAGTTGCGGTAGTTGCTCCCAGCAATGCGGGCGTAAAAATCCGTCTCCAGATTATTGCTAAGATCGTGCTTTTCGAAAACTTCGTCGAGCGAGCCGTTGCTCTGGTTGAGCTCTGTCAGCAACTCGGCCCAGCGAGTGTCGCTTCCGCAGGAACGCGCCAAGGCAAAGCCCTTTGTTAAAAACTTAATGCCCTCATAGGCATTGCTGATTTGGTGTACCGTGAATATTGCCTTATCGAGATTGACAGCCGTGTTCACGACAACACTGCCGCACCGTCCATTTTCGAGTTCTGCAAGCATCGCTTTAAATCCCGATAAGGCCGACAATCCGATAGACGGAGCGGCAAGGGTAAACGATAAATCGCACTCCGCTTTGTCGACGACGCTGAACACACGGCCCTCCAAGCGTGGGTCGGTCTGCAGGCTGGCAATCAACGAGGCAAGCCCTCGCAGAAGAAACACGACTTTTGCACCGCAGACATAATGGTCTTTCAGCCGCGACAGGGTGCGTGTTGCCTCACCGCTCCCGCGAAGCGCGAGAAATTCGCCAAGTCCCGTTACAACCAACTTTTTCCCAATTGTCTTGATATAGGCGAGGAGTCCATCGATATCAGGCATTTTGTCATCGTTTTTGCAGAAACCGCTAATCGGGACGAAATCAAGTCCCAAGACCGACAGTTCATCCATTGCGGTCGCATACTGCCCGTCGCTGACGAAAAGGAAATATGGAGTTTTGAGGGAAGATGTGAGGTATTTCCTTACCGGGTCAATTTGCATTCTATTTCTCGTCTCCATTCGCCAGTATTTCGATTCCGACTGTCATGCTGTCCTTGACGAGCCGTTTGAGGTACCGCTTCAACTGGGCGTCATCCATCTTGTCGATTTTCAGGAGAACCTTGTCGCTGCCGCCGGCGTTGTACTCTGCTTCGGCGAGTTGCTTCACCCGGCCCTTTACATTAGGATTGTCGCGCCAATCGTAAGTGTCTACGGAAAGGCGGTCGAGCGTGTCCCTAACCCTATCGAGGTCAGTAAGCAACGTGCTGTATTGGCCAACAATATCCCGCTTGAATGCCGCGTCCCGCTTTTCTTCATCCGCAAGGGTGCCGAACAGCGTGGTGGATTCAAGGAACGCAAGAGCGGATTTGATTTCGGAATCCGTTCCCCAGTTTCGATTGAGAGTTTCAAATGCTTTCTTTGCTTTTTCGTATTCAGCCTCGGCGACACAACATAGAATTGGCGTTCTGTAGCGGCTCGACCACTCACGCGGGTTTTTCGTTCCCGCCTTGTCTTTCCACAAGCGGAAGAGCTGCGATTTCAACTGGTTTTTGCGGAACTCCTCGGCAGCTTCTTTCACCTTGACGTTGCAGTCGGTCTTAGGCAACTCAAACAAACCCGTCTGCAACTTGCTTTTTACATCGGCGATATCGTTGTCGCTCAGGTCCTCAAGATATGGCTTGTAAACCTCGGCGAAGACACGCCTGTCGTTGTTCAGCAATTCTCTAATTTCCGCGCCGTGCGACACCAACTCCGTATGGAACGCTATTAACTGTTCGGGCAGGATATCCGCTTGCTTACAGATTTTCAGGAGCGTGTCGAGCACTTTTGCCAAGGCGGGATACTTTGCCCGCAGAGCCTCGCACGAGATGCCGATAAACTTCAGACGCTCGCGCCACTCTTTGTACGCCTCGGTCAGGGAATGCGCGGCAGCATTCAGAATTGTATTGCTCTCTTTGACCACGCTGTACTCGGTCAACAGCTTGCGTATTTCGTCCTCACCTGTCTGCTTATCCCAAAGGCACGAGTGCTTAACTCCGAACAATCGGCGAATGTCGGCAAGCACATTGTTTTCAGCACCGATTGCTGTTGCAAGTTCCATGATTTTGCCGTCCTCAAAGGAGCGGAGATACTCGCGCATACCTTTCTGGCAGTTCTCACTTGTGAGCAGGGCAACCAAGCTGTCGGCGAGTGAGGGCTTGGCGGACGCAATTCTGCCGATTTCAACCGCCTTCTTGTGAACCTCGTTGCCGTCCTTTTGAACAAGTTCAATGTACTTCTGAACCACATCAAAGATGCCGACTGTATCCACTTCTTCAAGGCACCACACCGGCAGGTTCAGACCGCTCATTTTCGTAGACACGGCTATGGCAGCCTGTCCTGCGGAAGAACACGAATTTGCGGGTATCCTCCACGCCTTTTCGGTAAGTTCATAAAACGCCATTTCGTCAGCGGTCATTTTCACGATGTATGTCGGCTTCGGAGACTTGCTGATGTAGTTTCCGATCATCTCCGCGAGTTTGTCCTGCGTCATCTGCTCGTGACCGCCGGATGAGTCGCTGTAGCGGAAGGGCTCACTGCCGTACTCTTTCAAGAGAAAACCCGCAATAAACGACGAGAGGTTGCATGGTGCAAAGCCATAGGTTTTCTCAAGGAAGTCGTAGATTTCGCCGATTGAAATCTGCCCTTCGCAGGCAAAAGCGACCTCGATGCGCTTGTCTACCTCGACTTTAATTTTCGCGATAGGCAAAGACGCTGTCGTAGGGTTTCCCCAATACCTATCAATCTTCCAAACGGTCGGAAGAACATGTTTCTCGACGCCGACAACAACACCACTCGTGGCCTGCGATATGCCGGATTTTGCCGATTGCTTCATCGCAGGCGTTATCTTAAGTTGGCTCTCTGTAAGACTTTTGGCGAAATCGAACACATGCGGGAATTTGGTCCTCACTATGGTCTGGAGGACGCTTGCCACGCCTTGCCCGTTGCCGAGTTTCGCGCCCCCTTGATTTGCGTAGGTGTACACGACAAACTGACCATTGTAGATACGGTTTTTCCAGTCTTGGTCTAAGACACGCTTTGCTTTATCCGCACTTTCCCGCGACGCCTTGTTGTTGCTACCTTGGTAGTACATTGCCATAGCGGAGAAGTCCACGTATTGCTCAAACGCCTCCGAGTCAAGGGGTGTAGAGAGCGCATCGATGAATACGATGTTTTCATATTGTTTATCCGCAACCGCAGTTCTGAGGGTCTTTCGGAAGATTGCCGCTTCCGCATCGTCCTTTGCAAACGCTATAACGGCATGGAAGTTCCATCTCGTGGCCCTGTCGCGCAAATTATTGATTGTGCGTGTGAAGTTTTCGGTGGTTACTGGCGTGATTTTACCAGTACCTGGCTCAGACTCAAACCTCAGGCGTAGGGCAGGCGAAAGCGACAAAACGGTAGAAAGCCCACCCTCTGTCACCAGCTTCGAGGTTGTGCTGTTTTGTCGTATATCTTTTTTATGGGTGTCGATTTTGGCTTGGTCTCCTGCAAGAACGGCAGCCGCATAGGCATAACGCCCACCGCTTATCGGGCTTGAAACGAGGATGCCTTTTTCCTTAAGTCCTTTCGCCAGATTGGCGGACTTCGTTCCCTCTAAGTCTGGGATGCCCTCAAAGACATAGCTGAGGTTCTGTTCGGTAGCTTTGAACAGGTCGATCGTGCCGCCCAACCGCTGATCAATCGCCTGCATACTAAGGATGGCTTTCAGGACAGCTTTCTCATCCTCACGCAAATTCTGCTGCTGTGGGAAGGTGTCCAATATTAGGCGGATATCTGATGTGAGGTTATCCCTGCCTTTCTCGTAAAAAAAGTTCCATAGCATATCCACCGTGAGAAGCGGATGGTCGTCAAAGGGACCCGTATTCTCAATGAACCATTGGAACGCCTTCACACCATCCGTGTTAGAGGATTTTATGAAGTCGAACATGCTCCGCTGGTTGGACTTGAACGCAGAGGCTATGTTTTTGAGGAGCAGAGCCGCCATCGGTTGAAGCGGCATGATGTCCTTCATCACCTGTGGGTTGGCAATCTTCGCAACTGCCATCACCTTGGAGCGGGAATTCTTGACTCGGTCGTTCAGGTCGTCTGCGAGGTTGTCCCACTCCGGCCTGGCGGCAGACTTCACGTTGAAAGCGTGACCGATGAGGTTGAATGCGATATTATCGGGTAGAGCAATGGGGACTGAAATAAAACGGTCACTTACCTTAGCTTGATTTCCCCTATCGTTGTCTGCTACATATATTTGCTGAGGCTCGTGTGTCACCACAATGAAGTAGAAGGTCTTATTCTGAACTAAAGCGGCAATTTTTTGAAACTCCGAAAGGCTCTCGCGGTTGTTCTTGAAGTAATCGGAGAATTCATCCCAAATAAAGACAATCCGTACGTTATTGCGGTCGATTATGTCCGTCAGCCAATTGATGAGTCTATCCGAATCAATGGTCAGCGCGGTTATACCCTCCTTGTCTGCAACACGGAAGATATTATCCACTAAAGACTTAACTTCGCCATTCTTTCGGAGTGTGTTCAGAACTTCATCGGCATTGGATTGGGAAAATAAAGCCCTCCATTCCTTGTCGGGGTTTTGCAAAAGGCTGTTGAACATCAGCTTGTGGTCACTATCTTCCAACCAGGCAATAATGCTTTCCTTAAGAGTGTTCTCTCCAAGGTAAGACACACTTTGCCGTACAAGAGCGGATTTTACGCTTTCTTGAATGGCAAAGAACAGGTCTCGGGCTGACATAATCCCACCAGAGGCATAACGATGAGCAACTACAATCCCCTTTTTCTTATGACCAATCAGCTTTTCAAGCAGGTCGGTTTTCTGTTTTAGTGGGTCGTACCTATCCCAATAGGCACGGAGCTCATCTTCCGGCACTTCAAGTATTTTACGCAGGGCATAGGCACATTGTGACTTGCCAGTTCCGTATGCGCCCTCTATCCAGAGCGTCCTGCCGTTATTTTGTCGCGCCAGGGCTCGCTCTGTCTCAGTGAGCATCTCAATGAACGTGCTGTGAGGATAGGTGTTCTCCCAGGGTGCGCCGGCTCTGATTGCGGCGTCATCAATGCAAGGGAAATACCTCTCGTCGATGTCAAAGTATTCGCAATATTGGTTGGTATTAGGCATTTGCTGAATCCCCCTTGAACAGGTCGAGTACATCTTGGGACGATTTATCCTCTACCAGCGTTATCTTTTCAAGGTCATGCGTGAACGATGCGTTGATGAATTCCGGATACCTTGCCGACAGGCCTAACAGGAGCGGCGTCATATCGTCGCGGCCAAGCCCGAAAATGCGGGTGGGGCTGATGCCGTCGCGATCGAAGCTGTCATTCAGGAGCGTGGCAAGCGTGAACTCCTTATAGTTGTTGCACTTTTCCGAGAACTTGAAAAGGCCGTACAGCACCACGCGCGGGTCGCTCACCGAGCATTTCGTGCGGACCAGGTCGCCGTCGTCCGTAACGAAGCCCCATTGCAGGCTTGTGCCGAATGGTGTTTCGACCAGTCGCTTGAAGGATTTGGCGATTGACTTAGCATCCTTCGGTTTGACATCATCAGCAGTCAGCATATCCTCGACTGTCTGACGAGCATAGGTTTTGCCGACATCGAGATTTTTTACATACCATTGCATCTGCGGGGTTTCTGCAACAAGATTGACAAGAATCAGACCTTGCGCCGTGTCCGTTTCCCAACCAATCTGTGAGATTAGTTCCGCAAACGACGTGAAGTGGTTTTTTTCATTTAGGGAAGCATCTCTAAGGAAACGCCTAAACATATCGTACATCATCGGACCCAGCGTGTGCTCCGAAAAGAAAGCCTCCTTCAGTTCAAAGAATGAGCGCAACCACTCTGGTTTCGGAGCGTGGTCGGCAAATGAGTTTAGGCTTTTCATTGAGTTTCCTCCTCCTTGTGGGTGGCGCAGCGAGTGGAATAATAGACAACCGCTGTCGATCGCGTGACATTCGTGGCAATTGATACAGTTACTTATATTGACTTTGCCATCGGCAAAACTGATACAACCGGTTCGACAGTTCGTTTCGCAAACTCGGCAACCTTTGCAATACAAGGCTTTTCGGAATACCTGTCGGAACATCTTCCCGAATGCGGGTCGCTCTTTCAGTACAACTTCTGGGATTGTTACAATGTACCCATTCTTCGTCGTCTTAACAGAAAATCGAATGCATTCGCCGTCAAATTGAACGGAGTAGTCACCGTTGCCGCCGCGTAAATCACCCAGTGTTTTTATCCATTCAAACCAGTCGGAATCAGGGTCAGTAATGGTTATCGTCAAGATTCCGTTTGTAATTTGTTCAATGCAACGTAAAGTATTGTTCGATAACTCGCGCCCATTCTTTCTCGCGTTCCAACCGCCGTTTCCGACATATGATTCAGTGTTGCTCTTGCGTTTATCCCCATTGTAGGTACTTTTGATCAAATCGATATAGCTATCAATCTCTGCCGGATAGCTCGTTCGCCGAAAGTAGTCGCTTATACCTCCTGACATAGGGCAAAACAAACATCCAGCACGCCCATTGCCCTTCTTATAGGTTTTGTTAATCAGTACATCATTTGCGTATATATAAAGCCATATCTCAGCAGAAGTCCATTCGAGGATTGAATTATGGCTGAACTGTCCCTTTTGTTTCGCGCCATAGTTCTCGTATTTGTAGGTGCTTCGAGCAACGCTCTCCTGTGCCCGAACTCCAACAAAGTCAAGTCCTATAAAATCGTTCTTGCCAGTTACTTCTCTCAACTTTAACGTCTGCGGAGTGCTTTTATGCACCGAGCAGCACCATCGGAGCACACGCGACGGGGGGCCGAACAACTCCCAGGATTCCTTTGGATTGAGGTGCGATTTGGCAATGTAAAACGGTATCTTTTCCTCAGCACATTGCTGTTTGATCTTTTTAATGGCGTCATAAGTGTCGGGGAACTCCATGCCCGTGTCGCCGAATACCACCACGAAGCTGCCTTTGGGCAAGGCTTTCTTAACAAGGTCGAGCAGGACACAACTATCCTTACCGCCCGAAAATGCCACGTGAAAGCAGTCGAGCCGACTCTTGTACTTAGCGTAGATAGCCAGTATTTTCTTGACCGTGCTCTGCTCGATGATTTCAAGCATCTCACGGTTTGCTTCAACCATAGCTCCTATGTCAATGGCGCGAAGCGATATGCCTTGAGGTTCCGGCATTATCGGTTTGCCGTCCTCGCCGTTTGGAATGATAATCCCAGGGGCGGTATAGATATTACCACCTTTCAGCTTTGCGACCAGTGTCCCGCGATAGTAGTAGTGGTTTGCTTCCGCCCACATATAGGGGCGGTCGATCTGCTTGTCGTACTTCCAATACTTATCAAAACCCAGCACGTCCAATTCGGATGCGTAAACTGGGCGGGGTTCTTTGGAGAACCCGGTTGGCGAGGAATTAAGAAGTATCCCGCCCGTTTTCTTATCATAGGTATAAGAATACATCTTCAATCCTTCACTTCTCGTATGATCTTCGCCTTATCAATAATTTCGTTAACTTTTGCGGTTGTGCTTCTGCCCATGTAGCCGCTCTCATACAGGAACTTGCCCACGGCGTTGTACATTAAGGGAACATCGGCATTCGCCACGGCATCGGTCATAATGTCTGTATAGTCCATGCCACAGCTTTTGCGGATGACCGCTCCGGCGTTCCGTGAGTTAACTGTTAAGGTATCAAAACGAAACTTACGGCTAAAGCGGCGGCAGTAGCTTTCAAGCAGAAACAAATTCCACCTCTGACCGCAGTCGGGGAACGCCCCAAATGTGGTGAAAGACTTAAGCGATAGATAATCTCCCTTTACAAACAGCCCGATTGTTTCATCAATCATGTCAGTGTTGAAGTGAACGAATCTGTCCGCCATATACGTGTTTTTATCTATACGAACCAGAACGGTGTTGCCCGCTTCCAGAGGAATCCAACGGTGAACTTCACCCGTCAGTTCTTTCGCGTAGGTCAGCAGGTCGTCAATCGAGCATCTTTCTATGGTTCGGCAGTATTCCTTCATTATGGTCAGCGCATCAAAGACACTTCCTTTGCGCGCGACGATTTTGCCTTTTTTATCGAACTCGTCCGACAGGCAGATGCGGTAAACCGCATTATGAACCGCCGTGATGGAAAGTTCGTAATTGCGTTCCTCAATTTCACGGAGGGGCAAGTCTGAAATCGAGGCATAGCCGCGAGCGTTGCATTCCCGCGCAGCGGCTCCGCGGATTAATTGTCGCTTTTCATCGGTGATTTCAATTCGGCTGAGGTGTGAAAAGGTCTCCACGCTGCACCAGATGAAGTCGCAGTTTTGACTGAGAGCGGACTTAATCCTTTCATGGGGTATGTACCGCAACCGCTCGGCAAGTTGGCCGTAGGTCAGCAGTACTTCGTCACCCCACACGCGTAGGATTTCGCTCTCCAGAGCGGCAAATACAGAAGCATCCGTGTAGCCGAAATAGGTCTGCGTGAAAGATAGCTTCGGGAATAGCCTGTGGAGAATGTCGATGAGCATATCCTCAGAGACCACGCTTGCTTCGAACAACCAATTTTCGTTCTTGGCGTAAAACTCAGCAAAGAATATGGCTTGTGCGC
>Ga0209347_1005439_pt1 | contig 12085 bp, 13 predicted proteins | sample AutmiccommuBRH23_FD_187382 | JGI IMG/M metagenome (GOLD analysis project Ga0209347, IMG submission 187382) | Deep subsurface microbial communities from Mt. Terri, Switzerland - Autotrophic microbial communities BRH/23 (SPAdes) (version 2) | ecosystem: Environmental > Aquatic > Deep subsurface >...
CCAGGCTCTGGCCCAGTGCCGTAAATACCTGAATCTTAATTTTCCGGGAGTTGAGATCTGTGAAGTTAGCAGCACTGCCGAAGCTGCCAGGATGGTAGCCGCAGGGGGCTGTGAAATGGCCGCTATCGGGAACGAATGTGCGGCGGCAAACTACGGGTTGGAAATACTGGACAAAAATATTCAGGACTGCCCAGAAAACATGACCAGGTTTGTGAGGGTCTCGAAAAATGATATCCCCGTAACCGGCCAGGCCAAAACATCTGTGGTGATTTCTATAACAGACCGCCCGGGTGCCTTATACCAAATTCTAAAGGAATTTGCCCTGGCCAACATTAACCTGACTAAAATAGAATCAAGGCCGGCCAAAACGGTGTTGGGTGATTATCTTTTCATTATTGATCTTCTTGGCCACCAGGACGATCCTGTGGTCAAGAATTGCCTTGAAACCATTGAGGACATGGCAGCGTCCTTCCGTGTTCTTGGATCTTATCCTGTATATAATGAGGATTTGGCGGGTGACAAAACCAGAAAGGAAAATGTTTCGCTGGATCAAATTAGACAGGATATAGATATAATCGATCACCAGATAGTTGATTTACTGGCCCGCAGGACGCAGTTGGTAACAGTGGTCGGAAAGTTGAAGAACGGCTGGAATTCATTCAGGGATACAGGAAGGGAATCAGAAATCCTGACCCGGGTAAGGGAAAATGCTGTTAGGAAGGGCGTGAATCCATCCCTGGTAGAAAATATTTACCAAGTTTTATTTGACCATTTTGTGGGTCTGCAAGAACAACAGGAGGTTGAGTAAGGCCGACCAATAATTAGTGAAAGAACTAAAAATAAAACCCAAAATCATGAATAACTTGTACCACCCCTCAATATATTGTAGTAAACGCGGAGGGGGGTTCTATTTTATGAAGGGAAATATCATGGGTCTGTTGGGCAACTTGACGGTCGGTATATCAAGCATCAAAAACAGAGCTGAAAAGTTTATCAATCTTGGACAGGCCGTCGGAAAAGCTGTCGACGATAGACCAGGATTCCTCAAGCAGGTGGATCAGGCGCACAGGGAATGGCGAATAGCCCTTAACAATTTTAATTATGCTGTCGACCCTGACTTGATTGACTACTACATATATAACATTGAAGCTGCGGAAAAAAGGTATGTGTATTTTATTAAACAGGCTCGTAAGGAGAACATTTACGCTCCGGAGGTGTAATCAGTGGACTTGAACATTATCATCGCCTTTATTATCGGTCTATTACTTTTATTATTAGTAGGAAGGGCAATGGTTGTCCCTTTAAAATGGATTCTTAAACTGCTGCTTAATGCTATGGTAGGGGGCATAATTCTTTGGGTGATTAATTATTTCGGTGGTTACCTAAACGTTCATATTCCCATCAATCCGATAACTGCTCTTGTCGTAGGTTTTCTGGGGATTCCTGGAGTTGTGCTGTTATTTGTCATACAACAGGTTGTCATTAAATAATCAGAAAATTGCGGGATTATGTAAAAAAAACGGTGGAAAATTCCTTGACTACCATATTGCCATTTAGTATACTTGTTATTAAAGGCTTAAGAGGCGGGGTAACGTATACCCCTACAACGCTGTACCGCCTGCCTAAAGCTTTTATTTTTTTACTGATAAAATCTGCCTTTTTGTAAACAATAATCAAAAAGGTGTTTGGGGGGGTCCCCGTAGACGATAGAATTGTAGAAGCATACATAGGTGAATATGCCAGCGGAAAAAGTGAAGTTGCGGTTAACCGGGCAATCCATCTCAAAATGACGGGCAGAAAAGTAACAATTGTGGATTTGGACCTCGTGGAACCGTTTTATACTTTACGTCCGATTAAAAAGAAACTGATTGAAATGGGTATCGACGCTGTAGCCTGGGAGACCAAGGAAACGATGGGTCTGGGCGAAGCGGGTAGTGTAATCAAGCCCGAAATGCGTTGGGTCCTCAGAAGAACCGGAGACGTTATCCTGGATATCGGTTACGGTGTTGAAGGGGCCAAAGTCCTCAATCTGATCGAAGGTGCTGACACTGAGGAAAACCTTCGAATTTATGTCGTTCTCAATGTAGGGCGGCCAATGACGGCTTCGGTTAACGACATCGTCGAATATGCCAGGGGTTTGGGCCACGTCGACGGTGTGATAAACAATTCGCATTTGGGTGATGATACTACTGTTGCCTTCGTTGAAGAAGGAGCAAAGGTTGTCACTGAGGCAGCTCGGCAGTTAAAGCTGCCTGTTATCGCTACATATATGGACAAAAAGTTCAAACCTGCCATGAGCGGCGAAGTTGACAAGATGGGGAATCCTCTGTGTTTTTTGGAAAGACACATGGTCAACACGTTCTGGTGATTCGATGGATATTCCATTTAAATATAATGAAGGAAATTTTCAGGAGGTGTTAGTTATAATGGCTGAAAAGCCCATCCAGGGAGAGAAGAGAGTATTTATGACAGGAAACGAAGTTGTTGCCTGGGCTGCCCTGGCTGCCAAAGCCGAAATCATGTATGGGTACCCGATCACACCACAGAACGAAATTATGCACTATTGGACGAGGATGGCCCCTAAATATGAGAAGAGGTTTCTACAAACCGAGGACGAGCTGTCAGCCGGTTTTACCACCATTGGGGGGGTTCTTGCAGGGAGGAAGGCCTTTACTGCAACCGCCGGACCCGGTAACGTACTGATGCAGGAACCTCAGGCCATGGCGGAAATGATGAGGATTCCGATTGTTACGATTATCCAACAGAGGGGGGGCCCCTCAACGGCGACTGTTATCTACTCACAGCAGGAAGTTACACTGACAACTTACGGCGGTAATGGAGAAGGTTTGAGAATTGTCTTCTCTCCCGCTAATCACCAGGATCTTTTCGATTATACTATCAAGGCTTTTAATACTGCGTGGAAATACCGTTTCCCCACTTTCGTGCTTGGTGACGGATATCAGGCCAAATTGCGTGAATCACTCACGATTTACGACCCGGAAGAGAGAGGGATTCAGTTAATAGAGCCGGAGACTACGCTCGGAAAACTTCGGGTAAGCAGCGATACTGAACCAAGACATATCAGAAATACATATAACACTGAAGAAGAATTGTTGGAAGTCCTGACACAGTATTTTGAAGATTACGAGAAGTGCGCTCGCGAAATAGTTGAGCATGACCAGTTCGACTGTGATGATGCAGAAATTGTTGTTGTCAGCCACGGTGTGGTATCGAGGGCGGGCAAAGGGGCCGTTCAGGAACTGCGTAAACAAGGATATAAGGTCGGGTATTTCCGGCCTATCACGCTGCGACCCTTCCCGGGTGAAGCACTTAGGCGGGTTGCCGACAAGGCAAAAACCTTGTTATTTGTCGAATCCGCACAAGGCCAAATGGCTAAGCTGGCTAAAGAAGCGATTTTCGGGTCTACCGTTGCTGTGGAAACCCTGTTTAAACCAGGAGTGGGAGTAACATCCGAAGAAATCGTGACAAAAGTTAAAGGAATGAAATAGGGAAGGGGGCGCTCAATGATGACGATGATACCACAGATGCCAAAAAGCTGGCGTCTTGAATCTAAACCTCACAAGTTCTGTCCTGGATGCGGTCACGGTCTGGTATTAAAGGCCCTGGGTGAAGCTATAGACGAACTTGGTATTCAGGATAAACTTGTTTATGGTTGTGATATCGGATGTTCACTGTTGTCCTGGGATTTCTTTAATGTGGACTCAGTTCAGACACACCATGGAAGGACAACCCCGGTAATGACCGGTGTTAAAAGGGCTAATCCGGATGCGATCTGCCTGGCTTATATGGGAGACGGCGGCGGTTATGCCATTGGCTCCCAGCACTTGGTAAATGCCGCTGCGCGAAATGAGCGGATTACCGCTATCCTGGTTAATAACTGCAACTACGCTATGACGGGAGGCCAGATGGCCCCTACGTCCTTACCGGGTATGAAAACAGAAACCACTCCTTATGGACGTGATATAAAAGAGCATGGTTATCCGACTCAGGGGCCTGAAATGGTGGCGGCTATTACCCGTGAAGGGGCTTATATTGCCAGAGGCACAGTTGCCAATATTAAGCAGCTAAAAGGTTTCATTAAGAAGGCGTTGGAAAACCAGATGGCCGGGAATGGATTTTCTTTCGTTGAGGCACTGGCAACCTGTCCTACCAACTGGAGGACAAACGCTAAGGATACATGGGCCTTTGTGGAAAATGAGATGCCAAAGTTCTTTAAAGTGGGAGAAATTAAAAATCCCGCTGCAAAGGAGGGCGAGTAATCGTGGGTAAAACGGTAAAGATTGCTCTGGCCGGTGAAGGTGGACAAGGTGTTCAGTCTGTTGCTGAGATTATTGCCGAAGCCGCCAACGAAGAAGGCAGAGAAGCACTGTATATACCGAATTTCGGCGTAGAACAAAGAGGTGGGGTTTCCATTGCTTATTTGCAAATTGGATCAGAGCCGATAGGCTCCCCCAAGTTTCAGAAGGCTGATGTCGTTATTGCTCTCAGTGACCGTGCTGTAGTGAGAACCAGCCGATATGTAAATGAAAATACAACCTTTGTTTATGACACATCAATTGAGGGTGTGGATGAATTGCTGCCCAGGAATGCGGGCAGACTTCTTGGCATACCTGCACTTGATGTATCGAAGAAAGAACTTCATCCGCGGGTTTTCAACATCATAATCATGGGTGCGGTAGTCAAGGCAACCGGAGTTGTATCCGAAGCAGAGGCCAGAGCCGCCATTGAAAAGAAACTGGGATACAAGTTCGAACAGGATCCATCTTTACGGGAGCTTAATTTCAAGGCTATTTCACGAGGCATGGAACTTGTTGAAAAGGCTCAATAACAAGGAGGGAATAACATGAGTGTAGCGTACAAATCATTCTCCTTTGAGTCCGATAAAGGCAGTTGGGCAGTATTTACCTCCCTGTGTAAGGGGTGCGGCCTCTGTAAGGAAAAGTGCCCCAAGAACTGTCTAAGCTGGTCTTCAGAACTGGGGATATATGGTACCCCGACAATCGAACCTAATATGGATGAATGTATCGTCTGCAGTATCTGCCAGACTGCGTGCCCTGATTGTGCTATTAAAGTTATCAAGAAGAAAAACGGGGCTGCCGAATAGACAGCGGCAGAAATTAATAGTTTGGTCGGGTGATTTAATGAATTTAAGCCAGCCTGTAATTTACAGGCTGGCTTATTTTTTTGCAAAGCTTTGCACACCCATGCAAATAAATGCGTGCATTAATCTGCAAGAAGCCGGCGGATTCCAGTGGCAATTATAGAATATATGCAGTTGGGGGACAAAATCATTCGTTTTACCGGAAAATACGACCGTTTGCCTTTTGTTTATGTAACATTGGTATAAAGGTTGCATTTAAATAAGATATATGTATCAATAGCTTTAATTATTCTGGCTTTGTTTTGGAAGGAGCGATACTGGATGAAGTTGTACGAATTTATGGGCAAACAGATTTTTGCCAGGTATGGTATTAATATACCGGCCGGGAGGGTAGCTGCCAGTAGTGAGGAAGCAGCCGATATTGCTGTTGAATTAGGGGAAGTTGTTATCAAGTCGCAAATCTTATCCGGCGGGCGGGGTAAGGCCGGCGGGATAAAATTCGCTTCAAGTCCTGGTGAATCAAAGCAGTATGCTGATGAATTGCTGGCTGGGACGTTAAAGGGTCTCAAGATAGAAAAAATACTGGTAGAAAAAAAGGTCAGAATTGATAAAGAATTGTATCTCTCCATTACCGTGGACGGAACAACCAGACAACCGGTATTAATTGCTTCTGCCAGTGGTGGTATAGATATTGAGGATGTCTCGCCTGAACAGATAATCAAAAAGTACATTGACCCGCAAGTTGGAATATTACCCCACTTTTGCCGGGAGGTATCCCGCCGTCTTGGATTAACGGGTGAGCTTAGCAAGCAGGCTGTTGAATTAATTACAAAAGTTTACCGGATCTTTCGGGACTATGACTGTGAGTTGGTAGAAATAAATCCGCTGGTAATAAGCGGTGAACAGCTGGTAGCTGCTGATGCTAAAATTAATCTTGACGATGAAGCGCAATTTCGTTATCCGGCCGGTACCCCAATAACGGAAGACCGTACGGCATTGGAGAAAAAAGCTCATGATATAGGCATTTCTTATGTCGAGTTGGAAGGTGATATTGCGGTGATGGCCAATGGGGCTGGAATAACCATGGCTACTCTTGATATCCTCGAACATTTCGGGGGGAAGGCAAGAAATTTTATGGACGCAGGGGGCGGAGCTGATACGGAAGCCACCGCGCAGGCTCTGGAGATATTAATTTCTACCAAACCCAAAGTGATTTTGGTCAATATTTTTGGTGGGATTACCCGGTGTGACGAAGTTGCCAAGGCCTTCGTCAAGGTAAAAAACAGCATGGGTATTCCAGTTCCGGTTGTAATTAGACTTAGCGGTACCAATGAGCAAGAAGGTATCGCCATCTTTAAGGAAATAGGATTTGACAGTTTCGATAATATCAAAGACGCTGCGGCCAAGGCGGTAGAAATAGCAAAGGCTTCTTAAGGGGGGAGAACAGATGGCAATTATTATAGATGAAACAACAAAGGTCTTAGTCCAGGGGATGACTGGGAATCAGGGCCGGTTCCATACCGGCCAGATGTTGGAATTCGGCACTAATATAGTAGCTGGGGTATCTGCCGGTAAAGGCGGGCAGGAAGTACATGGGTTACCTGTTTTCAATACAGTGGCAGAGGCCTTGGAGAAGACAGAGATAGATGCAACAATACTGTTTATCCCGGCTCCTATCCTGAAGGATTTTGCCTTTGAGGCCATGGAAAACGGCATTAAAAATGTGGTGATTATAACAGAGCATGTGCCTCTGCATGATGCCATGGAAATTATGGCTTACGCCAAAGATAACGATGTTAACGTGATTGGGCCCAATACCTTCGGCCTAATCTCGCCGGGTAAATGTAAAATAGGGATAATGCCGAACCGAATATATAAGCCGGGTAATATCGGCATAGTAGCCCGCAGTGGAACCTTAAGCTATGAAATCGCTAACGGTCTTACCACTAATGGTATCGGTCAGTCGACAGTGGTCGGGCTTGGCGGCGACAGAGTGGTGGGGCTGTCTTTTGTGGACGTCCTCAGGCAGTTTGAAAAGGACCCGGATACCGAAGCAGTCGTTCTAGTTGGAGAAATTGGGGGTAATGCTGAAGAAATTGCCTCTGAATATATCAAAGAGATGTCAAAGCCGGTCGTTGCCCTGCTCGCCGGGCGAAGCGCCCCTCCTGGGAAGAGGATGGGTCATGCGGGTGCGATTATTGAGCGGGGAACAGGCACTTATAATGGGAAGGTAACTGCCCTTAAGGCCGCGGGGGCCATTGTGGCGACCTTGCCCTGGGAGGTCCCCGGCCTTTTAAAGCAGGCATTAAAAAAGTAACATACCTTTAAGACCGTGAACAGGGGGAATATAACTTGGAACATAACAATAAGGACTTAGCCGCTGCCAAAGCACGGTGGGAACAAAAGATAAAAGACAAAGTACTGGCCAGGTCGCCGGAAAGAAAAGAGGACTTTTTAACCCATTCCGGTATTCCTGTGGAACGGCTTTACACACCGCATGATACCGAGAACTTAAACTACATTGATGATTTGGGCTTCCCCGGAGAATACCCTTACACCCGGGCTGTTCAACCAACCCTGTACCGCGGCCGGACCTGGACAATGCGCCAGTACGCTGGATTTGGTACTGCGGAAGAGACTAATAACCGTTTTAAATATCTACTGGAACAAGGGCAGACTGGTTTAAGTATTGCTTTTGACCTGCCCACCCAGATCGGTTACGATTCCGACCATCCGTTGGCACATGGTGAGGTAGGCAAGGTGGGTGTCGCCATCTGCTCGTTAAAAGACATGGAAACTCTCTTTGCAGGAATCCCATTAGACAAAGTTAGTACTTCAATGACAATCAATTCACCGGCTTCGGTATTGCTGGCTATGTATATAGCGGTGGCGGAAAAACAAGGGGTAACCCCGGACAAATTGTCAGGCACTATCCAAAATGATATCTTAAAAGAATATATTGCCAGGGGTACGTACATATACCCCCCGGGACCATCGATGAGAATTGTTACAGATATATTTGGCTATTGTTATGATAATCTTCCCAACTGGAACAGCATCAGCATCAGCGGTTATCATATCAGGGAAGCCGGCTCTACGGCAGTTCAGGAAGTCGCTTTTACTCTGGCCAATGGCATTGCTTACGTGGAAGCGGCCATTAAGGCCGGTATGGCTGTGGATGATTTTGCTCCCAGGTTATCGTTTTTCTTTAATGCCCACTTAAACTTTTTCGAAGAAATTGCCAAATACAGGGCAGCTCGCCGAATTTGGGCCAAATTGATGAAAGAGAGGTTTGGGGCCAAGGATCCGAAATCAATGATGATGCGGTTCCATACCCAGACTGCCGGTTGTACCCTGACGGCCCAGCAGCCGGATGTAAATGTTGTCCGGGTCGCGTTCCAGGCTTTGAGCGCTGTTTTGGGAGGGACCCAGTCACTTCATACCAATTCACGGGACGAGGCGCTGGCGCTGCCTTCTGAAGAAGCCGCTTTACTCGCCTTAAGGACTCAGCAGGTTATAGCTTATGAAACAGGGGTCACGGACACTGTAGACCCGTTAGGCGGATCTTACTTTATGGAGACTCTTACCAATCAGGTTGAACAGGCTGCCATGGAATACATTGAAAAAATTGAGGCCATGGGCGGCGCGGTCGGAGGCATCGAAGAAGGTTTTCAGCAGATAGAGATTCAGGAAAGCGCCTATGAATATCAACTTGAGATTGAATCAACGGAACGGATTGTAGTGGGTGTTAACAAGTTCCTGATGAAAGAGGAGAAGCTACGTAACCTCCACAGGGTCGATCCCCGGGTAGAAATAGGTCAGCGTGCCAAGCTGCAAAACTTGAAGAATGAAAGGAATCAGCAGGAGGTTGACAAAGCCCTGGCCCGGCTTAAGGAAACCGCCAGGGGTACAGGCAATTTAATGCCGCCAATCCTTGAAGCTGTTAAGGCGTACGCCACCCTCGGTGAAATATGTGACGAACTAAGGGATGTTTTCGGGGAATATCAGCAGAAAGTTATTTTCTAGCAAGGAGGAGCGCAGATGACAAATCCAATTCGTATATTAGTTGCTAAACCGGGACTGGATGGCCATGACCGGGGAGCAAAAGTAATTGCTCAGGCCTTTCGTAACGCGGGAATGGAGGTCGTTTATACCGGCCTTAGGCAGACTCCTGAGCAGATAGTGCAGGCGGCCATTCAGGAAGATGTTAAAATAATAGCTTTGAGCTGTCTGTCGGGAGCACACAGTTATCTCTTTCCTAAGGTAATGGAACTGTTGAAGGCAGAGGGGATTGATGACATCGTGGTGTTAGGCGGAGGGGTTATTCCGGAAGATGATATTCCGATGCTTAAGGATGCGGGAATCGCAGAAATTTTTACACCCGGAACTTCACTTAAAACAATGCTTAATTACATTGAAAAGAATGTCGCGCATTAAGGGGGAAGAGGCATGATTACCAGAATCGATCATATCGGAATAGCCGTAAACAGTATTGAAGCAGTTCGTGATTTTTATGAAAAAGTTTTAGGCTTAAAAATTACGGAAACAGAGATTGTACAGGATCAAAAGGTAAAGGTGGCTTTTCTCCCAATCGGTGATAGTGAAATAGAGCTTTTGGAATCAACTGACAACGAGGGTCCTATCGCTAAATTCATTGCCTCCCGGGGTGAGGGAATTCAGCATATTGCTTTACGGGTATCTGATATAGAAGCTAAATTAGATGAACTCAAGGCCAGGGGAGTACGTTTGATTGATCAGGCTCCCCGCAAAGGCGCCGGTGGTGCAAGGATCGCTTTTCTTCACCCCAAGGATACCAATGGTACTCTAATCGAATTGTGCGAACGGGATGGTGGCGAGTGATGACAATTGACGGAAGAGCAATAGAACTGGAGAAGCAGCGGGATAAGGTTAAATTAGGCGGTGGTGAGCGACGTATTCAGCGCCAGCACATGTCTGGAAAGATGACTGCCCGCGAAAGGGTCGAAAAGTTATTAGACCCGGGTAGTTTTGTGGAAATGGATATGTTCGTTCAGGGTCCACCAGCTGAGTTCAGTAAAGAGGATGACGAGCAGTTGGGCGAAGGCGTGGTCACCGGCTACGGGACCATTAACGGACGTCAGGTGTATCTTTTTTCCCAGGATTTTACGGTATACGGTGGTGCGTTGGGCGAAAAACATTCACAAAAAATCTGTAAGGTTATGGATATGGCCAGTAAGGTGGGGGCTCCCTTTATCGGACTGAATGATTCCGGCGGCGCACGGATTCAGGAGGGCGTTGCGGCTCTCAGCGCCTATGGGGAGATTTTTTATCGGAATACTGTCTCCTCAGGGGTTGTGCCTCAAATTTCAGCCATCATGGGACCATGTGCAGGGGGAGCCGTTTATTCTCCTGCGATAACGGACTTTATTTTCATGGTGGCCAACACCAGCCAGATGTTTATTACCGGCCCTCAGGTAATCAAGACCGTTACCGGAGAGGATGTTTCCACTGAGGAGTTGGGGGGCGCCATGACCCATAACCAAACCAGCGGGGTGGCTAACTTTATTGCCCAGGATGAGGAAGAATGCCTGCTGATGATTAGACACCTGTTGGAATTCATTCCGGATAACAACCTGAATGACCCGCCCAGGATGGAAACCAGAGAGCCCATCTTTGAACGGGATATTAGTGAGATTATTCCTGAGAGCCCTAATAAACAATACGATGTACGGGATGTTATTTATGCTGTAGTTGACAATAGTGAGTTGTTTGAAGTACATCACTATTTTGCTGAAAATATTGTGACAGGATTCGCTAGAATTGATGGGCGTTCGGTGGGCATTGTGGCAAACCAGCCCCGGGTGCTGGCAGGTTGTTTGGACATAAATGCATCAGATAAACTGTCACGCTTTGTAAGGTTCTGTGATGCTTTTAATATTCCCCTCATCACTTTTGTGGACGTACCGGGGTTTTTACCTGGAACCGATCAGGAGTATAACGGAATTATCCGCCACGGGGCGAAGATACTTTATGCTTATGCCGAGGCAACTGTACCCAAAATCAGCATTATTCTAAGGAAGGCGTATGGTGGAGCGTATGTCGCCATGTGCAGCAGGTCAATCGGTGCAGATCTTGCCCTGGCCTGGCCAAATTCCGAGATTGCTGTTATGGGTCCGGAAGCAGCCACCAATATTATTTTTAAGGATGATATAAACAAGGCTGAAAATCCGGAGGAAGCCAGGACGCAAAAAATCAACGAATACAGAGACAAATTTGCTAATCCCTATATAGCCAGCTCCAAAGGGATGGTGGATGATATTATTGATCCCAGGAGCACAAGAAGCAGGCTGGTTCAGAGCCTTAACATGCTGATCAACAAAAGGGAATTAAGACCGGCAAAGAAACACGGTAATATTCCTTTGTAGGGGGGTGAGATTTATGTTCAAGAAAATACTGATAGCCAACAGGGGAGAGATTGCAGTCCGGGTTATCCGCGCTTGTGAGGAATTGGGTATTAAGACAGTTGCCATTCATTCTGAGGTGGACAGCGAATCTCTTCATGTTGAAATGGCAGATGAATCCTATGTAATAGGTTCACCTAAAAGTTATCTTAATCAGGAAGTAATCCTTGAAGTAGCGAAACAGTCTAAAGTGGAGGCTATTCACCCGGGTTACGGGTTCTTGTCTGAAAATGCGGAATTTGCCCGGAGCTGCAAAGAAAATGGGATTGTTTTTATAGGCCCGCCCCCCGCGGCCATCACGTCTATGGGGGACAAAGCCGTGGCCAGGGAGACGATGATTAAGGCTGGTGTTCCTGTTGTGCCGGGTTCTGACGGTCCTTTAGCCAAAAGCAGGGATGCTCTCAAGATTGCCACCAAGATCGGTTATCCTGTTTTGGTTAAGGCAGCCGCCGGTGGCGGCGGACGTGGGATGAGGGTGGCACATGGTAAGGATGAGATTCTGGATGCCGTTAGAACAGCCAAG
>Ga0209347_1005441_pt1 | contig 12082 bp, 9 predicted proteins | sample AutmiccommuBRH23_FD_187382 | JGI IMG/M metagenome (GOLD analysis project Ga0209347, IMG submission 187382) | Deep subsurface microbial communities from Mt. Terri, Switzerland - Autotrophic microbial communities BRH/23 (SPAdes) (version 2) | ecosystem: Environmental > Aquatic > Deep subsurface >...
TGACGGTTCGAGGGTGAAGAAGCGGGCACGTGCTCCATTGGTGACGACCACGCAGTACTGAACCATATGGTTTCCTCCTCATGGGCGATGCGCTTGCGATGCGCACGCGAGTCGACAAGGGCTATGCAGTAATCGGAGGGGTGCAGCCGCCGCGAACGGGTGTCGTGGGTTCCACTGAGTGAATAGCGGAGACGAAGTGCTCGACATAGGCGCGCTGACCATGCGGCGAACTGCAGGGACGGAATCTAGAATCGTTCTCTCGATTCAATTATGAACCGATTTCCCGGTTTGGCCAGCGGCCCCGGGGGACGCCGCGGCCCAAAACGGCTGTCAAAGTGCGTGTAATCCGTTATGGTAACAGTAGGTTGCGGCCGAAAACGGCGTCGGGCCGGCGATCTCCTGCATACTGATTGGTCTTGGTGAGCGAGGCGGCGAATGAAACGCATTGTCAAAATTATCGGACTCCTGCTGGTGGCCGTGTTTGCGCTATTGGTCGCGGCCGCGGTCGCGATCACCCTGTTCGTGGATCCCAACGACTACCGCGACGAGATCGCGACGTACGTCGAGGAGAAGACGGGGCGGCCGTTCGAGTTGCAAGGCGAGCTGTCCTTGTCGCTGTTCCCGTGGATCGGTCTCGAAACCGGTCCGGCGCAGTTGGGCAACGCCCCCGGCTTCGGCGACCAGCCTTTCGCCCGGGTCGAGGAGGTGGGCATCAAGGTGCAGCTGCTGCCGTTGCTGCGCAAAGAACTGGTGATGGACACGGTGATCCTTGACGGAATGGTGCTCAATCTCACCCGCAACGAACAAGGCAAGGGCAATTGGGAGGGCCTTGCCGGCGAGCCGGGCCCTGAACCCGAGCCGCCGCCGGAAGAGCCCTCTCCGGCGGGTGGGCTGGCCGGATTCGCGGTCAGCGGCGTCAACGTGAGCAATGCACGTATCGTCTGGGAGGATCGGCAGACCGGCACGCATATGGCGCTGCAGGAGCTCGATCTCACCACAGGCCAGTTGGGCGGCGCCGAACCGGTGGACGTGAAACTCGAATTCGACCTGGTGGATCAGCCCGAGGGTCGTCCGCGGCACTTCGAGTTGACCAGCGACGTGCTATTCGACCTGCAGCAGGGGACGCTGAACATGTCCGACCTGCTGGTGAAGTTCGCCGGTGTGGAACTGGCGGGGTCCGTTCAGGGTAAAGATGTGCTCGGCGAGTCGAGCTTCACGGGCCGACTGGCCGTGGCGGAGTTCGTTCCGCGCCGCGTGCTGCAGGAGCTGGAAATCGAGCTGCCCGAGACCACCGATCCCACGGTGCTCGGCAAGGCGGTGCTGGAGACCGAGTTCAGCGCCACGACCAGCGCGGCCGAGCTGAACGATCTGATGCTGCGCCTGGACGACTCCACCCTAACCGGAACACTGGCGGTGCGCGACTTCGCCAAACAGGCGCTGCGGTTCGATCTCGACCTCGATCAGATCGACCTCGACCGCTACCTGCCGCCGCCGGAGGAGGAACCGACCCGGGCGAGCGCCGGGTTTGGCTTGATCTCCAGTGCGGTGGCCGCCGAGCCGCCCGCGGCTGACGACGGCCCGCTGATTCCTGTGGACCTGATCCGGGGCCTGGACGTGGAAGGAGAGCTGCGCATCGCCGAGCTCAAGGCCTACAACCTGCGTTCCGAGCAGGTCCGGATGGTCGTCTCGGCGAAGAACGGGTCCGTGCGGGTGCATCCCTCCCAGGCCCAGCTCTATGGCGGCTCCTACAGCGGCGACGTGCGCATCGATGCCCGTGGCAAGCAGCCGCTGATCTCCATGAACGAGACCCTCGAAGGCGTCCAGGCCCAGCCGTTGCTGAAGGACGCCGCCGACACGGATCTGCTCAGTGGCACCGCCAAAGTCACCGCCCAGCTCGCGGGGACGGCCACCACGATGGAGCAGCTGCGCCGCAGTCTGAACGGCACTATCGCCATGGCGTTCACCGACGGCAGCATCAAGGGCGTCAACATCCCCAACCTGATCCGCAAGGCCAATGCCACGATCCGGGGTCAACCGGCGCCGCCCGAGGAGCCGGAGCAGACCGATTTCACCCAGTTGACCGCCACCGCCGCGGTGCGCAATGGCGTGGCGGACAACCGCGACCTGCAGCTGCAGAGCCCGCTGCTGCGGGTCACCGGCGCCGGCACTGCCAATTTGGTCGAGGAGACAGTCGACTACACCCTCAAGGCGGTGATCGTTGCCAGCCTGGAGGGTCAGGGCGGCGCGGCGCTGGAGTCGCTCAAGGGCGTCCCCATCCCGGTGCGCATCGAAGGGCCGTTCGCCGAGCCCGGCTTCAAGGTGGACCTGGCACAGGTGCTCACCGAGCAGCAGAAGCAGCGCCTGGAGCAGGAGGTGGAAGAGAAGAAGGAAGAGGTTCGCGAGAAGGTGGAGGAGAAGCTCAAAGACCGCCTGGGCGATCAGTTCAAGGGGCTGTTCAAGAAGTGAGCGCCTGAGGCTGCGGTATACTCGGCCGCATGAACGCGTCGCAGTCCCTGAGCGCGCGGGTGCTCGCCTGGTACGACCGTCACGGGCGCAAGGACCTGCCGTGGCAGCACGATCCCAGCCCTTACCGGGTGTGGGTCTCGGAGATCATGCTGCAGCAGACCCAGGTGTCGGTGGTGATCGACTATTACCGGCGCTTCATGGCGCGTTTCCCGAGCGTCACCAGCCTGGCCGACGCCCCGCTGGACGAGGTGCTGCATCTCTGGTCCGGCCTGGGCTACTACGCCCGGGCGCGCAACCTGCACCGCGCGGCCGGGCTGGTCCGTGATCGCTACGGCGGTGCGTTCCCGACGGCGTTTCCCGACGTCGCGGCGCTGCCGGGCATCGGGCGCTCCACCGCCGGCGCCGTTCTGGCCCTCTCCCGCGGTGAGCGTCACGCCATTCTCGATGGCAACGTCAAGCGGGTGCTCGCGCGATTTCACGAGGTGGACGGGTGGCCCGGTAACACAGCGGTGGCCAAGCGGCTGTGGGCGCTGGCGCAGACCCATACGCCGGACCAGCGCGCGGGCGACTATGCGCAGGCGATGATGGATCTCGGCGCGACCCTGTGCACCCGCAGCCGGCCGCGCTGCGATGACTGCCCCGTGCGTGCCGACTGCGGGGCCCGGGGCAGCGGTCGCGTGGCGGAGCTGCCGGCCCCCAAGCCCCGTCGCCCGTCTGCAGTTCGCTCCACCCGCATGCTGATGCTCTGTGGGCCGGAGGGGAGTGTGCTGCTGCAACGGCGTCCACCGGCAGGAATCTGGGGCGGGTTGTGGAGCTTTCCCCAGTGTCCGTGCGAGGTGGATGTGCCGGGCTGGTGCCGTGCCGAGCTGGGGCTCGGTGTGGAGGTGGAAGGGGAGTGGGACACCGTGCACCACACCTTCAGCCACTTTCGTCTGGATATAACCCCGGTGCTCGCGCGGGTACATGCGCCTCACGGTGTGGTCATGGAAGGTGGGCAGTATGTCTGGTATAACGGCGGCCGAGTCGACCGGTTCGGAGTGGCCGCACCGGTGCAGCGTCTGCTGACCACTCTGCAGCGCACGTTGAAAGGAGCCGATTGATGACCCGCATGGTCCAATGCGTCAAGCTCGATCGCGAGGCCGAGGGCCTGGATCGTCCCCCTTATCCCGGAGAGCTGGGCCAGCGAATCTTCGAGAACGTCTCCAAGGAAGGCTGGCAGATGTGGTTGCGCCACCAGACCATGTTGATCAACGAATACCGCCTCAGCCCCGTGAATCCCGAGCACCGCAAGCACCTGGAAGCGCAGATGGAGAAGTTCTTCTTCGGCGAAGGCGCGGATACCCCCGAAGGCTTCACGCCGCCGAAGTCGTAGCCGCGGCCCGCGCGGCCTGATTCCTTCCCCCGCAGGGCTACACTGTCGGGTGTCGCAGTCCACGGATGGAGAAGATTGCAGATGGCGCGTTCCCGAGACTACGGCGCCGGCAAACGGCGCTCCGGAGACAGTCCGCAGAGCCGTCGCCTGCGCGGCCTCGCCCGGCTGCTGGACAGCTCCATTCCCCTCCCGGGGGGCTACCGCATCGGACTCGATGGCCTGATCGGGCTCATCCCCGGAGTCGGCGACGCCATCGGGGCGTCGTTCTCCACCTACATCATCCTCGAGGCGGCTCGCATGGGCGCATCCCGCACCACGCTGCTGCGCATGGTCGGAAACGTATTGATCGACACCATCGTTGGTGCCGTGCCCATCCTGGGGGATCTGTTCGACTTCGCCTGGAAGGCCAATCAGCGCAACATGGCCCTGCTGGACGGCGCACTCGAGCAGGGCCCGGCGGGCGGGACACCTCAACAGCGGCTCGGATTCGTGGGCATCGTCCTGCTCATTGCCCTGGTCGTCCTGATTGCCGTCGGCGTGTACCTGTTCATCAAGCTGCTGCTCGCGATCGCTGCTGCCATCGGTGGTGGGTGAGATTGGATGAGACCCAAACGCGGTTAGCGGCTGTCGTGCCTCCTCGGCGAGATGGTCGGATCGAACGCCCGCAGTTCGCGCCAAATCCCCCGTTTGCGGTCTCTGCGGCTGCGCGCCCACCGCGTCATTCGGCGGACCCGGGTTGTGCGTCGTCTCCCGCACTGCTGCCCCGGCGGCGGGCGAGCAGCACGGCGATCCAGCGGGTCTGGGGAAACCCATCGGCGGCGATCACGATGGCGATGGTGATGGGCACGCCGATGAATGCGCCGGCCGGGCCCCAAAGCCAGCCCCAGAACACGACCGCCAGCAGCACGACGACGGGAGACAGGGACAGGTAGTGCCCCTGGACCTTGGGATCGACGAAATTGCCCATGAGCAGTTGCACGCCGCCGACCACTGCCAGCACCAGGGCGGCCATGCCGAGGCTGCCGAATTGCAGCAGCGCGAACAGCACCGGTGGAACGACGGCGATGATCGAGCCGATGGTCGGAATGTAATTCAGGACGAAGTTGAGCAGTCCCCATACGAACGCGAACTCGAGCCCGACCAGCCGGGCGGCGAGCCACACCAGCACACCTGTGACCAGACCGACCCCGGTGCGCACGATGAAGTAGCGTTGGAAGTTGGTCGCGGCGCGCCGGGTGGGTTCCAGCCAATCGCCGCCCAAGCTCCGGAACTTGTCGCGATAGTCGCGCACCTCCAGGAGTCCCAGGGCGAACCAGGCCACCACCAGCACCAAGGCGCTCAGCAGGGTGAGGGCCTGGCGGGCGAGTTGCTCGGAAGCCTGCCGGGCATAGCCGTTGCCGTTGCCCGCCGAGGCGCCGTCCGCCAGCCCGTAACGAGCGGCCAGGGCTTTCAGCTGCTCCTGGTAGTGTTGAAACTGCGACCGATACTCAGGTGCCCGGGCAGCGATCTCTTCGGCGGCGTACCACAACGCTCCGATGAAGAGCGCGATCGCACCCACGAAGGCGAGAAACGTGACGAAGGTGCCGCCGCGGCGGCCCAGACTCCGCTGCATGCGCATCTGCAACGGCCAGAACAGGGCGATGAGGAACATCGCGAAGGCGAGCGGCAGGGTGACCGGGGCACTCCATTTGAGCGCCGCGAGCACCGCCAGGGTGGCGATAATCGCGAGCAGGCGGGGACGGACACGGGGACGGGGCATCTCGGGCATGGACGGTCCTTCGCCGGCGACATGCCCATCAGTGTGGTACAGGTTCAGCCCCCCGGCCGGGCGGTCAGGGCTTGAGGCGCGACTCCGCTTGGCGCTCGTACTTCTTCAGCAGTACGCCCTCCTCGCCGCAGCAACTGGCGGCGCACTTCTTCTGTCCATGGAGCGTCGCCGGGTCCGCATCCAGGAACGCCGCGACGGGCAGATTCTCCGTGGCGCAGTCGCAGCCCTTGTCGTCATAGACATAGACATTGGTCAGCCCGACGGCGCGGGCGGCATCGTGTGCCTGCCACAGGCTCTCCGACGGAGTCGCCGGCACGTCGCTCAACTTGTAGGCAGGGAAGAACTTGGTGATGTGCCAGGGGCTGTCGGCGCCGAGATGGTCGTGGATCCACTGGGCGATAGCGCGCAGCTCGTCGGGATCATCGTTCCTGCCCGGGATGACGTTGGTTCGGGTTTCCACATGGATGCCGAGCCGCGCCGCCTTTTCGATGGACCCGAGCACCTGCTCCACCCGGGAGGTGGGGCAGATCTCGCGATAGAATGCGTCCCGCAGGCTCTTGACGTCGGAGCACAGCACGTCGACGTGGGGCGCCATCAGGGCCAGGGCCTCGTCGGTGACGTAGCTGTTGGAGACATACACCGTGTAGAGCCCCTGCGCGTGGGCGAGCTCGGAGACGTCCATGACGTACTCCAGCCACACCGCCGGCTCCGAATAGGTGAACGCGATCCCCTGCACCCCCTGGCGCACGGCGGCCTCCACCAGGCGCTCGGGCGTCACGTAGGCGGCGGTGGATTCTCCCCGGGCGAGCTCGTCGAGGGCCGACACGCCCCAGGAAATCTCCAGGTTGTGGCAGCCGCCGCAGCGGAAGTTGCAGCCGTAACTGCCCACCGACATCACCCGGGTGCCGGGCCGGTAATGTTTGACCGGCTTGTCCTCGATGGGGCCGATGTCGATGGCCGAGAGGATGCCGTAAGACAGGTTGTAGAGTGTCCCGTTGCGATTCACATGCGCCTGGCAGAAGCCACGCGCCCCGTGATGCAGCCGGCAGCGCCACAGGCACAGATGACAACGGGTGGTGCCGTCATCCAGGCGTTCCTGGAGCCGGGTCTCCACTAATTGATACTGCTCGGGGGCGGTGCGCGCGCTGTCCATGGGATTCCTCGTAAGCTGGCTGCCACCCTACTGCACCGACCGTTCCCCTTCAACCGCGCTGCGCGCGGGCTTTGGGTACGCAAGCAGTTGATCCGCGGGCCCCTATTTCCGAGCCCGCTTGACTCCCGCCCCGGCTCCCGGTTTAATTACGCCCTCCTCCCGGCCAGGTAGCTCAGTTGGTAGAGCAGGGGACTGAAAATCCCCGTGTCGGCAGTTCGATTCTGTCCCTGGCCACCAGTTTTTCAATGCCTTACATCGCCCCCGAATGCAGAATCTGGACCCGCTGATCCAGGCGGCTACGAGCGCCTGTTGGGCCAGGCGTCTTGTCATCGTCCCTTCGGCAACGTCGCGCCCTCGGACGCCCCCTCTGCGGCCCCCCTCGTCAGGTCCGGAATATCACGGCTATGCTCAGATGGAAAGGTCTTGAGACTGAGCCTCAGTCCCGGGGGGGGCATGGAAGCGTTCCGAATGGCAATCGGATTCGTGCTCGCGCTTTCCGGGATCTTCGGCCCGATGAGCACCGCGGAAGCAGAGGTCGAAGCCAGGTATCGATGCACCAACGGCGACCTCACGCGCTCGGTCGTCTCGCAACTGGACCCTCCCGAGCTGACGCAGTACGTCTGTGTCGTTTGGTATTCGTCCGAAAAAGGTCCAACCACTCCGTGGCGCGCAGAGCATGACCGTGAGTATTGCCTGACCAAGGCGCTCGGTCTCGTGCGCAAGCTAAGCGCCCTCGGTTGGGAGTGCACGTCAGAACAAGACGCTCAATGAGCGGTATCGAACACATCTAAAACAGCTCGGCGTGGATCGCGCTGGCGGTTGGATCAGCGAGTGACGACCGCGCTTCTCGGCAGCTCCCCGCATTCCTGGTCCGCCAACCCATCGATGTCCGGCTCCACCCAGGGCAGTCCGATCTCTCGATCTGTCGCGTTCCGAAAGCGCGCGGGCCTGGGATTTCGCAGATCCTCTCTGCAGGGGCGCGATTGACGACTGCCGGCCAGTGAAACCGGTCTCAGCTGCGTACGCGTTCCTTCCCATGTTCCCAGACGCGCATTGCCTGCGCCGTCTGTCCGACAGCCCGCAAAGTGTCGTTCAGTTCCCCGCTTCCCGTGACCCGGTTCGTGTTTTCACTTTCCGGCTCTCAACGGGTGCTCCCTGCGGTCGTTAAGGCGTGCGGCACTCGGCATGCACCCGCATGGCCGACCAGGCCGGCACTCCAAAAAACAAGATTCGGGAGACGATCATGGGCAGAAACCGCACCCGCTGGGCCTTCATGCTGGCCCTCGCCATCGCGCTCGGTACACAGGCATCGCTCGCCGCTCCCGAATTCGCCGAGGGGCGAATTCTGGTCCAGCCGCGCGCCGGGCTCTCCGATGCGCAGTTTCAAAAGATTTTGCGCCAGAACGGCGCCAGCACCCGGCGCCGGGTGACTCAGATCGATCTCCACGTGGTCAACGTGCCGCCGCGCGCCGAGGACAAGGTGGTCGCCGCCCTGAGCCGCAACCCCCATGTGGTGTTTGCCGAGAAGGATGTGCTCCTCGAGCTGAGCGCCGTCACGCCCGATGATCCCTATTACTCCAACGCCTGGCACCTCCCAAAGATGGGCCTGCCGAGCGCTTGGGAACGCACCCGCGGGAATGGCGTGATAGCGGTCCTGGATACCGGGGTCGACAGCGCCCATCCGGACCTGAGCGGGCAGCTGGTCTCCGGCGTCAACGCGGTCGACGCCTTCGGCGACACCAGCGACATTCATGGCCATGGGACCAAAGTTGCCGGTGTGATTGCCGCGCTGAGCAACAACGCCAGCGGCGTCGCGTCCATCGCATGGGACAGCAAGGTGATGCCCGTGCGCGTCACCAATTCCTCCGACGGGTGGGCGCACTTCAGCGACATCGCCAACGGACTGGTCTGGGCCGCCGACCACGGGGCACGGGTGGCAAACATCAGCTATGACGTGACGGGGAGCGCCTCGGTGAACTCCGCGGCCCAATACATGCGCAACAAGGGCGGCCTGGTGGTGGTGGCTGCGGGCAACAGCGGCACGGACCCGGGGCACGCCGACAGCCCCTACATCATCTCGGTTTCCGCCACCGGCAGCAGCGACAGCAAGACAAGTTGGTCCAGCTACGGACGCTACGTGGACGTGGCCGCACCGGGAGCGGGAATCTGGACCACGACGCGGGGTGGCGGTTACGGCTCGGTTTCGGGGACCTCATTCGCCAGTCCGGCCACTGCGGCCGTCGTGGCCCTTATCCGGGCCACCAACAGCACGCTGGCTGTCGTCGACGTCGAGGAGGTATTGAAGGCCAGTGCCGTCGACCTGGGTTCTGCCGGCAGGGACTCCTATTACGGATACGGCCGTGTGGATGCAGCGGCGGCCGTGCAGTTGGCCGACCAGAGCACTTCCGTAGACACCCAACCGCCTGCGGTCCAGATTGCGAGTCCGGGGAACGGTGCCACAGTGGACGGTCTGGTGCCTGTAGATGTGCGCGCCTCGGACGTTTCCGGAGTGAGCACCGTAGAGCTCTACGCCGGGGACAGCCTGGTGGGCCGCGATATCGACGCGCCGTACGCCTTCACTTGGGACAGCAGCCGCCACGCCGACGGCGACGTGCGGCTGATCGCCTACGCCGTCGATACCAAGGGAAACCGCGGGGAAGCGGAGCCGGTGACGGTGCAGGTGGCCAACGGCTCGGCCAGCGATACCTCACCTCCTGAAGTGACCATTGTCGCCCCGGGGTCCGGCAGCACGGTGGACGGTAACGTCACCGTCAGCGCTCGCGCCGCCGACGACAGCCCCGTGAGTCAACTGGTGCTCTATGCCGGGGGTAAGATGCTCTGCGCCGTTGATGGCGCCACTGCCAGCTGCAACTGGAACACCCGCAAGCTGAGCGGCTCGCAGACCGTCAGCGCCACTGCCACCGACGCCGCGGGCAATCAGGGCTCCGCCAGCATCCAGGTCACCGTGGCAGCGAGCAGCGGCGGCGGCAAAGGCGGGGGCAAAGGCGGTGGCTCCAACAACGGCAAAGGTGGCGGCAAGAACAAGTAGTTTCGGCGCCCCAAAAAGAAGAGGCCGGTTCCTGGAACCGGCCTCTCGGGTGTTGCGGCGTGTGTCGCTCAGATCGCCCGGCGACGCCGCCTGAGGGCCAGAGCGCAGCCGGCCACAGCAATCCCCAGGAGCCCCAGCATGCCCGGCTCCGGGATCTCCTCCGGCGGTGTGCCGCCGTCGGCCAGGGCGCCGAAGATCGAGATGTGAGAAATCGATCCGGGAATGCCGAGCCAGAGGTCCTCGAAGGAGAGGTCCTCCATTCCGTCCCAGGTCAAGGGCTCTTCGAGCAGATTCCAGGCGAACCACCCGGGAGTGTTTCTGCCATCCTTCGCCAGCGCCCAGAGATCGCTGTATAGGCTGGGATCGATGAATGGACCACCCACGTATTCGACCAGCGCGTCGTTCGGATCCACCTCCGGATTGAAGGTCGTGTCATAGGAATCCGCGAAGGCCTTCTCGTCGGGATCCTCGCCTGCCTCATGTTCGACATTGCTCTTGTAGAGCTCGTCCATGGCGGCATTCGCGCACAACGGCCCCTGAAGGGCGCTGTTCACGGCGGGGGTGCTGTTCTCGAGACCGGTGCAGTCGGCGTTGCCGGAATTGAGAATGACCGTCGCCCCTGCACTGACGCTCGCGAGTCCCAAGGCCAGCGCGGCGATTAACCCGCTGAGCCGAATCGAATAGGTTGCCGTGCGTTGCATTTGACTTTCTCCCGCGGAGCCCCGCAGCTCACGTGATTTCCATTTTCCGTACTCCTCTTGAGCAATACTTGTGCCATGGTTTATTTTTAGCGTGGAAACAGCAGCATGGGATAGCCCCTCCCGTCAAAGTGTAAGTTGGACGGACACCGCAGACGAGGTCGCCGCGCACCATACTGGTGCGTGCGCTGCGGCCGGACGGGTCCTGCTGCGGTGATTTGGCAGAAGAGGGCCGATTCTTCCCGGTGGCGCCTCTGAAGGAGCTGATCTGACGTGGCACACACCTGCCGGAAGGACGGCGGGCGAATTGGCGAAGAACAGCTACTGTAAATTAAACTGACGGCGGACCTGACACGCGCTGCAACGAGGGTTTTGGATCTCAGGACGGCGTATCCTACCGCCGGCAACAGCGAGGCGGTTCCCGCGCCGGCGGGTCCGTCCAATACACCTGCTCTGCATGACATCCGATCCCATTGCAGCCATCCGCGCCGCGCTCCCGGGCGCCATGCTCGGCGACCGCCCGGCGCTGCAGCGGCGCCTGGACGGCATCCTGCGCCGCCAGCGCCAGGGCAAGCCGTTTGACCGCATCCTGAGCGCCCTGCGCCGGGATCTGGCGCGCTCGGTCGAGCGCCGCCAGCAGCGCCAGCAGAACCGGCCCCGGCCCCGCTACCCGGACGACCTGCCGGTGAGCGCGCGGCGCGCGGACATCGCCGAGGCGATCGCCGCCAACCAGGTGGTGGTGGTGGCCGGCGAGACCGGCTCAGGCAAGACCACGCAGCTGCCCAAGATCTGTCTCGAGCTCGGACGGGGCGTGGCCGGGCTTATCGGCCACACTCAGCCGCGGCGCATTGCCGCCCGTAGCGTCGCGGCCCGCATCGCCACGGAGCTGGAGACCGATGTCGGCCAAGCGGTCGGCTACCAGGTGCGCTTCCAGGACCGCGTGGGGCCGAATACCTATATCAAGCTCATGACCGATGGCATTCTGCTGGCTGAAACCCAATCGGACCCGCAACTGCTTGCCTACGACACACTGATCATCGACGAGGCCCATGAGCGCAGCCTCAATATCGATTTCCTGCTCGGTTACCTGAAGCAGCTGCTGGCGGGCCGGTCCGACCTCAAGCTCGTCATCACCTCGGCCACCATCGACACCGAGCGCTTCGCGACCCATTTCGATGCCCCGGTCGTGCAGGTCTCCGGGCGCACGTATCCGGTGGAAATGCGCTACCGGCCCCTCGGCAGTGACGATCCCGAGGAGGCCGATCGCAGTCTGCTCGAGGGCGTGGTCGCCGCCGTGGACGAGCTGTCCGCGGCCGGACCGGGCGACGTGCTGGTGTTCCTGTCCGGCGAGCGGGAGATCCGCGAGGCGGCGGAGGCCCTGCGCAAGCATCATCCCCCGCGCACCGAAATCCTGCCGCTGTTCGCGCGCCTGTCGGTGGCGGAGCAGAACCGGGTGTTCGAGCAGCACGGCGGGCGGCGCATCGTGCTCGCCACCAACGTGGCGGAGACCTCGTTGACGGTGCCCGGCATTCGCTATGTGGTCGACGCGGGGCTGGCGCGTATCAGCCGCTACAGC
>Ga0209347_1005442_pt1 | contig 12080 bp, 8 predicted proteins | sample AutmiccommuBRH23_FD_187382 | JGI IMG/M metagenome (GOLD analysis project Ga0209347, IMG submission 187382) | Deep subsurface microbial communities from Mt. Terri, Switzerland - Autotrophic microbial communities BRH/23 (SPAdes) (version 2) | ecosystem: Environmental > Aquatic > Deep subsurface >...
CGTATCAGCTGTGTATCCAGGTAGGAGAACAGCCTGCCCTGCAGGAGAGGATCGTTGGAGAAGTCAATGCCGGGAACGATGTTAGCAGGGCAGAATGCAACCTGCTCGGTCTCTGCGAAGAAATTGTCCGGATTGCGGTCAAGCGTCATCTTACCAATCCACTTTACAGGCACATCTTCCTCAGGCCATAACTTTGTCGGGTCCAGAATATCAAAATCAAAGCTGAACTCATCCTCTTCCTCTATCATCTGCACGCCAAACTCATATTCAGGATAGTGCCCCATCTCAATGGCCTCCCATAGGTCGCGTCTGTTAAAATCCGGGTCCTTTCCGGCTATTTTCTGTGTTTCGTCCCATACCAGCGAGTGAATACCAAGCATTGGCCTCCAGTGGAATTTAATAAACCTGCCCCTGCCCTGTGCATTGACAAAACGGAATGTATTGACACCAAACCCCTGCATCATCCTGTAACTTCTCGGCAGGGCGCGGTCAGAGAGCACCCACATTATCATATGCGCATTTTCCGGATGGTTTGCCACGAAATCCCAGAAAGTATCATGAGCCGCTGAAGCCTGAGGTATCTGATTATCCTGTTCCGGCTTGATAGAGTGGACAAGGTCCGGGAATTTCATGGCATCCTGAATGAAAAAGACAGGTATGTTGTTACCTACTAAGTCATAATTGCCTTCCTCAGTATAGAACTTCGTTGCAAATCCCCGTACATCCCGCACAGTATCAGCCGAACCCCTGAAGCCGACAACAGTGGAAAACCTTACGAACACGGGAGTCTTCTTAGAAGGATCCTGCAGGAATTTTGCCGAGGTGTACTCCGTAAGAGGCTCATAGACCTGGAAAAAACCATGCGCTCCGGAGCCCCTTGCATGAACCACCCTCTCAGGTATTCTCTCGTGGTCAAAATGTGTCAGCTTCTCCCGGAAATGAAAGTCTTCGAGCAGGGTTGGCCCTCTTTCTCCTGCCTTGAGCGATATGTCGGTATTATCAACCCGAAGTCCCTGGTTGGTTGTCAGGAATTCGTGCTCTTCATCTTCTTTAAACTGTTCGAGTTGCTCGTTTTTGCTATTTTCATCTACACTCCTTTTATCCATGATATAACCCTCTTCTTATTCTCTGGAACGCATCAGTTCTTCCGTGTTGCCACTTCAGATCGAATACGATAGCGAGAGCAATACTCTGATCGCACCTGGAGGATAGAGTCAGAGAACCACCACAGCTCTGCAGGATCATCCGGCGTAGGGTTTTTCTGGCACGCCACCGCGCGACCTTTTAAATTATCGTAAAATAATCCCCGGTCCCCACTGATAGGCCTGATGGCTGCTCAACTATAAGCCAAGCTACTTTCTGCTACCCGCTCCCCTTAAAATATAGGTGCTCATCATTATTTGAACGTTTTTATATCTCTTAAAGCATATTTTTTAAATCAAGGACATCTAAAGAAGAATACCAAGTGTACCTTCACATCAACCTGCACCTGGCGGCAGTGGTATAGACAGTGACCGGCAGGTACTCTTTACTATCATTTCCCGACCTGCCTGGCGGATCAGCTCTCAAGTAATGCCCTCTTGACTGCCCCGGCTGCATTCATAGTACACCTTCGAAGTAATGCCCCTCTGTCAGTTCATCACTCTTGGGAAGCGGCCTGCAGCTTTTTCCTTCCAGAGCGCTCCTGTAGGCCCGTATTGTCTCCCGTATCTCCTTTTTACTGTTCATGGACAGATCAAGCCTGAGCACATCCACACCGCTTTCTCGAAGAGCTCCCAGATGCTCACGCATGTCAAGCACCTTTGAATGATATATCAGAGTGCGCTTTCCAAGACGCTTTACAGGGAAAGCCTCCCCCCTGTTATCCTCAAGAGACACATTGCTGTCCCTGCTGAGGAGCCTTCTGTCGATCAGAGGCTTTAGCAGATCGTTCTCTGTTATAAGAAGCAGTTCCCGGCCATACGCAAGCACTTCCATCTGATGCTGTCCCGTTTCCTTTCCGGCTGCCGAGCATATGTTCTTTACCTCTTCAAGGTTCAGCTCAGTTGACAGCGTGACCCTTTTAGCCCCGGAACTGAAATAAGCGCAGGCTGTTGCTGCATTGAATATGTTCAGCTCCCTCTGGGCCGTAAAATGTATTCCCATCTGCGCTGCGATCCTCACAGTACCGGGATTGGAGCATGCTACCGTGAATCCTGCCCTGTGCACCTCTTCCATGAGCCTTTTCACAGCCTCAAGCTCATGATCGAAAGCCACCTGAGGAGTGATAAAGACAAACTCTGTTCCCTTTGCCCTGAATTCGCTGATCTGCAGACTGTTCTGGGATCCGGTCAGTTCTCCGGACATCTCAAGCGGGATATAAACAATATCAGCACCGGCATTCGCAGCAGCGAACAGTGATTCAGTGCTGCTTACATCAGCGCTTAAAAGAAGTCTCCGCAGGATTTTTCCAGCTGCACCGGGTGCCGTTTCTGCAGGCCCTGCACTTTGTTCTCCCTGCCGGGGCTCCGGGCATCCATCTACAACAGGCCTTCTCTGCTCCTTTTTATAGGACCTGAGGACCGCTTCCTGAAGGAGTGATACCGCCTGCCTTCTTGCATTGGTGAGGACACCGACAGGGATGAAAATATTCTCATCTGCCACCACTTCCACGTGCCCTGCATGATAAGGCGTGTCCCCAAGCTTTTCAACAGTCCCGGCTATCTGTTCTGCCTTAGTGGGGGAGCTTATTGCTTCAGGAACGACAAAATCATCAGTAAAGGAAACAGAACTTCTGGTCTCTTCCATCTCTATCCGGAGCTTCTCCCCCAGGCGTGCGAATACCCTGATCGTGGCCGGGATCGTTCGCAGCTTCTTCTTCCGGATAGTGTCGATGAGCATGTTATCGGTTGAAAGGAAGACCTCATCCTGCGGTCTCACAGCCTTGCCGGTCTTGGGGCTTATCTCAAGGATCACCTCCTGACCTTTGAAGCCTTTTTCGACCTTCTCTTCCCCGGAGATGATGGAATCGACCCTGCAGCCGAGCATCCTCATGCTGGTGAGTATTCCGATACCGTCCTTATCGTTGATATCCTGCATGAGTTTTATCTTCAGTCCGGCATGATGTTTCGACCGTGACATCTCCTTTACCCTGCCAAGGAGAAGGCCATAACTGGAACTGTATTTCTGGTGTGTGACGTCCCTCTGTCCTGAAACGAATCCGCTGGTAAAGCCCCTGTAGAATAATTTAGCGAGATCCGTTTCATAAGCTTCGATCTCCTGGGGGCTGAGATCACTGCCGGTCCTGCATATTCTCTCGACTGCCGCCTTATAGGCTTCAGAGCTTGCGGTCACATACTCGGGTTTCTTCATCCGCCCTTCTATTTTCAGGCTCTTTACCCCAGTCCGGACTATATCGCCAAGTCCGGGAAGGGTGCACAGTTCGGCACAGCTTATCGGATATTCACCGACCATTCCCCTGCCCGCCTCCTCCCCGTCGACCATCAGACGGTACTGCCTGCGGCAGGGCTGGGTACAGGCTCCCCTGTTTGCACTGCGGTCGCTGAGGAAGCTGCTGAAAAGACATCTTCCCGAATATGAATAACACAGGGCGCCATGCACGAAAAGCTCTATATCGATATTGCTCCGTTCAACTATTTCCTTGACCTGTTCAACGGTAAGCTCCCTTGAAAGTATTACCCTGGAAGCACCTGCCTCTTCAACAAAGGCAACCCCTTCCAGGTTATGGATGGTCATCTGAGTGCTTGCATGCAGCGGAAGGTCTGCATATGCCCTGCTGAGCATCTTCATCAGGCCCAGGTCCTCGATTATGACGGCATCTATACCATAGGAGTACGCCCTGTCGACAACATCGAGCGCATTCTGCAGTTCTTTCTGCTTGACGGGAATATTCAGTGCCAGGAAAACCTTAACGCCCCTGGAATGGGCCAGATCGATCGCTTCTTCCAGTTCTTCAAGCCCGAAGTTCTTTGCCCCCTTTCTTGCATTGAAGTCCTCGACCCCAAGGTAGACAGCATCGGCTGCCCCTTTTATTGCGCCAAGCAAGGCTTCCGTATCACCTACGGGAGCAAGTATCTCCGGCGGCTGGCAGTATTTGTAAGCATGGTCATTGTCTGTCATTTAGTCACTGGATATGTTGGTCAATTATAATAATGATAGCCCTGTTATGTAACTGGTTTAAAACTGCTTCAGAGAGATCTCTCAGCAAGTGCAGCATCCGATTACCGGAGAAATGCTGTGCTTTGCGGACGACACGGATAAATATGATCGCTCTTCTCCTTGAATTAAGGATAACAGAAGTAAAGGTGAAGTGGTCCGGGAAGGAAGGGATTATTCATACCTGTGAATAAAGTTTATTTTCAGATAATATGTTTTGTGCTGTTCTCGCTCTCATATCTGGTCATAGTCAATCTATACTTATTGTACAGGGGAACTGCCAACTGGATATTTGTTCCGGGCACCCTGCTGGTCGGCCTGGTTGGGTACTGGATAGGTGGCTATCTTTACATACGCTACTTTTCATAACAATGCCAAATAGATCCAGGGCACCAAAAGAATAATATACGTAGAATATTATGCAACTAGATATATAATAAAAAGGTAGTTATAATATGCAAAGTTCACAACTGACCGGCCAGGACATTATCAATATGGCAAGACATGCCGTAGTAAGCCTTGATATGGAAGAAGCAGAACATGCTGCAAGAAAGGCTCTCGAAGCAGGCATTGATCCCATAGCTTTCATTGAAAAAGGTTTTGTGGCCGGGATGAAAGAGATGGGGGATATGTTTGAAGAGGATAAGATAACCCTCATGCAGATATTTGCGGCTTCAAGGATCATGGACGCAGGCCTGGACATACTAAAACCTGAAATGGACACCCCCGAACACAAATTCTGTTTCTTTGGGAACATAGCCATGAATGTTTGAATTTTTTGAATTTGTCACTGTTTGACAAAGTGATCAGGGGCTGTAAAGGCCATCTTTTTACATTTATCTTTTGATGGAGCTATGGAAATGGCCAGTAACAGGAGTGCAAAAAAGTAATTTTGAGAAGGGAGAATTTATTTAAAGTAACACCCGGTATTAATTTATATGAGCTGGTATGTTGCGGATGCTATAGACAGGTCTGTTGAGCGGACCAAAAAATGTCTGCTGGAGCCCTTTGACTTCTGGAAATGGATGAAACTGGCAATTATGATCCTGTTCATCGGAGGATCCGGATTCAATGGAGGAGGTGGCAGCAACTATTCTTTGGATGAATCGGACATGTCTTCCATTCCTGCCATACCGGCAGATGTGACAGACGCTTTCCAGCAGATATTTGGCTGGGCCTCTGCCAATATTTATGAGATTGCATTTGTTCTGATCCTGGCATTCATCTTTTTAATGCTGTTGTTCACTTACATTTCGAGCGTAATGGAATTCGTCTTCGTGGAATCCCTTGTGAGGAACGACGTCAGGTTCCGGGAGTACTCCCGCAGGTATCTTGGAAAAGGATTCGGACTGTTCCTGCTGCGCTTGCTCATCAGCCTTCTTGTGCTGGTCTTCATGGCAGCTGTGGTCCTGCTGTTCATATACTCTGCAGGCGGGCCGGCTGCAGTAGAATCGGACATCCAGGCATCAAACGTGTTTCTTTTCCTGCTGATGCTGTTAGCTCTCATCTTTGTGCTTGCAATTGTCGGCGGAGCTATCAGTTCCCTTGTCGGCCTGTCCATACCTGTTGCCCTTTACACAAGTAACAGTATTTTCAGGGCGTTCTCCATGGTCCTCACAAAGTTCAGGCAGGACGCAGGGCAGATGATCCTCTACTGGATCGGCAGGATAGTTCTGAGAATTGCAGCGGCTATTGTGGTTGGTATCCTGGTACTGGTCATTATTGCTATAGCTGTGCTTATCGTACTGGTGATGGACGGACTGATCTATCTTGCAATTACAACACTGTTGCCAGGATCGATATTGTTATGGATAGTTCTGGCACCCCTGATCTTCGTCCAGTTCATTCTGTTCATACTCGCGATCGCCTTTGTCAGTGTGCCTGCCGAGGTGTTCCTGAGATACCACCTGCTCACCTTCCTGCAGGCATGGTACCCGGAGATAACGATACCTGTCTTTGACGGGCTCAATGGTGCAGGCCCCGCCGATGCACAGACCCTGGTACAGGATGCTACCCTGTAATGCATACTCCATGTCCGTATGATAGCGTCAATGCCCTGACAGGCAAGGCTCATCAGGGATATTTATTTACAGAACACACCATGAGAAAAGTGATCCTTGCCTCTGCATCCCCGAGAAGAAAGGAACTGCTGCAGCAGTTAATAGGGGATAATTTCCAGGTATGCAGCAGTTCTTATAGAGAGGAGCCTGTGGAAGCATTTACACCTGAAGAGCTTGCTGTCCATCATTCCTGCGAGAAGGCCAGGAATGTTGCATTCAGCTTGAAGGAGGGACTGGTTATCTCCGCTGATACTTTCGTTGTGTGCAAGGGCGAGATACTGGGCAAGCCCTCTTCGGAGACCGTAGCAAAAGAGACACTTCGCAAGATAAGCGGCCAGATGATAGAGGTTATTACAGGGATCACCTTGCTTGATGCAGGAACAGGCGTGGAGATGAGCGAATACGAAGCGACCCGGGTATTCATGAAGCCCCTGGCCGGCAAAGAGATCGATTCCTACGTAAGCACTGGAGAGCCTTTCGGCAAGGCAGGAGCATTCGCGATCCAGGGAAAAGGCGCACTGTTCATTGAAAGGATAGAGGGCGATTACTTCAATGTGGTTGGACTGCCCTTATTCAGGCTGGGGAGGATGCTGAAGCACATCGGTGCTGACAGCATCGTCTGGGAGCAGGAATGACACCGGAGCAGTGTCAGGACCACATTGAACCCGCATCCTGATCTCATTGTACCTGAAAGCCTGTTCTTATCGCAAGTTTAATGTAGCAACCTGAAAACATAATCTCTGCAAGGACTGATAAAGCACAGCTGTGCACTTTAAGGGATCCGTGCAGCTGCTGTTAATAATAATTGATCATACAAATAAGGAGGATGGCATCCTGGACGATATGACATTGAAGGAGCGTTTCGTACGCTCCATAAAAAGGGAAGAAGTGGACAAAGTGCCTGTGTGCTCGGTCACCCAGACCGGCACCGCTGATCTTATGGAACTGTCCGGTGCCTGCTGGCCGCAGGCGAATTATGATCCGGCGCAGATGGCGACACTTGCTATCGCAGGACATGAGATAGCAGGTCTTGAAGCTGTGCGTTATCCTTTCTGCACGACTGTCATTGCAGAGACACTTGGATGCGCCATAGCTGAAGGCTCCTTTGATACGCAGCCATACCAGCTGGATTTCCCCTGCAAGAAAACAGATGATGTCAAGAAGATGAGCATTCCTGAAGACCTTCTTGAAAGCAGGAGGATCAGGCTCATGCTTGAAGCCACCGATATCATCAAACAGAGAATAAGCGATGACGTGCCCTTGATAGCCGGAATGATCGGGCCGGCAGCCACCGCCTTCTATCTGGCCGGTGCGAATAACTACCTGAGATGGTGCATAACAGACCCTGATACCCTCATTGAACTGATGAGTATAGGAGAAGCAGTATGTGCCGAATATGCCAATGCCCTGTATGATCATGGAGCGGATGCCGTGATAGTGATCGACTCGGAAGCAGGTCCGGACCTGTTCCCTCCCCCGTTGTTCGAATCAATGGTACTTCCGGTGTATCAGTCACTTACCAGTAAAATGAAAGGGCTTAAACTGCTCCACATGTGCGGGGATGCCACTGCCATCCTTGAGCCGCTTGCAGACTCCGGTTTTCAGGGACTCAGTATAGAGGAGAAGGTGGACGTGGCTTATGCCAGCCAGCTGATAGGCGACAGGATATGCCTGATAGGTAATGTCTCCCCCGCAGAAACACTGCTTTACAAGTCCCGGGAAGTCATCAGGAAAGAAGCAAAACAATGCATAGAGGACGGAATAGGTATTCTTGCCCCCGGCTGTGGCATCGCTCCCCGGACACCTCTTGAGCATCTGCAGGCCTTTGTGGCTGCAAGGGATGAGTACTATCAGGAAAAAGTCCCTCTGATCTGACAGGATTATGGAGGAAGCATTTTTGCTTCCTTTCAATCCTTATCTTCTTTTTCTGCAAAGATTTTGTTGTACACGTCGGTCCAGTGAAGCTGGGAGCCTGCTGCTATGAACATGGCAACAGATATCGCCTCTGCAAGCTCGTCTTTCGTGGCTCCGCCGGATATAGCCCTCTGAGAGTGTATCTCAATGCAGCGTTCGCATCTCATCAGCACGGAAGCAGCTACGGCGATCAGCTCTTTTGTCTTAATGTCAAGAGCGCTTTCCTTGAAGATAGTTGCACGCATCTGCACAAAGGCATCGGCGGTTTCAGGTAGTCGGTCTTTCAGGAATTGCATGATGTTTCCTCATTCAACCCATTGGAGGGAACACATAAAAAGTTATAGCAGAAAATTACCAATGCCTTACGATCTGTCCTTGTCCTGTGCCTGAGAGGCCACATTCTCATCAGGGATCTCCTGATCGCCATGTGAAAATAGCCATCGTGTCGATCCCTGATGGCTTGCGACCCTCTGTTGCCGCCTTTTCTGTATATAATCTCCTGTTGCAGTAACAAAGCCTACCAGTACGCCCAGGCCCATGAACACGTACATGATGGTAAATATTTTCCCCATATCTGTCGAAGGGCTAAGATCGCCATACCCGATGGTCGTCAGAGTGATGACCGAGAAGTATAATGAATCAAGCCATCCCCATCCTTCAATGTTATGATAGACAATAGTCCCGAAGGCAAGAACAATTCCTACGAGTGCGAAAAGGCTTCTGAACTGCGGATCCTTGAACATCTGCAGCTGTGTTCTCACAAAGAAAATAAATGCTATTATGAAAGGGATCATAGATCCATCCTCCACTATGAATTTTCATACCTGCAATATTCATTTAGACGCCCAGTATATAAAACGGCTTACTCTTAAGATACAGGTAACTAAGTTCCTTAACAGTGTTTCACATATTTTGAACTGTTCAGGCCCTTAATATTACAGGGAGAGGTATGTTTGGGTCGGTTTACAGGATATGAAGCGGCTTACTGGAAAGTATGTTTGTTACATGCACAGGCGAACTTCAGGGGATTCTTCCATGATATCAGGTATGTTTTCCTTTTTTACGTGATAGGGGATATATCAACGACCGTCTTTGCAATTGAGAACGAGCTGGGTTACGAGGCAAATTTCATTATTTCAGGTTTCCTTGAGAATTATGGCTACTATAGTCTTATAGTGATCAAAATGCTGTTCCTTTCTCTCTGTTTCCTGGAATACCTGTACCTTAAAAAGAGAGGCCATCCATCTACCTGGAATATCACAAGGCATTTGATATCAGTTCTGGGAATACTGGTCGTTACAAATAATCTGCTTGTAATCGGCGGTGCAGGCAGCCCGCTGGGCAGGCTGCTGTATGGGTTCTAATGTATTTCGCCCGGTATGCCTGTAAGTCCATTGATGCCAGATCACTGATTGCAGCCGGTTCGAAGCGATATATGCAGATCGTCCGTATAATTCAGCGGGCGGATCCACGGATATCCTGAAGCTCCGGAAACGTCAGGGTAAAGGCATGCTTTTATTTACCCCTGCCAAAAGGGCCTTTTAACATTAGATCGAACTTCATGGCATGCCAGACAAAAAACTTGCTTAGACCCTGTTTCTCTTATACATCCCCCTTCCCTGAAGAATCTCAGCTATCATCTTAATCCCTTATAAGAGGGCGGCTCTGGATTAAGATACTCACAGGCATAGCGCTTGGCCCTTCTGCCAGACTTGCGGACAGGGAAGTCCCATATATAATAGGTGAATGGCTGGCTCTCCCGGGATATATTTTCCTTGCGCTCATATTGACCAGCGCAGGCATATCCACAGCTGGGATCGCACTTATTATCGGAGTGCACCGGATACTTGATATGAGCCGTACTGCCTTCAATGTCAAGGGGTATCTGGTTACCTGCCTGGTAATGGACAAATGAATCGGCGGCAAGAGGACTGCCAGAGAGGAAGTCATAGAGGCTGAAAGGGAAGAAAAGCAGAGGAGAGATAGGGGAAAGATTTGATCGTCAATTAAATTAAAGTGGAGGAAGTAGAGGGAGATAATCAAAGGACCTATTTCTCCCTACAGGCAGTATTTTGCATTCAAAATTCCAACCGCCTTAAAATAAAAGGCGCTAGCTATTGATTAATTAAAGAGTATGTTAAGTAAGATGAAGATATACTATTAATTACAGCTCCATTCAAATGGGGATGCCGGGATATGCATCCTACCAGGGATAGGAAAGAGAAGACCTGTCTCGAAAGTGAAAGGCAGAGTTGATATCGACCAACAGATCAGGGAGACAATGTCATTCCTATGTCTTCCACTGCCTTTCCCAAATTCATTCTTGAAATGCTGTTTTGAAATATTATTGGTTGTAGGTCAGTGCAAACACCGTATCTGTCAGCCATTTGCGGAATGACTCGTTGTCGCTGAACTGCTTGAAAAGTTCGGTGTCATCTTTCAGTACGGCAGTCATTACTCTTGCCAGTGCCCTGTCGTGCTCAATACGGGCATTCTGTTTGTCCGAGTTCTTTATTGCGTTCTGATAGGCATTGTCCGCTGCTACTTTGCCACGGATGTCCTGCGTGATCATCCTGTGGACCCGGTCAACATCCGCCCAGGGGATATTGCCAAAATGCTCGTTGAAGGTCCTGAGTATATTGCTGAGCTTTTCCAGGTCAGGTTCCGGCTTGAATCCTCCGCCGCTCGCGGGGACAGGCTCTATCTCAGCATCCAAATCAGGTAACTGAACTCTTATTGCAACCTGTTTCTCCACCCTGTAACTGTCCATATCAATGGCCTCGAGGATGCCTTTTGACAGGTCTTCCTCAATGGGAGCCGGGAGTTTCGGGACAAGGAAGTTGAGAAATATGGAGATTTTTTCCCAATCTTTATTTGTGTAAGGCAGGACAGATGCGAGGAAGCCATATGTACGGTTAAAGGCTTTGGCTTTGCTTTTGAAGTCCACCTGTCCGTCTTCATCCAGATTTTCCTTATAGACGGCGACGCAGACATCAAGAATAGGGTCCAGCCTGTCGCGATCTGCCCCTGCAAGATAGAGGTCTGTGAGATTATCCACCTGCCCGGGAGAATATACCTGATAATTATCAAGGTCTGCTTTAAGGTCATGCAGTTTGTCGGGATCGGTCTCATCACTGAGGATAGTGGTGCGGTAGTAATCCGAAAAGGCAGCCTGTATGGTGTCGGTGTCGTTCATAAAATCAAGCACGAATACATCATGTTTTTGCGGATGCGCCCTGTTAAGCCTTGAAAGTGTCTGGACTGCCTTTATGCCGGCAAGTATCTTGTCCACATACATGGTGTGCAGGAGCGGTTCGTCATAGCCTGTCTGGAACTTGTCGGCACAAATGAGGAACCTGTATGGGTCCTCTTGTATCCTATCCCCTATATGGCTGCCGGGGAAACCGTTGAGTGAAGCTTCTGTGACCTTTACGCCATTATATTCATGTTCTCCGGAGAATGCCACTATCGCCTTGTACGGGCTCTTGCGCTCGGCAAGATAGGTATTGAAGGCGTGGAAATACTGTATGGCCCTTTCAATGCCGCTGGTCACTACCATGGCACGCGCATGCCCTCCTATTTTATTGAGTGCTATGACCTGTTCATGGAAGTGGTCGATCATTATCTCCGCTTTCAGGTGGATGGCGTGGTCGTGGCTCTCAACATATTTGCGAAGCTTCTTTTTTGCTCTCTTGGTGTCGAACTCGGGATCATCGTCTATTGTCTTGACCAGTTTGTAGTAGCTGTTCACGGGCGTGTAGTAACGGAGCACATCAAGGATGAACCCTTCCTGAATAGCCTGCTTCATGGTGTAGCTGTGGAAGGGGCGGTGCTTTACCTGGCCTGCATCATTGTACGCCCAGCCGAAGAGTTCCAGGGTCTTGTTCTTCGGGGTGGCTGTGAACGCGAAATAGCTTGCATTCTTTATCATCTTCCGGGCCTGTGCGCGCT
>Ga0209347_1005443_pt1 | contig 12080 bp, 9 predicted proteins | sample AutmiccommuBRH23_FD_187382 | JGI IMG/M metagenome (GOLD analysis project Ga0209347, IMG submission 187382) | Deep subsurface microbial communities from Mt. Terri, Switzerland - Autotrophic microbial communities BRH/23 (SPAdes) (version 2) | ecosystem: Environmental > Aquatic > Deep subsurface >...
CGACCAGCCAGGCGAGCCAGCCGGCGCGAGGCGACAGGAACGCCCAAGCTCCATCCTGCCATGCCGCTATCTCGCCGTCCCTGCCGAACCATGCGCCGCTGCCGCCTGCCGCGACGAGATAGCGATCGCCTTCGTCCGGTATAGCGGGAGGCGCCGCGAGGTCACGATCCAGAAGTGCCAACTGGACCAGGGAATCGAGGGATCTTATCGCCTCGTTGTGGGTCACATGCTTCTGGGCCTGCGAGGGCAGTATGTAGGGGAGGTTGAGATTTGCCGTTTGTTGCATCGAAGGTTTCCTTGGCTCAGATCAGGCCATATTCTAGGCCACCTGCCGGTAGCGTGGACAAACCTCCGGAAAATTCGGAAACAGCACAGTGCAAGGTTCACCGACGTTTGGAGTTCCTGGCGCACGCGCCCAAACAAGCGCGGTTGCTCGCATCTGGCATGATCTGTTCCGAGGCGCGGCGTACCGGCGGATGCGGAAAGCTGGCGCTGTACCAGACCGATAATGCTGATCTAACCGCGATGCTGCCGGTCGGTATAATTCACGGTGTCGAAATTTATTGGTTGCCTCAACACAATTCGATTGTACTCAAGCTTGTGGTTGTCCTATCGGTGAATGAAATGGATGCGGCAGTATAAATGACTAAAGGGCAGTCTTGGTGGAATTTCGTGGCGTGGCCCCGAAGCACGAAAAAGCTGGTTTTCGTCTGCTTTGACATTGTAGCCCTGACACTGTTGCTATGGCTCAGCTTCTCCATCAGGTTGAACGTATTCTTCGTGCCGAATTTGAAGCAGGCTTTGCTTATGATTGCCGCTCCGGTAATCGCGTTGCCGGTATTCGTGCGCATGGGACTTTATCGTTCCGTTTTGCGATACCTCACCGAACGGACGATCTGGACGATCATTCGCGCCGTGACGATCTCGACGCTGGGTTGGGTGGCTCTCGTCTTCCTGACCAGCATGGCCGGCGATGGAGGAGCGGGCGTTCCTCGATCGGTGCCGGTGATTTACTGGGTTCTGAGCGTCGCGTTCATCGTTGGTGTTCGCTTTGGCGCAAAGCGGCTGCTTTCAGAACAGACCCGTTCGAAAGTGGAACCCAGCCGCACCCTGATCTACGGGACCGGAAGCCCGGCGCTGCAACTGTCAAATGCCCTGACGGCCAATCATGAGCGGACGGTCGTCGGCTTCGTCAGCGAGGATGCCAGCCTTCAAGGGATGGATATCCATGGCATTCGGGTCCACCCCGTCGACGGACTTGCGGCTCTGGTCGCTGATTTCGGCGTCGACGAGGTGATTGTAACAACCCCAGTCATCAATGGCGCAGCCCAGCGGAACCTGTTGGCCAGATTTGCCAAGCTGCCGGTCAAGGTGCGCATCCTTCCGGCTATCGCAGATATTGCGGCCGGCAAATATACGATGAGCGATGTCCGCGATATCGACATTGACGACCTGCTGCGCCGTTCGCCGGTGCCGGCCGATCCAGATTTGATGCGCGGCGTCATCGAGGGGCGCGTGATCCTGATCACGGGCGCGGCGGGTTCCATCGGTTCGTCGCTCAGCAGGACGGTCGCCAAGCTTAACCCGCAGAAGCTCATCCTCATGGACTTCAACGAGTACGGGCTCTACGAGATAGGCCGCGAGATCGCCAAGGACTCCGCCTTTCCGGTTCTTCGTATCCTTGGCTCGGTCACAAGCGCGGAACTGACGAAACGAACCCTGTCTGAGCACAAGGTCGAGACAGTCTATCATTGCGCGGCTTTCAAGCATTTGTCGTTGGTCGAAACCAACTGTATCGAGGGGGTCCGCAACAATGTCTTGGGAACATGGACAATCGCCTCGGCCGCGCATGAATGTGACGTCAAGACGTTCATTCTGATATCCTCGGATAAGGCGGTTCGTCCGGCAAGCGTCATGGGGGCGACCAAGCGCTGGGCCGAATTGATCGTCAAGCATTTCGCCAATCTTGCGCTTGAGGTCGGCTCTGAAACCAACTTTGCAACCGTGCGCTTTGGCAATGTCATCGGATCAAGCGGCTCGGTCGTTCCCCTGTTCAGGGAACAGATCGCGGCAGGCGGACCTGTGACGCTGACGCACGAGGACATGACACGCTATTTCATGTCGGTCCGGGAGGCCGGTGAACTGATCATTCAGGCCAGTGGATTGTCCAATGCCGGCGACGTGCTGCTTCTCGAAATGGGCGATCCGATCAGAATCAAGGACTTGGCGGAGGACATGATAACCCTCGCCGGTCAAACGATACGCAATGACGACAATCCTGATGGTGACATCGAAATCCTGACCATCGGCGCCCGCGATGGAGAGAAGCTGCATGAGGAGCTGTTTTACGACCCCTCGGGCATCCAAGAGACCAGGCACCCGAAGGTTCTGCGGGCAAAAAGAACAAATGGGATGTCGGTGAACATTCCTGAGTGCCTTTCCGAAATGACCGAGAGGGTTGAGGCAGGCGATGAGGTTGCGCTCAGGCGATTGCTGTTCGACTTCTCCAGAACGTGACCTTGGACGGGAAGCGGACGTCAAGAACGAGAATTCGGGGATTGCGGAATTGAACGACCGATCGGGGACGGCAGCCATCTTGATGGCGACCTGGAACGGCGCGGCCTTCCTCGACGAGCAGCTTCGGTCGATCGCGGATCAGTCGCATCCTCTCGTTGATGTCTGGGTGTCTGACGACGGCTCCACCGACGATACGCCGGCGATCCTCGCCGACTGGCAACGACGCTGGTCGAAGGGCCGTTTCGAAATACTCAAGGGGCCGCAGAAGGGGTTTTCGGAGAATTTCCGGTCGCTGATCACAAACGCGGAGATAGATGCGGACTATTTCGCCTTCAGCGATCAGGATGACATCTGGGAAACGGTCAAGCTGGAGAAAGCGATCGACTGGATGAAGAGCAGACGCGAATTCACGCCGCTCCTGTTTTGCTCCAGAACGCTCAATGTAACGGCATCCGGTACGACGATGGGGCTTTCCCCGCTGTTCGCCAAAGAACCTTCATTCCGCAATGCGCTTGTGCAAAGCCTCGCGGGGGGGAACACAATGCTGTTGAACAGGTCTGCGCGCAACAAGCTCTCCGAGGCTTCGTTGCGGAGCAACTTTGTCAGCCATGACTGGTGGGCCTACCTCATGATCTCCGGGTCGGGCGGCGAGGTTCACTACTCGTCCACGCCGTTCGTACGATACCGTCAGCACGGTGCGAATCAGGTCGGCGCGAACACCTCCTGGCGCGCACGGCAACTGCGTTTGCAACTTCTGCTGCGCGGTCAGTTCCTGCGATGGACCGACCTCAATCTAAAGGGGCTGGAGTGCAACCGCGACCTGCTCACGCAAGATGCGACCGCTACAACCGATTGGTTCGCGCAATCCCGCCAGGGCAGCCTTCTTTATCGCCTCCGCAACCTTCGCCGCTCCGGCGTCTACCGGCAGACGCTTGCCGGTAATGTCATGTTATGGGCCGCCACGGTCTTCGGGTGGATCTAGTGGCCAAGCGCGCGATTGACCTCGCAATAGGCATCCCGTGTCTTATCCTGGCTTGTCCCCTGATCCTTCTGGCGGCGGGTTGGGTCCGACTTTCTTCCCGCGGGCCTGCTTTTTTTTCGCAGGTCAGAATTGGCAAAAATGCCGTTCCATTCCGGTGCCACAAGCTGAGGACGATGCTTGTCGGCACTGCTTCGCTGCCAACTCACCAGATTTCAGGACCAGCGATCACGCCCGCCGGCAGAGTCCTGCGCAGAACCAAGATCGACGAGCTTCCTCAACTCTGGAACGTGCTGATCGGCAATATGAGCCTGGTTGGTCCTCGCCCCTGCCTGCCGACCCAGGACGAACTTATCAGTCACCGCCAACGCCTTGGCGTGTACGCCTTGAAACCCGGAATCAGCGGGCTGGCCCAGATACGCGGAATCGACATGTCGGATCCGCGAGTCTGCGCCGAGGCCGATGCCGAGTATCTGCGGACGAAGTCAATCGGACTGGATTTGAGGATTCTGCTGCGAACCTTCATCCGGCACTAGTCCCGTCTGCTTCCTTGTTGCGTGGTCGACGTCGGCCACAGCGCCGGATGACAGAAATGCGCCCACCACAAGAAAGCTCATCAGAACGGTGTCCAGAATGTCATGCCCTACAATTATTCCTGTAAGCCCCCCGATGACATAGGTCGTGACCAGCACCAAAAGCATCGAGGCTCCCAGCCTTCCAACAGGATCATCCGTCGCGGCGAGAGTGCGCACCGCTATCCTGGCCGCGACGACAAAGATCGCCGCGAGCGCGAACATTCCAAGCAGGCCGACCTCGACCCAAGCTGTGATAAAGCCATTGTGAAAGTGACTGTAGAATAGTTCCAAACCGTTCGTTCCCGGAAAATGATCACGGATGAGCTGTTTGGTAGCCTGCGGGCCATGTCCCAGAAGCATTTTTTCCTCGGCGATCTCAACCGCAGCTTTCCAGAGAGCGATCCTACGTCCAAGGGAGGAATCATACTGGCCCTGTTGGCTTAGTTGTTGCCAATCATGTGCCAGTGCGTTGATACGCACAGGCATGACCTCGGTGCCGACTGCCACGGTCCCGGCAATTGTCAAGGCAACACACGCGGTCATCCAGAATGATGCGCGGAGCCACCACCTGTCACGGTGGACGATCAGGATCGCAATCACGTTGATGGCAAGAACCAACCAGATTATGCGGGAACCTGAATAAAGAATGGCCATTGTGCCGGCCGCAAACGCAGCGACAAGCCAGGCTGAAAATGCCTTCTCCAGGACAAATATTCCCGCAAGACACACAGATGCCGCCAGACAGGTGACGGTTGCGAAGATAATCGCGTTTCCTGCCCCGCCTTCCGCCCTGATGCCCAGATAGTGGTACTGGAAAGCAGCCAGGGCGAATGCGCCAAAGCAGCCGGCCATACTCGCCAGGACGACCGATCGCGCGACGGTCTGCCGGCCCCCCTCGCTCCACCTGGAATACAGGAACGGAAACAGGATGAAGGTTAGCACTGGCCAGAAGTAGTGAAGTGATCCGGCTGGCATCGGGTTCAGGAACAAGGATGCCAGATAGGCGGTGCAATAGAGATAGATTGCCACTGTTAACTGGATCATGGCGCGGTCGCGGCTCAGTCTGGTTGCGCCTCGGCAGACCTGGTAAAGGCCTTCGAGCGAGCCGCCACTCAGGATGAAGCTGAATAAGGATCCCAGAACAGGTGGCGTGGAAAAGCAGGCCAGCGTAAAATATTTCGTGAGCAGTGGATGATCGATACTGCGAAGAAATGCGGTCACGCGTGACTGAATGCTGTCAGGGTCGCGGGTCATTGCTCTTTTCAAGATTGGAAATCTCTTTAGACCCCATGCAGTTCGGTTGATGAGGGCGCAGGCCGAGGCTGGAGCCATTGGCAGACGATAGCCGAGACGCAACGCCATCGCCAGACTAAACGCTGCGGCAAGACTTTACGTAGCGCCACCCGTTTACGAAGGCAGAATTGCATCGTCGGAACAATATTCTACAGTTTTGCAGCGACAGACAAATTGCACTTGATCTTGTGGCGGGAAATTGGTTGTCAAGCTTCTTGAGAAGCTGGCGATTTGTGAGAAAATGCCTGCAACAAGTTTCAGGCCCGTTCCGTCGTCGGATCGGTTTGCCTGTATTTCCGAAGGTTCACATGCTTGCCAGATTGACACATCTAGACCGCCTCGAGGCTGAGGCGATCCATATCTTTCGCGAAGTGGCTGCGACTTTTTCGAAGCCGGTGATGCTCTATTCCGTCGGCAAGGATTCCTCTGTGTTGATGCATCTGGCGATGAAGGCCTTCTATCCGGCCAAACCGCCGTTCCCGTTCCTTCATGTCGACACCACGTGGAAGTTCCGGGAAATGATCGAGTTTCGTGATGCGATGGCCAAAAAGTTCGGCTTCGACTTGCTCGTCCACATCAACGAGGATGGAGTGCGCGACGGCATCGGCCCGTTCACGCACGGATCGAACACCCATACCCACGTCATGAAGACGGTCGGACTGCGCCAGGCGCTCGACCAGTACGGGTTTGACGCGGCCTTTGGCGGCGCCCGTCGCGACGAGGAGAAATCACGTGCCAAGGAGCGCATCTTCTCGTTTCGCGATGCGCAGCATGTGTGGGACCCGAAGAACCAGCGCCCGGAAATGTGGAAGATCTACAATACACGCGTCGCCAAGGGTGAATCGATCCGCGTCTTTCCGCTGTCGAACTGGACCGAGTTGGATATCTGGCAGTACATCTTGCAGGAGGATATTCCGATCGTGCCGCTTTATTTCGCCAAGGAGCGGCCGGTGGTCGAGCGCGACGGCATGCTGATCATGCGCGACGACGAGCGCATGGCGCTGGAGCCGGACGAGATATTGCAGAACCGGATGGTGCGCTTCAGGACGCTTGGCTGCTACCCTCTGACCGGCGCCATCGATTCCGACGCTGACACGCTGGAGGGCATTGTCAGCGAAATGCTGACCGCCCGCACCTCCGAGCGACAGGGCCGCCTGATCGACCGCGACGAGGCCGGTTCGATGGAAAAAAAGAAGCGCGAAGGGTATTTCTGACAATGCGCCATGCCACGGCCAAGAGCATCGAGGCGGCCGATAGCGTCCGCGAGTACCTGGCGGGGCAGGAGCGCAAGTCGCTGCTACGCTTCCTCACCTGCGGTTCGGTCGACGACGGCAAGTCGACGCTGATCGGCCGCCTGCTGTCGGACACAAAGCAGATATTCGAGGACCAGTTGGCGACGCTGGAACGCGATTCCAGGAAACACGGCACCACCGGCGAGGACGTCGATTTCGCGCTGCTGGTCGACGGGCTGGAGGCTGAGCGCGAGCAGGGCATCACCATCGATGTCGCCTACCGCTTCTTCTCGACGCCGAAGCGCAAGTTCATCGTTGCCGACACGCCGGGCCATGAGCAGTACACGCGCAACATGGCGACCGGCGCCTCAACGGCCGATTTGGCCATAGTGCTGGTTGATGCCAGGCAGGGCGTGCTGGCACAGACGAGGCGCCATTCGATCATCGCCTCGCTGCTCGGCATCCGCCACATCGTGCTGGCCGTCAACAAGATCGATCTCGTCGATTTCGACCGGGCGGTGTTCGACAGGATCACCGCGGACTATGCGGACTTTGCCAAGGACCTCGGCTTTGCCTCGATCGTGCCGATCCCGATGTCGGCGCGCTACGGCGACAATGTCGTGCGGCACTCGGACAGGATCGCCTGGTATTCCGGACCGACGCTGGTCGAGCATCTGGAGACGGTTGTGGTCGACGATGCCGCAGTGGAAGGACCGTTCCGCTTTCCCGTGCAATATGTGAACCGCCCGAACCTCGATTTTCGCGGCTTTGCCGGCACCATTGCCTCGGGCTCGGTGTCGCAGGGCGATGAAGTCGTCGTCGCCAAATCGGGCAAGGCATCGCGCATCAAGCGCATCGTCACCCAGGGCGGCGATCTGAAGAGCGCCGTCGCCGGCCAGGCGGTGACGCTGGTGCTGGCCGACGAGGTCGAGATTTCGCGCGGCAACATGCTGGTGGCGCCGGCCGCACGGCCGCACGTCGCCGACCAGTTTGCCGCCAACCTGGTCTGGTTCAACGAGAACGCGCTGCTGCCCGGCCGCTCCTACATCTTGCGCACCGAGACCGACCAGGCGAGCGCCACGGTGACCGAATTGAAGTGCCGCATCAACGTCAATAATTTCGCCCGCGAGGCCGCCAAGTCGCTGGAGATGAACGAGGTCGGCGTCTGCAACATCGCCGTGCAGTCGCCGATCGCCTTCGACGGCTTTGCTGACAACCGGGCCACTGGCGCGTTTATCCTGATTGACCGGATCAGCAACGCGACGGTTGGCGCAGGCATGGTCCTGCATCCGCTGCGGCGGGCCGACAACATTCACTGGCAGTCGCTGGATGTTGACAAGAAGGAACGGGCAATTGCGAAGAACCAGCGTCCGGCGGTGTTCTGGTTCACTGGCCTGTCGGGTTCCGGCAAGTCGACGATCGCCAATCTCTTCGAAAAAAAGCTGCACGCCTCGGGCAAGCATACCTACATCCTTGATGGCGACAATGTCCGGCATGGGCTGAACCGCGACCTTGGCTTCACCGACGAGGACCGCGTCGAAAACATCCGCCGTGTCGCCGAAGTGGCGAAGCTGATGGCTGATGCCGGATTGATCGTCATCGTTTCCTTCATTTCGCCCTTCCTGGCGGAAAGGCGGATGGCGCGCGAATTGATGCCGAATGGAGAATTCATCGAGGTGTTTGTGGACACGCCCTTCGAGGAATGCGCCAAGCGTGATCCGAAGGGCCTCTATGCGCGGGCGCTGGCCGGCAAGCTGAAGAATTTCACCGGGGTCGATTCTCCTTACGAAGTACCGGAAAACCCCGAGATTCATCTGAAAACACTCGGCAAGTCGCCCGAAACAATGGTAGAAACTCTCGATGACTGGTTACGCCAACGCGACATTGCGGAACAGCAGTATGACAATGGTTGCGGCATCTGACGACGCGAAGATCCTCGGGGTCTTCGAGAAACTGGCGCTCACAGCCGGCCGCAAGGTCATGGACGTCTTCCACGCCGGCTGTTCGGTCGACAAGAAGTCCGACCAATCGCCGGTGACCGAAGCCGATCGCGAAAGCGAGAAGATCATTCTAGCAGGGCTGCGGGAGGCGTTTCCGTCAATCCCCTGCGTTGCCGAGGAGGAAACTGCCGCAGGAACCGCGCCTTGCAGAGTTGGCTCGGCTTTCTTTCTCATCGATCCGCTGGACGGCACCAAGGAGTTCATCAATCGCAATACCGACTTCACGGTTAACATCGCGCTGGTGCGTGAGGGCATCCCGGAGATCGGCGTGGTCTATGCGCCCTGTACGCAGCGGTTCTTCTCGGGTCGGCCGGGCAGTGCGGAACTGGTCGAACTGAACGAGGTGGGTGAGATTGCGCGGCGCCATCCGATGCGCGTAAGGCCCGGTGCCACGCCGCTGACCATCGTCGCGAGTCGCTCGCACCGCACGCCCGAAACCGACGACTTCATCGACAAGGTCGGGGCCGCCGAGATCGTCTCGGTCGGATCGTCGCTGAAATTCTGCCTGGTGGCCAATGGCGAGGCCGACATCTATCCGCGCTTTGGCCGCACCATGGAATGGGACACGGCGGCGGGCGATGCCGTGCTGCGCGCCGCCGGCGGTTCGACCTCGACGCTCGACGGCAAGCCGCTCGGCTACGGAAAATGCAACCAGGCGAGCGACGCAGACTTCGCCAATCCCTACTTTATCGCGCGCGGCAACGTCACCGGCCACTAATGCGGCATGCGTCGGCCTATTCGGCGGCGAGCGCCGCCGAATTGCTCCCGACAAAATTGCGGATCGTCGAAATGACGCGATCCTGATCTTTCGTTGAAAGATAGGGATGCATCGGCAGGCACAGGATGGTGCCGGGCAGGGCCTCCGAAACAGGCAGGCCGCCTGGCGCCACCGGGAAGTCGCGATAGGCGACCTGCTGGTGCAATGGCTTGACGTAGTAGATGACCGACGGAATGCCGTTTTCCTGCAAATGAGCCTTCAGCGCATCGCGGTTTGGCGTTTCGATGGCGTACTGGGCCCAGGCCGAGCGGCTGCCCGCCGGCGCGCGAGCCGCCTTGACCACATCGCCAAGACCCTCGGCATAACGCTCGCCGACAAGCCTGCGCGCTTCCATTTCGTCCTCGAGGATGGTGAGCTTTTCGAGAAGGATTGCTGCCTGGATGGTGTCGAGCCGCGAATTCAGGCCGACATGGACATTGTCGTACTGCGTCTCGCCCTTGCCGTGAAAGGCAAAGGAGCGGAGCTTTTCGGCAAAGGCATCGTCATTGGTGAACATCGCGCCGCCGTCGCCGTAGCAGCCGAGCGGCTTGGCCGGATAGAAGCTCGTCGAGGCGACTGTTCCGAAAGAGCCGCACATGCGGCCTTCGGTTGAGGCGCCGATTGCCTGCGCGGCGTCCTCGATGACGATGAGGTTTTCGCGCGCCGCAACTATCGAAATGCCGTCATAGTCTGCAGCCTGGCCGAACAGGTCGACTGGAATGATGGCGCGCGGGACGAGTCGGCCCTCGGCCTTGATCATGGCGATAGCGGCTTCCAGGCTCGCCATGTCCAGATTGTAGGTGTCGGGATCGACGTCGACGAAAACCGGCTCGGCCTTGGCAAGCGCCACGACCTCGGCGGTCGCCGCGAAGGTGAAGCTAGGCACGAATACGGCGTCTCCCGGACCTATGCCTGAAGCAAGCAGAGGCAGGAGCAGGGCGTCGGTGCCGTTGGCGCAGGCGATGCAATGCTTGGTGCCGACATAGGCGGCGAGCTTTTGCTCAAACTCGGCCACCTGCGGCCCGAGAATATAGCGTCCGTCCGCGACTACCTGATTGATGGCCAACGTCAGACGGTCGCCGATACGTTCGCGTTGCGCGCCAAGATCGATAAACTGCATGCTTCACCCGGATTATTGTCGGTATGGCACGCTGATAGCAGGATTGTTTTGGGCTCGAAAGGACAGGATCGGAGCGCAAAACCGCACATCCGAGGCGCTGCGTTACCGGAACGGGAGTGCGATCCGGCCTGAAAAGCCCAAAAACCCGGCAATCTACGCGCTCAGGACGCAAAACAGGCAGGCTCGCCAATGTGTCGAAACATAATGTGATCGCAGGAAACCGGGCGAAAGCCGGTTTCAGTCCAGTTCGTGCCTCCACGGCGGGTTGGCGCCGGCGCGCGACACCGTGACCGCCGCGGCCGCCGCGCCGAGCGTCAAAGCACTTCGGATCGATGCTTCCGAAAGCTCGGCAAGGGCAGGCTTGGACAGTACGCCCTGGTCGTGCAGCGAGGCCAGGATGCCGGCATTGAATGTATCGCCGGCACCGACCGTATCGATCACTGTCACCGGCTGCGGCTTGACGGTGACGTGATGGCTTCTCGTATAGCCGGTGGCCCCCTGGCTACCGCGCGTGACGACGATCAGCTTCGGGCCGCGCTCCAGCCAGGAGGCGGCGATCTCGTCAAGACCTCCCGTCTCGCCGAACCATTTCAGGTCCTCATCGGAGAGCTTGACGATGTCGGCCATCGCCACCATTCGGTTCATGCGGGCGAGATGCTTGTCGCGATCAGGGATAAAGGCGGGCCTGATGTTGGGGTCGAGCATGATGACGCGGCTGGTGCATTCACGCGCCATCAGCGCCTCGTAGGTCGAGCCGCAGGGTTCCGGGATAAGACTGATCGCGCCAAACAGCATGGCGTCGACGTCAAGGCCGAGATCGGGCAAGTCGTCCTTGGACAGCATTCGGCCCGCGGTATTTTCGTCGTAGAAGACATAGCTGGCATGCCCGTCGACCAGGTGCACGAAGGCCAGCGTCGTCGGGCGGGCCGAGATGGGCGCGAAGCGCGACCCGACCTTGCTGGCAGCAAGCGACGCGCGCAGCTGTTCGCCGAACAGGTCGGACGACAGGCCGCAGAAGAATTCGACCGGAACATCGAGCCGGCCGAGCGCGATCGCCGAGTTGAAGACCGCCCCGCCGGAATAGGGTGCCCAAGCAGGCTCGCCGGTCGTCGCCGTACGGGGCAGCATGTCGATCAGGGCTTCACCGCAGCAGATGATCATGGTCGGGTGCGCTCCGTTGGGAGAATGACGCCCTTTCGGACGATGAAATTGGCATACAGACGCGCTTCGCCGCTCGCAACAACGGCGAAGGCCGTCTTGACCCGGTCATAGAATGCCTGGCCGGCCAGCACGGCGACTTCCCTGCCGGGTGCGTGGCGGGCGCAGACTGCGACCATCTCATGGTGAACGGCATCGAGCGCCTCGGGCCGGCCGACGGGCGCGGCGCGGAAAAGCGCCTGCGGCACGGCGTCATCGACAGGCAGTACGGTGAGCACCGCATCGATGATCTCGATCAGGCCGTGGCCATCGGCGCGCACGACGCGCTGTCCATGCGCCTCGGCCGGATAGTTGCCGTCGACGATGGCGAGCTCGTCGCCATGTCCCATGGCGCGCAATGTCGCGAGAAATTCGGGGCCGAGCAGGGACGGGATGCCGATCAGCATGGT
>Ga0209347_1005444_pt1 | contig 12079 bp, 8 predicted proteins | sample AutmiccommuBRH23_FD_187382 | JGI IMG/M metagenome (GOLD analysis project Ga0209347, IMG submission 187382) | Deep subsurface microbial communities from Mt. Terri, Switzerland - Autotrophic microbial communities BRH/23 (SPAdes) (version 2) | ecosystem: Environmental > Aquatic > Deep subsurface >...
CTCTAAATTGTAAGCCGAACATATCGAAGGCTTCACGCTCTAAAAAGTCTGACCCCTTCCAGAGCTGAGTCACTGAGTTAATCACAGGATTCTCTCGTTCAACTCTAGCTACAATTCTTAAACGCTGAGGACCGCGAAGACTGGATAATTGGTAAACAACTTCGAGGTGATCCTCCAGATCCATTCCACATAGGTCATGCAAAAAATCACATGGGACATCCTCAAAGTTCTTAGCCTCAGTTAAAGCCTCTAGTATATATCGGCCATCAATTGTTAATTCAAGCTCGCCCAAACTCTCTTCAACTAATCCGTTAATCTTGGCAGCCAACTCGTTTACTCGGACTCTCAAACTATCATTTACCATACTTAATTAACCTCGCCTTAGCAGGATTTTGTATCTTCTGTTTAAGCTGCAACATCCCAAAAATCAAGGATTCCGGTCTGGGAGGACAACCAGGTATATAAACATCGATGGGAATTATACTATCCGCCCCCGGTACCACAGCATAAGAATCTGCAAATGGTCCCCCCGAGCAAGCACAATTCCCCATGGCTATAGCCCATTTTGGCTCCGGCATTTGATCGTATACACGTCGCGCTACTGGTGCCATTTTCCTTGTCAAAGTCCCTGCCACAATCATTAAATCAGCTTGTCTCGGTGAGGCTTGGAACACCTCATAACCGAAACGCGATAGGTCATAACGGGGACCTCCTGTTGATGCCATCTCAATGGCACAACAAGCCAGGCCGAATGATGTCGGCCAAAAAGAATGCACTCGACCCCAATTCAAGAACTTATCTATGCTGGTAAGTAAAATATTTTTTTCTGCCATAGCCTCAGCATCGCGCAGTTCTTTCTCCCTTTTTACATCCACTCCAAAGCACCTTCCTTCCAAGCGTACCAAAAACCGACGATGAGAATAATCATGAAGACAAACATTTCAATAAAGGCAAAGGTTCCTAGTTTCCGGAACGTCAACGCCCAAGGATACAAAAAGATTGTTTCTACACTAAAGGCGGCGAAGACAATAGCATAAAGAAAGTAGTTACTCTTAAACCCAATCCAAGCCTTACCAATCGGTTCATTACCGCATTCATAGGTCATCAACTTCTCCTTATGAGGCTTATGGGGTGCCAATAAATGAACAATAGCCATCACTACAATGGGTAGAACTACTGCAAACGCTAGCAACAGCCCTACTGCAGCAAAGTTGTCTGACATTTTTCTCCCTCCCTTCGATCTAAGATTGTGACTAATTTCTTATTCTGTCGCATCGTCTAGTCTTATTCCAGCTTCCCTTTATTCACTTCCTTTCGAGTCGTAGGTTGTAACCTTATTTCCTCCTTTCTCGATACCTACCTTAAAACTGATATTTAACGCCTGGTTAATATCAGTCTCGACACTTGAGTTATTGATAAACTAGCCCTTATGAAGCACCAGGTCAGCAGCTAGTTCAATTAGACTAAGCTCAGCCTCTAAACTGATCTCTCATTTACAAACCTATAAGCTTCATTCATTGTCTGATGGATTTCTCCCAAATAACGCTTTGACACTCTCCAAACTCTACGGCTAAAAGCACAATAGCTAAAAGTATATACCTAGCTATTAGTATATACGCAGAGAAAATTAACTACAATTGATAGATAATTTTAAAACTTGTAAAATTATCTATTAAATTGCATAAACAGCCAAAATAAAATATTTTAATCCTAATTCCACGCAATAAAACCTAAAACCACAACTTTGGAACTTTAGTTGTTAACCAATCGAAATCTCTAAGACACTGTTTTTTTAGATCCTGTTTAGAAAACTTGGCTAGCGCCAAGCCTTCAGGCGTAGGCTGTAGCCTTAGTTGCACTTATGCTTCCAGAAAGTATTAACGAAAAGTTATACTTTCTGACTAGTATTAGAAAACTTGGCTGGCGCCTAGCCTTGCGCAGGCGGCCGCCTTAGTTGCGCTTATGCTTCCAGTAAGTATGTAACGAAAAGTATACTTTCTGACTAGTACAATGAAAAAACCTTCGGTCCCCTTCTCCAAATGGATAAGGGGACCGAAGGAAACTCAGGCAAAAAGAACACGTTACAACCTAGCATACTCCAAGATCTTAGCCGCCACATGGCTTAACCACCGGACATCGGCTTCCGCGTGAAACAATGCCGCATCCGTGAGAAGATCAGTCATCATATTCTCTCGGTTAATCCCGCCTTTGCTCAGGCGGTACTTAGTTTCTGTCAGTTCTCTCATTTGCTCCATGTATATTTGAGTCTGTCGTTCAAGGAGTTGGAGCGCAAGCTCCGGATTCTCCCTGCTAATGAACACTAGTTTTATAAAGAGTTCATCTCGTAGAGCCCTTGGTTTGGTAGCCGGTTCTTGGAGCCAACGCTCGAGCTCCTGAACCCCTTTCGGGCTAATAACGTACACTTTCTTGTCTGGCCGGAAACTCTGCTCTTCTTCAGTTCCACTAACGAATCCCTCTTTATCCAGCCTGTCCAGTGTCGTGTAGATTTGTCCGTAATTAAGGTTCCAGAAGTTCCCTATTCGCTCATCAAAGATACTTTTAAGTTCGTATCCATGGCGTGGGTTTTCTTTTAAAATACCTAAGATGGCGTGTTTAACCGGCATGACTTACTACTCTCCTTAGTTTACTGTTTATTTTTTAATTTTAGAGTTTAACCAGTCTCAACAATTTACTCCGAACGCAACGTTTTGACCGGATCAACCTTGGAGGCCAACCAGGCGGGGTACATGGCCGTCAGGCCTACTACCATAGCCATGGCGATGGCAACGCGGATATTCTTCACCCAAGGGATAGATACATCTAATACCCACCCATTCACATTTTTATCAAACATGGTGCCTGCGATCTGGATACAGGCTGCCACAGGAATAGATAGTAGAATACCAGCTATGAACAAAGACCCCACTTCAATCATTAACATATTTCTGATTTGCCCGCGTGTGAGACCCACAGAGCGGAGGGTGCCGATTTCACAGGCCCGCTCCAGTACTGAAATCAGCATAGAATTGGCAGTCCCGACCGCTGCCACCAGCAGGATTACAAGGATTACCAAGTCAAAAATATCAATTATACTGCTGGTCAACTTTAACGTACTATCCCGCCAATCTGAAGACAAAGCCACCTGAACCCGGAAGTCACTTGCAAGATTTGCTTCGAGCTGATCCCGCACCAAGGCAGGTGACAAGCCTGGTTCCAAGGCTAACATTACGTAATCAATAGAATGGTCGCCCCAATACCGGATGTAATCTTGGCGATTCATATACAGACTGCCATTATAGCTAAAGAAATCCTTAATAATGGCACTCACAGGAAAATGGATGGTTCCAGCTGGGGTAGGAATTGCAAGCTTTTGTCCTATATGCAAGTCGTATTTCAAAGCCAAAGCCTGGGATATCCATACTTCCCCTCCTCGTTGCAGGGCATCCAAAGCCTGTTCCTTCCCCGGCTCGATAACAGGGGGATTACTAAATCGACGCCATTCTGCGACATCGTACAATTGGAGATCGACAAGATTGCCGTGCCATTGAGTGCCGGTGGTACGCAATCCTGCAGTTACTCTTACCCCGTCCACCTTACTCACCCGTTCCAATAACTCTTCAGGTAAACCTACTTGATTGCTGGAGGCAGTCTGAATCCCTTGCGAAATAACAATGTCCTGCGAAATTAAGGTATTAACCCAATTGGTCATTGTCTTGTTAACACTGGCGAGTATCCCTAGGAAGCCGAAAGCCACAGCTAAGCCAAGGAGTATTGGCATCCCGGTGGCAACTGTGCGCCTGGGAGCGAACCGGAAAGTGCTTAGCCCTAGACGACCTGGCAAGCCAAAAAACTTTTCGGCCGAGGGTTCCAACTGTTTTAAGAATAAGATCAAAATAGGTGGCATTAAGACGGCTGCCCCTATCACTATACCGGCTAAAGCAGTTTGGAATAATAAGGATAGGTTATTCCCGTAAATCAAAATCGACCATGACGTAATTATTAGAACAGCACCGACCACAACCCGCCACCGAGCGTAACTGTGTTCGCTTTTAGAGGATTGCCTGTTCATGGCCTCGATCGGAGCGATACTGGCAGCCTTCCAGCCAGGTAGCCAGGCGGAGATAAGACAAGACAACACGCCGACCAGCCAGATCATGACGTAATCAAGCGCAGTAAAACGAATGCGGGGGATATATATCTTGAACACTTCGCGCAAAGTATCGCTCAGTGTGCTCAGCAATCCTTGAGCCAGGTATGTTCCCAAGATGAGCCCCAGCGAGCTGCCGATCACACCGATTAATATTGCCTGGGCTATGATTAATTTGTGGATTTCCCACCGCCGCCAACCCAGTGCACGCAGGATACCTAGTTGACTGCGCTGTTCGGATACAGCAACTCTCATGGAGTTATACATGACATACAAAGCAAGAAACAATCCCATGAAGCCATAGACATTATTAAGGCTCTTAAAGAAAACCAACATTTTGTCTGTGTTCCCGCTTCGCCCCAAGGGAGTGAGCACTTCTACGCTATTACCCAAGCTCTCCTGTAGAACTTTTTGCACCGCTGTCAAATTGCCCGGGTCTTGCAGGACAATGCTTATGTACGATAGTTTGCCCTCCAGCCCGAAAGCTTTTTGGGCCGTTGTCATGGGCATAAAGATCACTGCACCGCTATTGGCCCGGGCCACTCCTTTGTCTTCTAAGATCCCTACTATGCTAAAATCTTGCATTCCCTGCATGGTCTGGATTTGCAAGATATCCCCCATCTGTATGGATTTTCCCCGCAACAATTCCTTCGGAACGGCGATTTCCAGTTGATCCTTTGCGGGCATGCGGCCTTGCATAACCCGATAGGTACGGATTTTTTCATCTTCTCCAGGCACTATGCCCATCATCGTGGTATATCCTGGCAATTCTTTAACTTGCGCGGCGTTCTGCACGAAAGGAACTGCCGCTTGTACCCCAGCAGTCTTTTGGACTGTAGCCAATAAGGAATCACTTATGCCACCCTGAGGAGCTTTCACCTCCAACTGGGCTTTGCCCCCCAGTAAACTGACTAACTCACTGCTCGCATAATCGATACTCCCATTCAACCCATGCAAAGCCACCAACGCTGCTATTGCTACTGCCACACTCAGCGTGGTTAAAATTGCCCGCAGTTTACGATGCCGAAAATATGCCAGGGCTAATTTTATACTTAACAACGCTCTCACCTCGCCGCCGAATCGACGATTCGTCCGTCTTTCAAGGTGATCAGAGTATGACCGTAAGCAGCAACCATGGGATCATGGGTGACCATTATTACTGTAACCCCCAGGTCTTCAGTAATTTCTTTTAATATGAAGAGCATTTGATCACCGGTTTTGGAGTCCAAGTTACCAGTAGGTTCATCGACCAGAATTAGGGAAGGGTGGTGAATGAGAGCCCGTACTATGGCTAGTCTTTGCATTTGCCCCCCTGACAATTCTGCCGGATAGTGTTTACGCCGACTTTCCAGCCCCACCCGTTTCAGCCAGTCGCCCACTTTAGGTTGCCAGACTGAACGGGACTCACCTGCCATAAGTAAAGGTAGAGCGGCATTCTCCTCGGCACTTAAGGTAGGGATCAGATTAAATAACTGGAAGACAAAACCGATTTCTCGGCGGCGAAACAGGGTTAGCTGATTATCCTTCCAACCGGAAATTGCCCGGCCGTTGAGATAAATATCCCCTTGACTAGGCTTATCTAACCCAGCCACTAAATTTAATAACGTAGACTTGCCGGACCCACTTGCCCCCATGATTGCTAGAAATTCACCGGCTTTCACGTCTATACTCACTTTTTCCAGAGCTGCAACCTGTTCCTTGCCCTGGGTGTATTGTTTACTTACTTGATCTAGCCTAACCTCACATCCCATGTCCAGGGTTTCTGCCACTGGTTTCCTGCTTTTTGTCACTGAGGTTTCAACCATAGTTACACCCTCTCCGCTTCTATTGGCTAAAAGTATATATATAGCTATTAGTATATGCATAGAGTGTGCGAACATCAATAGGTTGTTTCTCATGCTTTGTGAGATATCAACAAGAGGGCTTTGTTTATGCAAGTATAATGGTGTTTATCTGTTGGCAATTTTCTACCAAAATAATGTATTACTTCTTTGTTAGGGAGAAACTTCATTTGAACTTTTTTTATAACAAATATAATATGTAGTTTTCATTACCTATTTCAAGTAGACACTAGGCAACTTAAATGTTATTATTAAGTTGTTAGGAAAATATAGTAAAATTTCTTATAAAGGTTTCCCTTGGCTTTACACTCACCACAAAATCTTCTTAAGATTCGCTATTGACTGAATTTAACCTCGGATTGAGGACCTTGCGGAACCGCCTAACGCGGTTCCTTTGTTTTTTATAGAAAGGAGAAATGTTAAATGAGGTTACTCATTGTTTCGAACAGGTTGCCGTTGAACGGAGTCCAAAAGGACGGCAAACTTACCTTTGAGCAAAGTGCCGGGGGGCTTGTCTCTGGCTTAAGTGCCTATTTAGATTTGCTGAAAAGCACCTCGGCCCAGGACATAGAGTATGTTTGGATCGGTTGGCCGGGAATCACGGTTCCGGACAAGATGCAACCTGAAGTCAAGAGCGTCTTAGGCGAACTCCACGCTTCTCCGGTATTTTTATCAGAAGAGGCTATGGATAAATTTTATCTCGGTTTTTGCAACAAGATCATCTGGCCTTTATTTCACTATTTCCCAACCTATACAGTCTATAACAAGGAATATTGGCTTCAGTACCAAGAAGTTAACAAGATCTTTAGGGATGCTGTGTTAGAGGTAATCCAGCCAGGAGATGTCATCTGGGTACACGATTACCATCTTATGCTCCTGCCGGGCCTGCTTCGGGAGAAATTGCCTGACACTCCTATCGGCTTTTTCCTGCATATTCCCTTTCCGTCCTATGAGCTCTATCGGCTGTTGCCGTCTGCTTGGGGCCAAGAAATCCTGCTCGGGCTCTTAGGTGCCAATCTGATCGGCTTTCACACGCCTGAATATGCTCAGTATTTCTTACGGTCAGTGATGCGAATTTTAGGACATGAACACAAGCTCGGGCAAATTCTATCTCAGGATCATGCTATCAAAGTTGACACCTTTCCCATGGGCATTGACTACCAACGCTACCACTCAACCCCCACTGGTTCAGAGTTTAAGGAAAGTATGCAGGAATTAGAGCAACTACTATGTGGCTTCAAGGCTATTCTTTCGGTAGACCGCTTAGACTACAGTAAAGGAATCAGCAACCGATTAGAGGGATACAGGCTGTTTCTGGAGAACAATCCCCAGTGGCGAGAGCAAGTCGTTCTGCTCATGATCGTGGTTCCTTCTCGCGTTGGAGTTGCACATTACCAGTTAATGAAACGGCAGATTGATGAGCTTGTAGGCGAGATAAACGGTCGCTTCGCTACGTTGAACTGGACCCCGATTATTTACCAATATAAGTTTTTACCACTTGATTCTTTGCTGGCCATGTACCGACAAAGTGATGTCGCTTTAATCACTCCCCTAAGGGACGGGATGAACTTAATTGCCAAAGAATATGTGGCTGCCCGCACGGACCAAACAGGCGTGCTAATTTTGAGCGAAATGGCCGGTGCCGCCAAAGAGCTTGGCGAGGCTCTGATTCTTAATCCCAACAACCTTGAAGATATTGCCGATGCTTTGCAACAAGCTTTGACAATGCCTGAGGACGAGCAGAAAAAGCGCAACGAAGTCATGCAACATCGGCTCAATTGCTACGATGTGGTGCGATGGTCGGGGGATTTTATTGAGGAACTGTTACAGGTGCAGAAAGGACAATCTAAGACCCTCCCCTTGGGCAGACACAGGCAGGCCTTACATGCTGGTTTCTACCGGGCTAACAGACGCTTGCTACTGCTTGACTATGACGGAACTCTAGTTCCCTTTACAGACAGCCCTGAGCAAGCCAAGCCTGATCAAGAACTTCTCGAGCTTCTGAAAGAATTAACGAACACGAATACGGAAGTCGTTATTATTAGTGGCAGGGACAGAGGGACCCTTGAAACTTGGCTGGGTTTCTTGAATATTACTCTGGTGGCTGAACATGGAGCCTGGCTCAAAAGACGAGGAGAGCAGTGGCGTTTGAGTAAACCTCTGGTGAACTCTTGGAAACGCCAGCTCCTTCCCATGCTCGAAATTTATGCCGACAGACTCCCCGGCTCATTTATCGAAGAGAAAGAATTTTCTCTGGCATGGCACTACCGTAAGGCTAATCCGGAGCTTAGCGCCGCCTGTGCCCGAGAACTCATGGACGGGTTAGTAGCTTTCACTTCCAACGTCGATATTCATATACTACAAGGTAACAAAGTCATTGAAGTCAGGAACTCTGAGGTGACTAAAGGATCGACTGGCCTCTCGCTTGCGCTCACTCAGGACTATGATTTTATTCTAGCCATTGGGGATGATAATACGGACGAGGACTTGTTTGCCATCCTCGCGCTGGAGCATTCCTGGCCCGGCTTGTTGGCGCCAAATAGGTTTACCATTCGCGTTGGCACAGACAAGTCTCAAGCTAGCTACTTCCTACCTGATTATCCAGAAGTAAGGAGAATGCTCCAGGAACTAGCTCGAGGAAAACACAGCAATTGAAGGGATTGTCATAAAAATGCCTAAAAAAAAGTGGTGGAAAGAAAGCGTCGTTTACCAAATCTATCCCCGAAGCTTTAAAGACAGCAATGGGGATGGAACGGGAGATATTAGGGGGATCATCTCCAAACTTGACTACTTACAGTATCTGGGAATCAACATGCTCTGGATCAGCCCAATCTATTCTTCTCCCAATGTGGACAATGGGTATGACATCAGCGACTACCGAGAAATCATGGCTGAGATGGGCACTATGGCAGACTGGGAGGAACTACGAGACGGCCTACACAGTCGTAACATAAAGTTAATGATGGACCTAGTCGTCAATCATACGTCAGACCAACACCGCTGGTTTCAAGAGTCCCGCTCAAGCAAAGACAACCCCTACCGCAATTATTATATTTGGCGGCCGGGCAAAGACGGCAAAGAGCCGAATAACTGGTCCTCGGAATTTGGCGGTTCAGCTTGGGAATATGATTCCTTAACTGAGGAGTATTATCTGCACATCTTTTCCAAGAACCAACCTGATCTTAATTGGGAAAACAAGACCGTGCGTTTCGAAATCTACGATATGATGAAGTGGTGGTCGGATCAGGGTGTTGATGGGTTTCGCATGGATGTTATCAACATGATTGCCAAAGACCCAGAGCTGCCTGATGCCCCGATCAGAGACAGTTCTCCCTATCAATGGGGAGGGCAGTTCTTCATTAACGGCCCTCGCTTGCGATATTACCTCAGAGAAATGTATGTTAAAGTATTATCTAAATACGATCTTATGACCGTGGGGGAGACCCGTTGGGTTGACGCTGACATGGCACGACTTTTTGTGGATGATTACCGCCATGAACTAAATATGCTCTTTCACTTTGAGCTGTTGGAACTTGATTACGGACCGAGCGGCAAGTGGGAGAAAAAAGCCTGGGAACTGGCAGACTTTAAGCGCATCATCAGTTCCTGGCAGAAGAAACTCGCCGACTACGGCTGGAACAGCCACTTTCTGAGCAACCACGACCATCCTCGTATGGTTTCGCGATTTGGCAATGACAGCACCTACAGGGTGGAGTCGGCAAAAATGCTTGCTACGTTGCTTCATACCCTCCAAGGGACTCCTTACCTTTTTCAAGGGGAAGAAATCGGCATGACCAATGTCCGCTACTCTTGCATTGAGCATTATCGAGACATCGAAACCCTCAATATGTATGAAGAAGGTCTAAAGAACACCAAAGACCTGATGGAGCTAACGGAAATGATTTGTGAAAAGGGACGGGACAATGCTCGCACTCCGATGCAGTGGGATAACAGTCCTCATGGCGGCTTTACGGATGGCACTCCCTGGATTCCGGTTAATCCCAATTACGAGGAAATCAATGTGGAGCGAGCCCAAGAAGATCAAAATTCTATCCTGCACTATTACCGCAAACTCATCGAATTGCGCCACCAATACCCCATCCTTGTGTATGGGGATTATCATCTGCTGTTGCATAAACACACCCAGATCTATTCCTATCTGCGCCACTGGGAAGAGGACACCCTCTTGGTTATTCTGAATTTCTTCCAGGAGAGTACTACTTTTAACCTTCCGAAAAGGATCAAATTCAAAATTGGCAGATTGCTAATTACCAATTACTCGGATACTAAGCCTGCCATTGAGATGCAAGACCTTAAGGACTTCTCCCTGCGCCCCTACGAAGCGTGCGTATATTTGCTTGATTAGCCATACAGTACTAAACAAGTGAACTCGTTCAACTAAAGTTGAACATCGAGTCTTCGGTGACGATAGTCTCCTGTGGAGAGTATCGCCGAAGCCGCTGATCCCAAAAGGTACACTCAGCGGCGAAGGATGGACTCTACCCCCACCGAAGCAGAATAAGGTGTATCACTCCAACTTAAGAAGTGGGAGTCTTACGATTTAGATAACACCTTGATCTCGAGGATATTAGAAGCAATAGGAAGTAAGGATGTATGTGTTTTGCTAGAACAATTCCATAAACAACTGGAGGGAGAATTATGCATCTCTCCGACTATGATCTTAACGATTGCCTCCAATTTTCAGGCGCACATGGAGCAAGGCTTAAGTAGGCGTGAAAGCTCGCTTAAGATGTTTCCTTCATATCTTCAGGCTCCGAGCGGCTATGAAACCGGAACCTTTCTGGCCCTTGATTTTGGCGGTTCGAATGCTCGGGCTGCTATCGTCGAGCTTAAAGGCGAGGGAAATTTTCTTGAATTATATAAGCTAAGCCGACCTTTGTTAGACCCCGATTCTGGGCACGACTACCGGGCCGCAAGCGTGACGGCTGAAGAGCTCTTTGATTTCCTGGCAGGGATCATTCAAGAAGTGCTCACGAATTCTTCTGGATATATCACGTCGAATTCTAGCACTTCAGGACCTCTTCCCCTGGGTTTCGCCTTCTCCTTCCCCTATCGTCAACGAACAATCGGGGAAGGGCTTCTCCTCTACTGGAACAAAGAAGTCAAGACTTCCGGGGTGGTCGGTAAAGATGTCGGTCACTTGCTCTCTGCAGCACTTGAGCGCCGCGGACTCGGCAGAGTCATAAGACCCACTGCCATCATCAACGACTCTGTGACCACCTTCCTAACTGCAGCCTATCAAGACCCCGACCTAGACATCGCCTCGATCATCGGCACCGGGCACAACACCTGCTACCTTGAACAGAAGGTACCGGGCTTCGAGGTTCCTATCATCATAAATACCGAGTCAGGGAACTTCTCCGCCGCTCCTGATATAGCCTATGATCAACGGCTTGACCTGGAAAGCGATAACCCCAGGGAGCAGCGCTTCGAAAAAAAGCTCTCCGGCAAATACCTCGGAGAGCTTTTTCGTCAGATTGTCCTGGATTTTTCCCAGCGAGGGCTGCTTAGTGAACTTAATAACCCCCCTGCCCCTGCTCGCTGGAACCAACCCTATTCCATAAGCGGCAAAGACTTGGCCTTAATCCTTCTTGAGGAGGACAGTCACTCTCACCTTGTGCCTAGAGATGAGCGCTTTGCTTTTAAACGCATCGCTTATCTGCTCAGCAAACGGTCAGCTCGACTGGCGGCGGCCAGCTTCATTGGGATTGTCCGACATCTCGACCCGCACCTCGACCATTGCCACACTGTAGCAATTGACGGCTCCCTGTACAAAGGAATGCCTGGCTACGCCCAGGAATTAACGGATGCCTTAAGCGAAGCGTTAGAAAGTAAAGCCGGACTGGTCACTGTTAAAATGTCACCCGGCGGCTCCCTAACTGGGGCAGCGATTGCAGCTGCCCTGGCAAAGCTCGATAATTCTGAGTTATTGTAGTGAACTCGTTCAATTAAAGTTGAACATCGAGTCTTCGGTGACGATAGTCTCCTGTGGAGAGTATCGCCGAAGCCGCTGATCCCAAAAGGTACACTCAGCGGCGAAGGATGGACTCTACCCCCACCGAAGCAGAAT
>Ga0209347_1005445_pt1 | contig 12079 bp, 11 predicted proteins | sample AutmiccommuBRH23_FD_187382 | JGI IMG/M metagenome (GOLD analysis project Ga0209347, IMG submission 187382) | Deep subsurface microbial communities from Mt. Terri, Switzerland - Autotrophic microbial communities BRH/23 (SPAdes) (version 2) | ecosystem: Environmental > Aquatic > Deep subsurface >...
GCACCCGCCACATCAGCGCGAACACCAACTCGACGACGCCTACGACGAACAGGCCACCGAACACCCAGGGCAACCACCCGGGCGAGGTGTCACGGCCGAACGCGAGCGCCGGGTCGATGTAGCCGTTGACCTCGCCGCCGGTGTCGACGGCGTAGAGGCCGTCCTCCGGGATCTGGGCGATCCAGATTCGGACGCGGACATCGCTGTTCACCGATGTCGTCGACCCCGGGCTCTCGGTCACGACCGGTTCGGGTCCGCCTCCGCGCGGCCTGATGCCCAGCTGCAGTGGCGGCACCGGGAAACCGCCGTCCACCCCGCCCGGCACGGCGGTGTGGAAGCTGATGGTCACTTCGCCTGCGGGTAGGTGAAGGCTGTCGGACCCAGGGATCGGCACCTCCCCGTAGGCGTCGAACTCGTCGAAGACGAACACGTTGAGAACGATCGCGATGATGAACCCGAACAGCCCTGCCACCAACGTCACGATCGCGCTGACGATCGCGATCCGCGGACCGACCCGTCCCGTCATGGGCCAAGTCTGTCACGGCGCGACGTGCCGACACTTCTGCGACGCGGCCGCAGTGCGAGGACTACCGTCGGGTGAAGTAACAGTTTGCCCGGATGCCCTCGGAGGTCGCGATGCCTGAGTCGAGCATCGTGGTGCAGCCCGAACCGGAGGGCAGCAGCACCTACACCGCCGCCGCGCGACTGCAGGCTGCCGGGCTGAAGTCGGCCATCGCGGTCTTCGAGGAGGCAGCCGCCGCAGTGCCGCTACCATCGCCGCCTCAGCCGATCGTCATCGCCGACTACGGCGCAGCCACCGGGCACAACTCGTTGCTACCGATCGGTGCCGCGATCGCGGAGCTTCGCAAGCGCACCCGCCCCGAACACTCCGTGCTGGTCGCCCACACCGACCGGCCCGACAACGATTTCACCGCACTGTTCCGGACACTGGAGGAGGATCCGGACACCTATCTGCGCAAGGGCCGTGCCACCTACGCCTCGGCGGTCGGCCGGTCCTTCTATTCCCAGATCCTGCCGTCCAACAGCGTCAACCTCGGGTGGAGTTCCTGGGCGATCGACTGGTTGAGCAAGGTGCCGGCAATCATCGAGGATCATCTGCAGATCGCCTACTGCGCCGACGAGTCCGTGCGCGCCGCCTATGCCAGGCAAGCCGCCCGCGACTGGCACGAGTTCATCGCGTTCCGTGGCCGCGAACTGTGTCCAGGTGGTCGGCTGGTGGTGACCACGATGGCCATCGGCGAGGACGCCGAGGCCGGCTTCCGGCCGCTGCTGACGGCGATGATGGGCGCGCTCGACGAACTGGCGGCAGACGGGCTGGTCACCACCGAGGAGGTGGCCCGGATGTGCGTTCCGACGGTGGCCAGGTGCGCCGAGGACTTCATGGCGCCGTTCGCGCCGTCGGGACGGTTCGAACGACTCGAGATCGAACATCTGCAGGTGTTCAATGCCGAGGACCGGTTCTGGGCTCGCTACCGGATCGACAGCGACGCAAGTGCTTTCGGCGCGCGGTGGGCCGGCTTCGCGCGGGCCTCGGTGTTCCCGGCGTTGTCGGCGGCGCTCGCCGACGGTGAGGCAGACCCGCGGATACCCGGGGTGTTCGACCGGCTCGAAGCCGCTGTCGCCGAGCGCCTGAGCGCAGCGCCCGAGCAGACGCAGATCCCGCAGGCACACGTCGTGCTGATGAAGCGCCCGAAGACCTAGCGCGACTCGGTCACGGCGCCGGCTGCGGGAACACCGGGATCGGCGGCAGCCCGGGGATCGTGATGACGGGCCCCTCGATCGGCGGCGCTTCCGTCGGTGGCGGCGCTTCACCCGGTGGCGGGGCTTCCGGCGGTGGAGCAGCCTCAGTCGGCGGCGGCGCTTCCGCGGGCGGCGGCGGTTCGGCGGGCGGGGGCGCTTCGGCCGGCGGCGGCGCGTCCGTGGGGGGCGGAACCTCGGCAGGCGGGGGCGCCTGCGGCGCTTGGGTTCTCGGCGCCGGGGCCTCGGTGGCCGGCTGCGGTGGTGGGGCAGGCAGCGGGAACTCCGGCGGCGGGGTCGTGGTTGTGGTGGGCGACGGCGTGGTCGGCGTCGACGTTCCGTCGTCGCGCAACAGCAGGGCCGCCGCCACGGCCATGGCAGCGAGGACTGCGGCGGCAATCGCGGCGAGCACCGCGGGCCTGCGGTACCACGGCGCCCGGTGTGCGTCTTCGGTGTCGCCGTCCGGCGTGAACTGCAGGCTCGGCCGCGGTCCGTCGACCTCGGGAACCTCGGAGGGGTCGCCGTACTCGGCGAGTTCAGCCGGGGCGCCGTACTCGGGGACGTAGTCGGGAATGTCGTCGGCATCCGACCACGCGAGAGCCCGGAATGTTCCCGATGACGCCTCCTCCGGCGGCGACTCCGCCGCACCCGCGACCGGCCAGGCTGCCGGCGCCACCGACGTCATCCCCTCCTGTGCGGTGGCGCGGACCGCGTGCAGGCCCGCACCGATGGCCGCCGTCAGCTCCGGATGCGCAGTGGTGACGATCGGGACCCGGAATCTCTCGGAGAGCGCCGTGGTGACAGCGGGCATCCGGGCACCACCTCCGATCGACGCGATGGCGGCAAGGTCTCCTGAGCGAATTCCATTGCGCTCCAACGTTGTCTGCATGACCTCGGCGAAATCGCCAAGGGGCGGCTGCAGGAGCCCGTCGAGTTCGTCGCGGGTGATCCGCACATCGGTGCGGCCCCCGGGCGCGTCGACCGTGACCGAGGTGACCGCGCCGGTGGACAGCTGCTCCTTGGCGACGCGGCACTGCGCCCGCAGCCTGCCCAGCGAATCGATCGCCGAGGTACCGGACAGATCGAGCGTGCCCGCCTCGGACATCCCGTCGATCACGTGTTTCATCAACGCCTGGTCGATGAGGGCGCCGGACAGGTCCGCATGGCGCACCGTCGGCGCCAGCGGCGCAGGCGCCGAGGTGTCTGCCGCCAGGTCGAAGAGGGTCAGGCTGGTGCCGGTCCCCCCGAAATCGCACACCGCGACGACGCCCCGGGTGGGCAGACCCGGGTCGCGGGCGAGCGCGATGAGCGTGGCCTCGGCGTCGGTGAGCAGCGGTCCGCCGGAGTGGGCGAACTCGTCCTCCCCGGCGAGGGCGGCGCGCAGGGCGGCCACCGCCGCCGGCCTCCAATGGGCGGGATGACTGACGGCGATCGGCCCGACCGGCCCGGCCGCGACGGTGCGCAGCATCGCCCGCAGCGCCTCGGCCAGCAGCGCCTCGGCACGGTGGGCGGTTCCGTCTGCCGCGACGATCGGGATCGGGTCACCGACCCGTTCGACGAAATCGGTGACGATCAGGCCGGGCTCGGAGAGATTCGGATTCTCCGACGGCACACCGACTTCCGGCGGCCGGTCAGGATAAATCGTCAACACCGGCGCTCGCGACACGGCGGTGCGATCGACGACCACGGCCGTGAGCCTGCTGGCTCCCACCGACAGGCCTGTTCCGTCTGCCATCTAGCGGATGGTCCCCGCTCCCGGGATGAGTGGGAGATCGAGCGCGGTGACCCAGCCCGGGGAGAGGTCGTTGACCGCAGGCACGGCGTTGAGGGCGCGCAACCCGGTGGCCAGGCATCCCGCCGCTGCCGCGTCGCGTCCCGATCCGTCGGTGAACCGGAAGGCCGTCTCCTGGAAGATGCTCGGCGTCCCTTCGATGTCCACCCGGTAGACGTCGTTCTCGTTGCCCGACGGCCAGTCCGGTGCCGCGTCGTTACCGATGCGGTTGACGTGCTCGAGTTGGATGCGGGTCTCGCCGCGGTACACGCCGTTGATGGTGAACCGCACGGCCGCGACGTTGCCCGGGGCGATGATCCCCTTCGCGGTCTTGCGCTCGTCGGGCGTCACCCATTTGTCCCACGTGGTGGTGATCTCGTCGAGCATGATCCCCGCCGCGTGTGCGATCATGGGAATCGTTGCACCCCAGGCGAATACCAGGATGTCGGGGTTCTGCAGCATCGGCCGGTACTCGGGTGGCCTGCCGATTCCCATCTCGCGGTCGTAGTCGCCCTCGTAGTTGGTGTAGTCCAGCAGTTCGGAGGCGCGGACCCGGCGCACCTCCGAGCACAGTCCCATCAGCGTCATCGGGAACAGGTCGTTGGCGAAGCCGGGGTCGATGCCGGTGGTGAAGCAGGACGACTCCCCCAGCTCGCATGCCACGGTGATCGGCTCGATCCAGTTCGGCGGGTTGAGGTGCATGGTCGGCCAGATCCACGGTGTCATCGCGGTGGAGCAGACGTCGATGCCGGCGCGCAGGAAGCGGGTGATCAGCGCGATGTTCGCCTCGGCGTGCGCCGCCGTCGGACCGTAGTGCACCAACGCATCGGGGTGCAGGTCGATCAGCGCGTCGACGTCGTCGGTCGCGGTCAGCCCGATGGGAGCGCCGAGACCGCACAGCTCCCCGACGTCCTGCCCGACCTTGTCCGGGTTGCTGACGCCGACTCCCACCAACTCGAAGTTGGGGTGTTTGACGACCTCGGCGATCACCATTCTGCCGACGAATCCGGTTCCCCAGATCACCACGCGTTTGACGCCGGGATCTCTCACATGCGCCGCCTCTCGTCTCGTCGGTCTGTCACCAGGCCGCCCTGTTGTCCCCGACGCTGCTCCGACCACCCGGATGCGGCCGGCCTCAGAAGCAGCGACGCAGCCCGCCGGGCTCGCAGATCAGCGGGTACCGGTCGACCGGAAGCGGGAGTGGCTCCTTGAACGACAGCGTGAACGGCATGCTGATGATCCCGGGCTGCATGCCGCAGTTGCCGTTGTGGGAGACACTGCGGGTGCCCGACATGGTGGCGTCGTCGAACTTGAACGTCTCGACCGTGGGCGCCCAGCTGCCGTCGGGGCACCGCATGCCCTCCTGCTTGGGTGTGGTGAAGCTCCAGACGCCGCCGACCAGCACCGCGTCACCGCCGGTCAGCTCGTTCGACGCGCCGACGTGCAGCCGGCAGGCGACCGGCAGGTACAGCGGCTCACGCAGGTCGCCGACCACCGGTACACACGACGGATAGATCGTCCAGGTCCCGGACTTCCCCTCCGCCGGCGTGTAGTTGTAGACACCCTCCATGACCCCGGCCGCCTGGGCCGGCCCCGCAAAGCCCACGGCGGACCCGGCGAGGACGACGAGTGCCGCGGGGATGGCGGCGAGACTGCGCAGGATCTTCACGGGGTCGAGTATTTCAGTCGGTGACGGACAAAGTCACGGATTTGTCGCCTCGGCCGATGGGTAGTAGAACCGAGGCAGGTCCGAATCCGGGGTGGTGCACATGGCGAGAACGGCGGTCCCGACCGCTGTCCTCCGCGTCTTCACAGTCGGCCTCGCCCTGGCTGTCGCGTTGACCGGCTGCTCGACCGGGCAGCGCGTGGATCTGGGCGTCGGGTCCGACGGCGTGGTGGCCGCCATCGCCGGTGAGCCCGACCAGTTGGACCCGCACAAGACCACCGCGTACTTCTCGTTCGAGGTGCTGGAGAACGTATTCGACACCCTCGTCGAACCCGACGAGAACCTGCAGATGCGGCCCGCATTGGCCGAGTCGTGGGAAGTCAGCCCCGACCAGCTCACCTGGACGTTTCGCCTCCGTGAGGGCGTCGAGTTCCACGACGGCACCCCGCTGACCGCCGACGACGTGGTGTTCTCCTACCGCCGGATCATCGACGAAGAGCTCGCCAACTCCGACAAATTCAGCGCCGTGACCGCTGTCGAGGCACCGGACCCGTCGACCGTGGTCATCCGCACCGACCGTCCGGTGCCGAACATGCTGACCAACCTCGGCGGTTTCAAAGGCATGGCGATCGTGTCGCGCCGCAACGTCGAGACCGGTCAGATCGCCACCGAACCGATCGGCACCGGCCCGTTCAGCTTTCGCGGTCGCAAGAGCGGCGACTCCATCACGTTGGCGGCCAACCCGGACTACTGGGGCGGCCCACCTGCGGTCACGGGGGTGACGTTCCGGTTCATCTCCGAGCCCTCGACGGCGCTGTCGGCGCTTCAGGCAGGCGAGATCGATTGGACCGACGCGGTTCCCACGCAGCGGATCGCGCAACTCGCCGACGACGACTCCCTCACCCTGGCGGTCACGCCGAGCAACGACTACTGGTACCTGGCGCTCAACCAGGCACGCACGCCCTGGAATGACGTGCGGGTGCGCCAGGCGATCGCCCACGCGGTGGACCGGGACGCGATCGTCCAGGCGACGAGCTATGGCACCGCGGCGATCAACCAACTCGCGATACCGGAGGGCAACCCCTGGTACACGCCGTATGACAGGTATTCACAGGGCGGCCAGGACAAGGCCCGCGAGCTGCTGCGGGAAGCGGGCGCCGAACCGACGAACCTCGACATGCTGGTCACCACCGAGTACCCCGAGACGGTGACCGCGGCCCAGATCATCGCCGACAACCTTGCGCCCCTTGGCATCACCGTGAACATCCGCACCGTCGACTTCGCCACCTGGCTCGACGAGCAGAACTCCGGCAACTTCGACATGCTGATGATGGGCTGGCTGGGCAACATCGATCCCGACGACTTCTACTACGCCCAGCATCACACCGACGGCACGAGCAATGCGCAGAAGTTCTCCGACCCCGAAGTGGACCGTCTGCTGGATGCCGGCCGTGTCGAGACCGACCGGGAGGCCCGCGCGGATGCCTATGCGAAGGCGGCGACGTTGATCGCCGACAAGGTGAGTTACATCTACCTGTACAACCCGTCGGTGATCCAGGCCTGGAATCCGGCGTTGTCGGGCATCCAGGCACGCCGCGACGGAGCGGTCCGCTTCCGCGACGCGACGCTGGCGTCGGACGGCGGTGCCCCATGAGCGCGCCGACGGTTCTGACCCATCCGATCACCCGCTTCATCGCGCGCCGGTTGCTCTACTCGGCTGTCGTGCTGTTCGGGGTGCTCATCGTGGTGTTCGCGCTGGTGCACCTGGTGCCGGGCGACCCCGTGCGCATCGCGCTGGGCACCCGCTACACGCCGGAGGCCTACGAGGCGCTGCGCACCGCCAGCGGACTCGACCGGCCGATCGTCTCCCAGTTCTTCGGTTACCTCGCCTCCGCGGTGACCGGTGATCTCGGGGTCAGCTTCCGCAACGGCGACCCCGTCACCGTGACGTTGGTGGAGCGGCTGCCCGCGACGCTGTCGCTGGGGATCGTCGGCATCCTGATCGCCTTGACGATCGCACTGCCTGCGGGCATCTTCTCGGCACTGCGGGAAGGCCGGATCAGCGACGCCATCGTGCGCGTCACGAGCCAGTTCGGCGTATCGATCCCCGACTTCTGGATGGGCATCCTGCTCATCACCCTGTTCGCCTCGACGTTGGGGTGGCTGCCGACCTCGGGCTATCGGCCCCTGTTCGACGACCCCGCCAGCTGGCTTCGCCACATCATCCTGCCCGGGCTCACCGTCGGTGTGGTCGCGGCGGCGATCATGACACGCTACGTGCGGGCGGCCGTGCTCGAGGTGGCGGCGATGGGCTACGTGCGCACCGCCCGGTCGAAGGGCCTGCCCCCGCGGATCGTCACGTTCCGGCACACGGTGCGCAATGCGCTCGTCCCGATCCTGACGATCACCGGTATCCAACTCGCGACGCTGCTCGGCGGGGTGATCGTCGTCGAGGTGGTGTTCGCGTGGCCGGGTCTCGGGCGGCTGGTCTACAACGCCGTGGCCGCGCGCGATTACCCGTTGATCCAGGGGACGGTGCTGCTGATCGCCGCGCTGTTCCTGCTCATCAACCTCCTCGTCGATGTGCTCTACGCGGTGGTCGACCCGAGGATCCGGCTGGCATGACGACTCCGAACGATGTCGACGGCGCACGGGTGTCGTCGTGGCGGCTGCTGGCGCGCAACCCGGTCACCCTGGTCAGCTCCCTGATACTGCTGGCCGTGGCCGTCGTTGCGGTGACGGCGAATTGGATCGCCCCCTACGGCGTCAACGACATCGACGTGCCGAACGCCCTGCAGCCGTCCAGCGGTGCGCACTGGTTCGGCACCGACGAGCTGGGCCGCGACGTGTTCTCCCGGGTGCTGGTCGCCATCCAGGCCTCCATGCGCATCGCTGTCGTCAGCGTCGCCTTCGCGGTGGTGGTGGGGGTGACCGTCGGCATCGTCGCCGGCTACCGCGGCGGCTGGCTCGACGCCGTGCTGATGCGCATCGTCGACGTGATGTTCGCGTTCCCGGTGCTGCTGCTGGCGCTTGCCGTCGTGGCCATTCTCGGCCCGGGGGTCACCACGACGATCCTCGCGATCGGCATCGTGTACACCCCGATCTTCGCGCGCGTCGCGCGGGGCAGCACCCTGGGCGTGCGCACCGAACCGTTCGTCCAGGTCTCGCGCGCGATGGGCGCGGGCGACGTCTACATCCTGCGGCGCCACATCCTGCCGAACATCGCGGGCCCGCTGATCGTGCAGACCTCACTGTCGCTGGCGTTCGCCATCCTGTCCGAGGCGGCCCTGTCGTTCCTCGGTCTGGGCATCCAGCCGCCGCAGCCGTCGCTGGGCCGGATGATCTTCGATTCCCAGGGCTTCGTGACGATGGCGTGGTGGATGGCGGTGTTCCCCGGGGCCGCGATCTTCCTGATCGTGCTGGCGTTCAACCTGTTCGGCGACGGATTGCGGGATGTGCTGGATCCGAAGCAGCGCACCACGATCGAGGCCCGGAGGCGGGAGCAATGACGGCCCCGGTGCTCAGCGTCGCGGACCTCGGTGTGCGCATCGGCGACCGCACGATCGTCGACGGGGTGTCGTTCGACGTCCAGCGGGAGCAGACGGTGGGCATCGTGGGCGAATCGGGCTCCGGCAAGTCGATGACGGTGCTCGCCGCGACCGGCCTGCTCGACGCACCAGGGGCCCGGGTCTCAGGCACCAGCACGCTGCGGGGTGAGTCCGGCGAACCGGTTCAACTGGTGGGCGCCACGCCGCGGATACTGCGCGGTGTGCACGGCGCGCGGATCGGATTCGTCTTCCAGGACCCGGGCACCTCACTGAACCCGCTGCTGACCCTGGAACGTCAGATCACCGAATCCCTTGAGACACATCGCAGAATGACGCGCAGGGAAGCCAACACCCGGGCACTGGAACTGCTCGAGGCCGTCGGTCTGCCCGATCCTGCGATGCGGTTGCACGCCTACCCCCACCAACTCTCGGGCGGGCAGCGCCAACGCGTGATGATCGCGATCGCCCTGGCTTGTGACCCCGAACTGCTGATCGCCGACGAGCCCACCACCGCGCTGGACGTCACGACGCAGGCGCAGATCATCGAGTTGGTGCGGGCGCTGCAGCGCGATTTCGGCACCGCGGTGGTGTGGATCAGCCACGACCTCGGCGTGATCGGTCAAGTGGCGCAGGACGTCACGGTGCTGCGCGACGGCACGGCAGTCGAGCAGGCGCCGATCCTCGAGGTGTTCGACCGGCCGCGCGAAGAGTACACCCGCAACCTGCTGGCGTCCCGTCCCGTTCTCGACGGTGCGGGTCCCCCGCCTGTCACCGACGCAGCGCCTCTCCTGGAAGTCGACGGGCTCGATGTCCGGTTCTCGGTGTCCACGCCGGTGGGCCGCACCACGGTGCACGCGGTCAAGGACGTGTCCTTCACCATTCGCCGCGCGACCACGCTCGGCCTCGTCGGTGAGTCCGGTTCCGGGAAGTCCACCGTCGCAGCGGCGTTGACGCGGTTGGTGAAGCCCGATGCGGGCAGCGCGAGGCTGGACGGCGAGGACATCCTCGGCGCGAAGGGAACCGCGGGCAAGGTGCTGCGGCGGCGCATCGGACTGGTGTTCCAGGATCCGTTCTCGTCACTGAATCCCCGTGCGCGAGTGGCGACCTCGATCTCGGAGCCGCTGTCGGTGCACGGGTTGGCGAAGGGCGCCCAGGCGCGCCGTGACCGGGTCGCCGAGCTCCTCGACCTGGTCGGGCTGCCGACCGCTTTCGCGCAGCGGTACCCCCACGAGCTCTCGGGCGGTCAGCGCCAGCGGGTGAGCATCGCCCGCGCCCTGGCCGCCGAGCCCGACCTGCTCATCCTCGACGAGGCGACCGCATCGTTGGACGTGTCGGTGCAGTCGCGGGTGCTCGATCTTCTGTCCCGGCTGCAGGCCGAACTCGGTCTGACCTACCTGCTTATCGGTCATGACCTGGCGGTGATCCGCCAGCTGAGTCACGACGTGTTGGTGATGCGCGACGGCGTGGTGGTCGAGAACCGGCCTGCCGGTGAGTTGTTCGCCGCGCCCGAGAACCGGTACACCCGCGACCTGCTGGCGGCTGTCCCGCCGGTGACGCCGCGCGCCGCCGTCTGAGCGCCGCCGCGCCCGTGAGAAGGTCGTGGGCATGAGTCAACTGAGCGGCAAGGTCGCATTGGTCACCGGCGCGTCGGCGGGTCTGGGCGCGACGACCGCCCGGTTGTTCGCGGAGCGGGGCGCGAAGGTCTTCGGCATCGCCAGGGACGGTTCGCGGATGGCGGAGGTGTTCGCCGACGTCCCGGGCGGCAGTTTCGCATCGGTGGACATCGCGTCGTCGCAGGCGTGCGCCCAGGCCGTCGCGGACTGCGTCGCACACTTCGGGAAGCTGGACATCCTGGCCAATGTCGCCGGCTTCCACCAGATGCGGCACACGGCGACGATGACCGACGAGGACTGGGACACCGACCTCGCCGTGAACCTGAACGGGCCGTTCTACCTGTGCCGCGCGGCGCTGCCCCACCTCTGCTGGAGGCCGGCGGCAACATCGTCAACGTCTCGTCGATCGCGGGCGTCGAGGGCGAGGTCTACTCGGCGGGTTACTGCGCGGCCAAGCACGGGCTGATCGGCCTGACCCGCGCGCTTGCCGTCGAGTTCACCAAGGAGCCTCTGCGGGTCAACGCGGTCTGCCCCGGCGGCATGCCGACGGCGCAGACAGCCGAGTTCCAGGCGCCGGAGAACGCCGACTGGGACCTGATCATGCGCATCGCCTCGCCGCGCGGATTCATGGAGACCGTCGACGTGGCCAAGGTGATCGCGTTCCTGGCAAGCGACGATGCCGCAGCGATCCACGGGGCCGTGTACCGGGTGGACAACGGCAAGGGCGCGGGTTAGCCCGCTTGGTGCCCACTCCACTAGTGGACATCTGTCTCAATCTGGCTCGAGATCGTCACGGAAAGGCTTGCAGAACCCTCGCTCCGTACGCGAGCCGTACGTACGTCGACGGCCAATCATGCTTATCAGCAGGTATTTTCAGGCCGGATTGTGTCCGTATCGGGGTGTCTGGCTAAACTGGACCAGTGTCCAGCCAAACTGTCGTCGCGGCCGAACCGCGCCCTGCTCTGTCCCGACGGCCCGACCGGCGGCCCCGTCAGACGATTCGCAAGGTGGTAGCCGCGGGCCTGTCTGAGCTGCGGGAATCGACCTACGCCGCCATGTCGATGCGCACCGTGGCCGCCAGGGCCGGGGTCTCACCGGCGAGCGCATACCGCTACTTCCCGTCCAAGAACGCCCTGGTGGCGACCATCTACCTGGATCTGCTCAGCGACGCTCCCCTGCACGTCGACGTCAACGAGACGACGAAGAACCGGGTCAGTGCCACGATGCACGACATGGCGCTTGTCGGCGCCGACGAACCCGCGCTGACCGCGGCGTGCGCGACGGCACTGATGGCCGACGACGCCGCGGTGGCGCCGGTGCGGGTCCAGATCGCCGAGGAGGTCGCCCGACGGATTCGGTCCGCGTTGGGCCCGGGTTGGTCGGATGCAGTCATCTCGACGCTGCACATGACCTTCGCGGGAGCACTGATGGGGTCACGATTCCTGCCCTACGAGCAGGTCGCCACCCAACTCGACATCGCGATCGAACTGATCCTGGGAGAGGCTCATGGCTGAAAGCACTTCCACCGGTTTGGATTTCGGGCTGGTGCTTTTCACGTCGGATCGAAACTGGCCGACGACCACGGCTTCACGACGTACTGGCCGACCACAACGTGCCCCCCGCACGCCGACGCACCATGCTGCGCGAATACCTCGAAGCCATGCGCGCCCTGTGGACCGCCGAAGAAGCCGAATACACCGGCGAATTCGTCAACTTCGGCCCC
>Ga0209347_1005446_pt1 | contig 12079 bp, 4 predicted proteins | sample AutmiccommuBRH23_FD_187382 | JGI IMG/M metagenome (GOLD analysis project Ga0209347, IMG submission 187382) | Deep subsurface microbial communities from Mt. Terri, Switzerland - Autotrophic microbial communities BRH/23 (SPAdes) (version 2) | ecosystem: Environmental > Aquatic > Deep subsurface >...
GCACCTTACACAGAGGACGCCCGCGACTCCTCTATCCTATTGAGTACCGACTCGTGTTTCAAGCTTTCTCCACTCAGATGTCACATTGAGAACCACCATAGTGGGGTCCCAATGCCGCAAAAAGGTATTAGCTTAAATGGAATGTCGGAGGACAGATCAAGAATAAACCTCAGGGAAGGCAGCCACGCGGTCGCAGTGCAGTCACGATCAGGTCCTGATGGCCGTCGCCGTCGAGGTCGGTCGGCCAGACGGAGACACAGTGCACGTGAAAGCTGATCGCATCGCAGCCGGCTCATCATTCAGGCGGACGTGCGTGTCCCCTCCGTATTGACTCGCTCCTCAAGCGATTTCGATGATTCGTGACGGTCCATAGAGGGGTGCGGTGTGCAACGCGAAGTCCATGTCCCGGCGATTTCGCCGGAAGACCTCTGTGATGGCGGCTCCGGCCAGGGTCTTGTCGTTCCGCTGGTCGCTGAGGTGCCCGAGCATGACCGCCTGCGGCGGCCTCTCGCTTGCCGAGACGGCGTCATAGAGCAGCCCGGCCGTGCTCGGGTTGCTCATATGGTAGGCGCTGCTTGGATTGGGGTTCAGTCTGAGCAACTCCAGATCGTGATTGGCCTCCATAAAGAGGAAGTCGGTATCGAGCGAATGCGGGAGAATGGCCCGGGGGTCGTTGAAGTCCGTGCAGATGACGATTTTCCGCTGATCGGAACCTGTGCCGTGCCAGATCACAAAACCGAAATTCGGGATACCCGGACTGTGCGGCAGAGGGATGGGCTGGATTCTGAACTCTCCGATATCGAACGTGGCATCGTCGAAGGGTTTCAGATAACGATCTTTGTACAGACTGCGCAGCTTGTGTCGCTCCTCCAGTTGGAGAAACACCCTCGCGTGGGCGCGAAGACACACCCCTCTGTCGGCCAAGGCACGCAATGCGGGATAGCCGATATGGTCGCCGTGGCTGTGCGTAACGAGAACCGCGTCCAGCTTGCCCGGATCGCCCACGTGCTTATCCAGCAGATCATGGCAGCGATACTGCGCCTTGATGCCGCAGTCGATCAGGATGGTCGTCTCCTCGGTCCAGAGCTTGAGGCAGTTGCCGCTGCTGCTGGAACAGAGAGAGCGGAAGAACACGGTCATCGAGGTATCTCCCCCGTTTCTGTGGCAAAGGTGGCCGACGCATCGAGCAAATCATGCTTCAGGATTCGACTGAATCTTACCCCTTGCCTTCGAGTTGGGCAAGGGGATTCCACAGGCAAGACGTGCCAGGCAGAACCGATATGCTTTGAGCCGTGACAATGAGGGCTCTTGAGACTATGCTATCGCTGAAACAACGCGTGGCCGGTCCAATCTACCACCGACGGAGAAGTCTGTATGATGGCTATTCGGCATGAGTACTTGTGGTTGACGGCAAAGGTAATCGCAGTTGGCTGGGTTGCCACACTGCTTGTCGGCTGTCGGAGCGGCGAACCTCTGAGTTCCAGCAAGGCCGTTCCGATCATTTTTGATACTGACATGGGCACGGATGTGGATGACGCCGGAGCCCTGGCGATCCTCCATATCATGGCCGATCGGGGCGAGGCGGAGATTCTGGCGACCATCAGCGCCAACCGGAATCGCTGGTGTGCGCCTGCCCTGGATGCGATCAATACCTACTACGGCCGCGAGGATATGCCGATCGGCTGTTCGAGGACAGGTCCCGATCCGGAAGAATGGTATCGCAAGAACGTCGGCGAATTCCCCCACGATTTGACTCGCAGTGACCAGGCCCCGGATGCCGTTGCCCTGTATCGCAAGATCCTGGCGGCCCAACCCGACAACAGCATCACGATCGTGGTCGTGGGCTGGCTCACGAACATGGCCGAACTGCTCGACAGCAAGCCGGACCAGTACAGCCCCCTCTCCGGAAGAGAACTGGTCGGGGCTAAGGTCAAAGAGTTGGTCTCCATGGGCGGAACGTGGCCAAACTCACCCAAGAACGAAGGCGAATACAACTTCACCATGGACAAAGCTGCTGCACATAAGGTCATCAGCAACTGGCCCGGCAAGATCACGTTCACGGGTTTGGGCAAAGACGTGATGACCGGCGGACGGTTGGTCGCCCAGGGGCCGAAGGAGAATCCGGTTCCGACGTTCTATCGAAATTTCTTCGAGGCCAACAAGGTGTCTGACAGATCCAGTTGGGATCTGATTGCCGTCTTGTATGCGGTCCGGGGTCCATCCGATTATTTCACCGTCGTCTCGGACGGCAAGTGCGTGGGCAAAGAAGACGGAAGCAATCAATGGATCGTCGGCGTCCCTTCGAACCATGCCTATCTGGATTATAGAATGCCTCCGGGAGAACTGGCTGCGGTGATCGAGGACCTGTTACTGACTCCGCCATCCGCCCAACAGTAGTCTGCTTCGTGAAGACCGGGAGGACTGGCCTGCCCCTTCTCCATCGTCCGACTCCACAGTCCCGACCGCGCCGGATGCCGGCTCAGTTCATGGCTTCCACCGGTAGAGCAACACCTTGGCTTTGTAGTCTTCCTCGACGAAGACCAGGTACTCGCCATCGGCGCGGCGGTGTGCGCTGATGCCCGTGAGGATATCGATCCAGCCGGTGTTCTCGACGCCGCCGACGGTGGGGCCGGGATCGAATACCCCGACAGCCGCGCCGTCGCTCAAGCGATTCACAAAGACGCGTCCTCGCTCTTTCCAGCCGCCGGTGAAGGCGTAATCACCCGCGGCGGCGATGCACGCGGCCTCGGGGCCGGCGGCGGACTCGAACCACACGGTCTCACGTTTGCCCGCGAGGTAGCCTTTGCAGATGGACACCCGGCCGATATGGCGCATGTCCCGTCCCTCGTCCGCAACGATGAGCGTATCCGAGTCGTCGAGATACACGACCCTCGCAACTTTCTTCACACCCTGAGGCGGATCGAGCACCGTAATCTTGTCGGCCCGATAGATCGGATTGCCCCTGGCGTCGAGACCCTGGAAATCGTAGCGGAAGAACCCGTAGGCCATCCAGATGTTGCCCTTGCGATCCACCCAGAACGGGCCGGGCCGCACGTGCTCGGTGTTTGGCGAGAACTCCTCCCCTTGGTAGTCTCCATCGCCGTTGAGGTCGCGCCAGATGGATGCGCCTTTGGGCTTGTTCGGCGGCCATTTCTGCTCCGTGCGGTAGAGATCGTTGCCCCACTGCAGAATCAATCCGGACGGAATGGCCATCTCGCCCTCGTACCGGAAGATGTTGATGAAATTGCTGGCGAACATACCGCCGACGAACAGGAACCGTTGCCCCTCGAGGGTAACCACCTGGGGCGAAGTCAGGCCGTGCTCGCCGTTTTGCTTCACGAACGTCAGACCCCGCGGATCGTTGGGATACTTGTGGCGGTCCAGCGAGTAGCCGACGAGACGGGCTTCCTTGCCGGCCCGCTGGGAGTAGTCCATGACGAAATGCTCCTGGATGCCCCACACGTCGCGGCCATCGGTGGCGGGATCGGCACAGACCAGGTCCACGAAGAAGTCCCCACGCAGTTCCCAGAGCAGTTTGCCGTCGGGCGCGAACTTGCGGAGCACGGAGCCCATCTCGCTCATGGCCACGTAGAGATTGCCCGCGGCGTCCATGCCGATGCCGCGGATGCCCCAGAACTTCGTCGGCGTAACTTCGCCCGGCTTGCCGCTGACAATCCCGCCGTAATCGCCGAACGCGCGTGTGAGCTTCGGCTGCTTCGGCTCGGTGATGTCATAGAAGAGCACCTGCTGGCGCGGACTGGTCTGCGAATCGGCGATCATGAGTTGGCCATCGTTCGCGAGCGCCAACGCCATGGGCTCGTAAAGGTCGGGAAATGTGACCGACACACCGTCGCAGGTGATGCCCTTGGGCCTGAAATCGTATTCGTGAAACTTCGGTTCGACGTAGTCGAACTCGATCTTCCATCGGCGTCCGGCCTTGTCCAGGGTTTCGAGGCTGTTGGGACCCACGTCCTCGTTGCCGATCACGTCGCCGTCCTTGTAGACGCCGAACTTCTTGCCCCCTTCATCCCAGTGACTCCAGGTGTTCACCGTACCGTCGGGTTGGACTTTCGTGTGGATGAAGAAGTTCTGCACCCACTTGTCGTTTGCGCCCGAGAAGGTGTTCCCCAGCCAGGAGACAGAGTAGCGGAGTTCCTCGGCACCGATGGGCGAGGCGCTCATCAGCCGAATTGCGATTGCGGCCATCAGACCGACATGCACCAGATCAGCGTGTCGTGTTTTCACTCGTTGCTCCAGTTCTCTTGGGCAGAATGACCACTCGTTTGCCCCGGGAAGGATTGTCGGCTCGCGGGCCTTCACGCGTCCAGGCAATCGGATCCATGCACATCTGACGCCTGGTGCGCTCGGGATTCCACGAATGATAGACGATGAAATGCGTTTGATCGTCGGGGCCGAGGATCACGCTGTTGTGGCCCGGGCCGATCAACTTGCCCGGGATGCTCTTCAGTACGGTGGCGCCTTCGAGGTTGGTTTCGTCCGTATACGGACCCGTCACCTGATCCGAGACCGCAAAGCCGACGCCGTAACCCGGCGTCTGCCAGTTGCCACCCGAGTAGAAACAGTAATACCGGCCCTCGCGCAGAACCACAAACGGAGCCTCGACCGTGTGCCATGCATCGAAGACCCGGCCGTACATCGTGCGGTTTCGCTCGTAGATCTGCCAGTCGCCGACGGCCCGCAAGACGGTCTTCACCGGCCCGGCAATCGAGGTCATGTCGTCGGATAGTTCCGCAACCGCCAAGGCCGTCCCCACGCGCTGGTCGAGGAAATCCTTCGCGAAGAAGAGGAACCATTTGCCGCTCGCGGGATCACGGTAAGGGTGACCATCGATCGAGAAGGGCTCATCGGGAAACAGGATTCGGCCCGTGTCTTTGAACGGACCGGCGGGATGATCCGCAACGGCCACACGCATCTGGTACTCGCCGGCGTAGTAGAGATAGAACTTGCCGTCCTTCCCCGCGACTTCGGGCGCCCAGTAGGCTTTCACCTTCGGGTCTGCGAGCGTCTCCAAGGCATTGCCCAAGAACTCCCAGTTGGCGAAATCCTTCGAGTGCAGCACTGGGAACTGGCGGCCTTCGTGCGCGGGCCCGGTGCCGTAGGCATAGTACTCGCCGCCGGTCTTGAGCACCTGCGGGTCGGCCAGGTAGCCGTCCCAGAGAGGATTCTCGTACTCCAACGTCGCGCGGACAGGGGCGGGAGTCTCGCTCTTCTTGCTGTTCGAGGGCTCGGTCAACACGGTGTCGAGCGGCAGCGGTTTTCCGAACTCGGGCATGCCGTCGGCGCTCCAGGCGAACTTCTGGGCCCGCGTCGTGCGTCCGGCGTAGGTGTACTCGGAAGAAGTTTTGCCATGGTATACGATCCAATCCTCCGTGCCGTCCGGGGACTGAAAGAAGCCGTGGTGCCCCGGCCCGAACACGCCCGCCTCGTCGTTGCGTTCGAAGACGGGCTCGGGATGCTGCACCCAGGAATTCGGGTCCATGACATCCGCGAGTTCATCGGCGATGAGCATGGCGAGTTTGTAGTCGGGCTTGCCGGTGTCGCAGGCGGAGTAGGTCAGGAAGAGCCTGCCGTTGCGGTGCAGAACTACCGGGCCTTCACGGACCTCTTCGCAACCGAAGCCTGAAGCCTCCAGTTGTACGCTGGGTCCATCGAGTGTCCAGGGATTGGCCATTCGCGCGATGCGAATGCGGTGGCCGGGATGGGCTGCCCACAGGGAATACCACGCGCCGTCGCCGGGGTGCTGAAAGACCGAACCGTCGATGGCATAGAAGTCGTTGGCCGGGTCGAAGATCCGCCCTTTGTAATGGTACGGGCCCAGGGGATCGGTCCCTTCGCTTTCCAGCACGTGCATGCGGTGGGTGGTGTCCACTTTGGTGGCCGCCATCGCCGTGTAATACAGGTACCAACGGCCGTTGATGAAATGGAACTCGGGCGCCCAGACGCCGTGCGAGCGACTGGGATCGTCATCGCGCCAGACCGTCACGCCGCGAGAGGTCTTCAACTCCGCCAGCGTCGGCGCCTTCCACATGCGGATGCGGTCGCCCTGTGTCGTGGTGAGATAGTAGTTGCCCTGATGGTACGTCATCCACGGGTCCGGGCCGGGGTTGATCGGATTGGTGAATGTTCCGGCCGTTCGCTCCGCGTCCTGTCCCGTCATCACAATCGGGCGGATGAGACCGTTCCCGTCATACTCCACCGCATCGATGCAGATCTGCCGCGAACCGCGGTAAGGACCGTCCCCGGTCCGGTTTTCCCAGCGATGATAGACAATTTGCCACTGGCCCGTGAGCGGGCTTCGGATGAAGGAGTGATGCCCCGGCCCTTTGTTCCTCGCATCGCTGCTGAGGATCGCGCCTCGATAGGTCCATGGTCCCGTGGGCGTATCGGCGGTGGCGTAATGCACGGAATAGGACGAATCCCGCCAGCCGCCGTGACTGTACGAGAGGTAGTACCGCCCGTCGCGGTAGTGCATGAAGGCCCCTTCGGTGAACTGTGGCGGGGTCTCGACGGGAATCTCCCGCGCGAAGCTCACCAGGTCCGGATTCAGCTCGAAGACGCGAAGCTTCGCCCCGGCGCTGCCGCCGGCGTACAGATAGGTCTTCCCCGATTCCGGGTCCGCGAACACCACCGGATCGATAGCCTCGAAGCCATCCCCACCTGTCAACAGCGGCCGGCCCGAGTCCCGAAATGGCCCTCCCGGCGAGTCGCCGACCGCCACGCCGATGCGCGAAGGCGTCGGATTCTGTGGGCCGACGGAGTAATAGAAGTAGTACTTCCCCTCGCAGGCCAGCACGGCCGGCGCCCAGGCGTGGTGCACCTGCCGACCGTCGTCCTTGATCCAGGACACGTCTTGGAAATCCAGCACCGGGCCGTGACGCTGCCAGCTTTTAAAATCCGTCGAGGAGAAGGCGAAGAATCGCTCCCCCCTGCCGCCGGTCCACGTGGGATAGATCCAGACCGTGTCACCCACCACGATCGCATGCGGGTCGGCGCCGGGCATGACCGGATTGGCCGCGTGGAGAAGCCCGTCTGCCGTCAATCGCTTGATGGAAGCGTACACTTCGGGGTCGTCCGCGGCGCCCTGGAATGTGAACGGATAACGCTGGTTCACCTCCACGTGCATGAAACCCCACGAGGCTCCATTCGCGACGCACAACTCCGCGGCCTTTGCGCCCTCGGCGCCCACCTTCTGGTCCTCGTTGCACACGATCGGCTTGCCGGACTTCTTCATTGCCGCAATGCGGGCGGGGATATCCTCGATCCGCGTGCCGTTGAAGTGGATCAGCAGGAAATCGCTCGCTCGCGCGACGCTGTCGGGCAGTTTCCCGTGGCCCAGACCGCTGGCGGAAACCAGCAGCGTCGGCGCAGTCTGTTTCGCCAAGCGGACCAATTCCGCCATGCCTTCGGACGTCTTGATCAGCCGGTGATCGAATCCCCCGTGGTCGAACTCGTTGGCGATCTCCAGCACGACATTGGTGAATCCACTGTCTTTGATCCATGCCGCCACGTTGACCACGCCGGCGCGAACGGCGGCTTCATCCCGGAGGACCTGGTCCTGGCGCTGATAGTAGCAGCCCAGGATGACCGCGATCCCATGGCGGTCGCACGCTTCGATCACCCGCCGCACACGCTGCATGTAAGGCTGGGACAGCGAGCCGTCCGGATTGAAGGCGGAGTTCAGCGCGCCCTCGTAGCCGGGCATGCCGCCTTGCAGGCAGAGCGTGAAGGCACGGACACCGTGAGCCGCATAATCGGGGATCCGGGCGACGAATTCCTGCGTGTTGGAATCGGGGTCGAACTCCGGACGGTTGCGATCCTCGAAAACGGCATTGACCATCCGCACGTTCATCAGGAGTCCTTCGGCCTGCGCGCCGGCGTACGCCACCTCATCGTTCAACAGCCACCGGCCCTGCCGAATCGACACGCGCGTGCGAGGCACAAATCCATCCTGCCCGTCGATCCCGGAATTCCCGGCGGACGAGACAGATTGCTCTTCCGCAGCCGCCGGGATTTCCAGGGCGCCCGCACATCCGCCATCGGTCGGCCGGCGCTGCCCGGTGAAGTCGTAGAGGAACGGGCCGTTGAACTGCCACGCGTACAGTTCCTCGATCGTCGTCTTGGAATCGGCCAGGGTGCCTCGCGTGAGGCGCAGGAAGTCGATCGCCCCCTTGAGGCTGTGACCCTGCGGCGTGCCGCCCACGTAGAGGTCGGCGTCGTTGGCCAAAGAGGCGTCCACGCCCAGGCCGGGCCCGCGGGCGTCCTGCTTCCCATCGATGTAGATAGTGAACGTGCGGGCCTTGCGGTCGGCCTCGGCGATGACATGGCGCCACCGGCCGTCGTTGACAGGATTGCGGCTGTCCAGCCGGACGGTGTCGCCGCCCGATGTCGCCGACAGAGTCACTCCCCCTTCCCCGTTGATGCTCAAAACGTAGCCGGCGCTTCCGATCTTTTGGATCAGCACGGCGTTTGTCTCTCCCGGCGCCGTGCGGAAGTACGCCTCGATGAGGAAGTTCGAGGTGTGGATCTGCGGATTGCTCAGGTCCGCCCCACCGATAGTGCGGCTCCGGCTCTCATTGCCCCTTCCCGCAGTCACGGTGACGGCGCGATCGATATCCTCATGCGACAGGACGGCGTACTGGTCGCTCCCGTTGAACTGGAGAGCGCCCGTCGTCCAGTTCTCCAGAGGCCCGTCCTGGTAGTCCTTCAGGGCGATGTTGACGCCCTTGAGCGGGTACGTAGGGAGCTTGTAGTAGTTGTCCCGGCCGGTGTAGTAAGGGGACATGCACCATCGCTCATCCAGGATGCGCGTCGGATCGCCCTGGATAGGGTAGAAGTTCCACTCGCCGACCGTCTCGTAGAGACTCCACGGCACAAAGACCTTCACGCCCTGCCCACGGGCGGCCGAGTCGGCGGACGGCCGGAAGTCGTGAGCGGCCGGGTCACGCAGGGGCGACTGCCCGGCCATGACGCCCACGGTCGCCGCCAGGGGCTGGTAGCTTTCCAGCGCTTCGCGAAACGCATCGAGCGTCCCGTGCCACCGGCCCGAGGGCTCGAAGACGCCGAAGCTTTCCCCCACGTCGTAGAACACATTTCGTGCGTAGGCGCCCGTATCGACCGCGTACTGGTCCTGGCGGGGTCCGGCGTCGGCCTCATTGCCGGCGTCTGCGGTTTTCGCCGGGTCGGCGTTGCGGAAGACTCGCAGGCCCATGCTCTGCCAGATGTTGCCCAGGAACTTGACGCGTCCCGCGTGCGGGGCCTGCCGGCGCGAGCCTCGCACGAAATTGTAGATGGTGTTGTTGAAGAACGTGTTCTGGTAGCTGATGATCTCCTGGAAGGCCGACGTGTTGGCCAGCGGGCCGGAGGGGCCCTTGGATTTGCCCCAGGCGATGTTGTTGAAATGGTAGTTTTTGAAGGCCCCGTCGAGGTAGTAGGCGTGTCCGAAGCGGTCCTCCGTGTTGGGGCTCAGGACATGGTCCCAGTTGCGATAGCCGCCGGGATTGCCCGAGATGTTGTCGTAAACATAGGCCGGACCGCCCTGCCAGGTCTCGATACCGCCGAAATCGTCCACGTTCAGCAGTGTATCGACGGCTTTGTTGTGGTGGATGAGAATGCGTGTGAAGGGCCGGTCGGTTGCGGCGCCGCTCGGCTTGGCGCCGTGGACGTCGATCCCCTGGGCGCAGACCCGATCGAAGATATTCCCCGCCACCTCCACCGTCTGGGCGTAATTGACCACCAGCGCCCCGCCCTGGCCGAAGAGATCGGGGCGGATGCCTATTCGCTCGAACTGGTTCCGCATCACGCGGACGTCGTAGAGCCGACCCGTCGGCTGGTCCACGTCCCCATAGGTTGTGCCGTCGGCGAGTTCCACGCCTCCGGAATCCGCGTCGCAGAACACGCTGTCGGCCACCACAACCCTGTCGATGGCGTCCTGCGGGCCCATAGCCTTCATGCGAACACCCTTGTGAACGTGCTCGAACGTACAGTGGGTCACCTGGATATCCGCGCCGCTGCCCAGCAGACGCACGCAGCCGGGCTCGGCATCGATGCTCTCACGGGAGACCCAGTACGGCGCCGCGACCAGGTTCCAGTAGGTATTGGTGAAGCGAAACGCCAGCCCGCGGATGTGTACGTGGCTCATGCCCCGACTGTCGATCATGCGGATGCGCTTGGCGACTTCGATGCGGGCCGTGTTCGGATCACGGTCCCCGGGCAAACGGACGTAGAGCCGCCCGCCACTGCCCTTCTTGTCGAACCAGAACTCGCCCGGGCTGTCCAGGTACTGGGGTTTGTCCTCCAGGTAGTAGCGGCAGCCGCGGATGATTTTGTAGGATGGTCCGCCGCCCCACTGCCCGGGGAAGGTCAGCGAGCCGTTCTCGCGATCCACCGCCAGGACGCGGGCCGGGAACGGGCTGCCCATCACCCAGCCCTTGGTGGTCCAGACGATCGCGCCTTCGTAGTACTCCTGCGGCTTACCGGTATTGATGTGCTCCTTGTCGAACGCCAGATGCCGGCGTTGGCCGTTGACGGTGGCGTAGTTGTCGAACGGCTTGCCGGGGTTCTTCCACGTCCACCACTGGCTCTTGATGTCGTCGGAATCGGTGATCTCCCAGTTCGGCGTGCGGGCCAGCGGGATGCGCGTCACGGCCCCGTCCCCGCCCACCATCCAGACGTTGCGCGGCGCCCAGTCGAGGTCCACATACCAGACCTTCTGAGGCTCCGGGATGAGCGTGTTGTCGGCGCCCTTTTTCCACCCTGTCACCGCATCCGAGCCACAGAGAACGGCCGGTCCCGTGCCCCAGGAGGGATCGCGGGTCAGGACGATGGGGTCCGTCTCGGCGCCAGACTCGTTCACTTCCATCCGGCCGCGATAGACCACGCCCTGCTTGAAGACGTAAGTGTGCGTGCCCTTGCAGGCTTTGGCCTGGCCGCCGACGTCGGGGTCCCAGGGATGGCGCTTCCAGGGCGTCTGTTTCGAGAGGCCGTCGCTGCTGTCGTCGCCGGATTCGAAGTCGATGTAGCGAACCGATTCCCCCGGCTTGAACTCGAAGGGCTTCGCAGCCCACTCCAAATCTCCGGTCGGCAGCACCCTCGCCTGCGGCTCCTGCCAGGACCACCGGGCGGTTGCGTCCCCCGTACCGGCAATCGCGGCCCCGTCGCCCGCCGGCGAAGCTGTACCAACAAGAGCTTGGATCGTAATGAAGCAGATAAGTGCGTGGTTTCTCATGGAACTGTGGCTCCCCGCATTCGAGACTCCTGGCCGCACATAGGCCAGCGATACGGACGAAGGTACTCCCCGGGGGATTGGCTGTCAACCGCCCGGTTCGTTGGGCAGCTCATCGCCCATATCCGATTGTGACGCGGCTTGGCTCCGGAAGGACCGCGGGGGGCGGGTCTGTGAAGAAATACTGGCATGGGCCGGCCTGTTCGTAGTGTGCCCGTGAGGGCATATCTTTGGGACAACAGAAGATAACGCCTTACGGCGTCACTACAAACGCGGTTTCCCCGCCGCGCCTGTACCCGGAAATCTACACAGACACGTGGGGGGCCGGCCTGCGAGCGTAGGGTTGCGTTTGACGGCTGATCCTCTACAATGGCAGAGAATCGTGTGGTTTCGGACCGGCTCGCAGACGATGGAGCACAGAGGAGATCAATGTACCGCAAACACCTGCACCCGCTTTCTCTCATCCACGCGATGACGTTGATTCTATGTGCCGTCCTGCCACCGTCAAGTCTCCCGGTCTGCACGGGCAGCGAACCTGCACGCATCAGCGACGCGTGGGTGGCAACCGATGCCCTGGGCCGGAAGTTGCCCGACCACTCCGAGGTGGGCGATCCGCGACCCGACCGAACCGTGGCGATGTTCTACTGGACCTGGCACGTCGACGGCAAGACCGACCTCGGGCCGGCAAACGTCAACGAGATCGTCACTCGCCAACCGGACGCCGTCAACGACTACAATCATCCCGTCTGGAAGGAGCTCGGTCCCATCGTCGGCCACCACTGGAACGAGCCGCTGCTGGGCTACTATCGGGGCACCGATCCGTGGGTCTATCGCAAG
>Ga0209347_1005447_pt1 | contig 12077 bp, 10 predicted proteins | sample AutmiccommuBRH23_FD_187382 | JGI IMG/M metagenome (GOLD analysis project Ga0209347, IMG submission 187382) | Deep subsurface microbial communities from Mt. Terri, Switzerland - Autotrophic microbial communities BRH/23 (SPAdes) (version 2) | ecosystem: Environmental > Aquatic > Deep subsurface >...
GGTGGTGACATCAACGGCGACGGGATGAACGACCTGGTCGGCCGGGACACCTCGGGCCGGTTGTGGTTCTACGCCGGCCGGTTCGGTGGCACCTTCGCCATGAAGGTCCAGATCGGCACCGGCTGGTGACCCGCCCCGTCACCCGGGCAGGTTGCTCCACGGAGATGAACGCCGACGCCGGTCCGACCGAGTCGGACCGGCGTCGGTAGGCTGTGCGGTGTGATCAGAGGCTCTGCGTGGTCCCCGACCGTGCGGAGGCCAGCACGGCCTCGGCCACCCGGACGGTGGCCGTGCCCTGCTCCATCGTGACGATGTTCGCGTCCTTGCCCAGGACCGCGTCGCGGAACTGCTCGTGCTCCGTGCGCAGCGGCTCCGGCTTGGGGATGGCGAACCGGATCACGTCGCCCTCGCTGACCCCGCGGAAGCCTGCGAGCGACTCCCACGTGGTCTTGACGGTTCCGTTGGCATAGAAGGTCAGGTCCGCGGTGAGCGTGTCGGCCACGAACGTGCCCCGCTCACCGGTGACGATCGTCACCCGTTCCTTCATCGGCGACAGCCAGTTCACCAGGTGGCTGGTGACCGTGCCGTCGGCCAGTTTGCCGACCACCGCCACCAGGTCCTCGTGCTCACGCCCGCTCTTCAGCGCGGTCTGCGCCGCGACGGAGACGAAGGTCGACTGGGTCACCCACGCGGTGAGGTCGATGTCGTGCGTGGCCAGGTCCTTGACCACGCCGACGTCGGCGATCCGGGCCGGGAACGGCCCCTGGCGTCGGGTGATGACCTGGTACACGTCGCCGAGCTCGCCGGCCTCCAGGCGGCTGCGCAGGCTCTGCAGCGCCGGGTTGTACCGCTCGATGTGCCCGACCCCTCCGACGAGACCCTTGTCGGCGAACGCCTTGGCCATCCGCCGGGCGGACTCCTCGGTCGGAGCGAGCGGCTTCTCCACCATCGCGTGGATGCCGGCCTCGGCGAGGGCGAGCGCCGTCTCCTCGTGGAAGGCGGTCGGCACGGCGACCATCGCGTAGTCGATCCCCGCCTCGATGAGGTGCTGGACCGATGCGCCGATGTCGAGCGTGCCGGCGACACCGTGCGGGTCACCACCGGGGTCGGCAACGGCCACGAGCTCCACCCCGGGGAGGGACTTGAGGATGCGGCCGTGATGCCGCCCCATCATGCCCAGTCCGATGAGTCCTGCCCGGAGATCAGCCATCAGGCACCCGCCTTCGCAACAGCGTTGACGCCGGCCACGATCCGCTCGAGCTGCTCGGTGGTGAGCGCGGGGTAGACCGGCAGGGACAGCACCTCGGCAGCCGCCGCAGCGGTCGCCGGGAGGTCGAGCTCGAGGGCGAACGACGGGAGCTGGTGGTTGGGGATCGGGTAGTACGCCCCGGAGCCGACACCGTGCTCCTCGGCCAGGGCCTTGGCGAAGCCGTCGCGGTCGTGGGGCACCCGGATCGTGTACTGGTGCCACACGTGGGTCGCGCCCGGTGCGACGGTCGGGGTGCCCACGCCCTCGAGGTTCGCGGACAGGTAGGCGGCGTTCGCCTGGCGTTGCGCGTTCCAGGCGGGCAGCTTGGTGAGCTGGACCCGACCGATCGCCGCGTGCACGTCGGTCATGCGCTGGTTGAAGCCGACCACTTCGTTCTCGTAGCGCCGCTCCATGCCCTGGTTGCGCAGCAGCTGGACCATCCGGACGAGCTCGGGGGTGGCGCAGGCGACCATGCCGCCCTCGCCGGACGTCATGTTCTTGGTCGGGTAGAGGCTGAACATCGCGAACGTGCCGAAGCTGCCGACGGGTGCGCCGTTCCAGGTCGCTCCGTGCGCCTGGGCGGCGTCCTCGAACAGCTGCAGGCCACGGCTCTTGGCGAGATCGCCGAGCGCAGAGAGGTCTGCCGGATGCCCGTAGAGGTGGACCGGCATGATCGCCGCGGTCCGCTCGGTGATGACGGACTCGACCGAGGCGGGGTCCAGGCAGTACGTGTCGGGATCGATGTCGGCGAACACCGGAGTTGCGCCGGTGAGCGCGACCGAGTTCGCGGTGGCGGCGAAGGTGAACGACGGGACGATGACTTCGTCACCGGCGCCGATCCCCGCTGCGACAAGGCCGAGGTGCAGGCCCGAGGTCCCCGAGCTGACGGCCACGCAGGGCGTGCCGTTCACGAGCTGCTCGCTGAACTCCTTCTCGAAGGCAGCGACCTCCGGACCCTGCGCGATCATTCCGCTGCGCAGCACCCGGTCGACAGCCTCCCGCTCCTCATCGCCGATCACGGGCTTCGCCGCGGGGATCATGGGCCCACTCATGCGTTCTCCTCCTTGGTGGCGGCAGGCACGGTCAGCACCAGCTCGCCATCGGTCTCCTCGTACAGGTCCCCGGATTCGGGGCAGCGCCATTGCCCGGCGCCGAGGCCCTCGAGCGGGACACCGAAGCGGCCCACCCACTTGATGCGTCGTGCCGGCACGCCGGCGACGAGCGCGAAGTCAGGGACGTCGTGCACCACGACGGCGCCAGCCGCGACGGTAGCCCATCGTCCGATCGTGACGGGAGCAACGCAGACGGCGCGCGCGCCGATCGAGGCCCCGGCGCGGATCGTCACGCCGACCGGTTCCCAGTCGTGCGCGCTCTTCAGCGACCCGTCCGGGTTGACCGCCCGGGGGAAGGTGTCGTTGGTCAGCACCACGGCCGGACCGATGAAGACGCCGTCCTCGAGGACGGCCGGCTCGTACACGAGTGCGTAGTTCTGCACCTTGCAGTTGTCGCCCATCTGCACGCCGGTCCCGATGTAGGCGCCTCGGCCGATGATGCAGCCCGCCCCCATCCGTACGCCTTCCCGGACCTGTGCCAGGTGCCAGACGGAGGTGCCGTCACCGATCTCGGCGCGGTCATCCACGTCGGCGGTCTCGGCGATTCTGGTGCTCAAAGAGGTGCCCCTTCATTTCCAGGGTGATGCCGGCGAGCGCCGTGCCGTCGTCAGCCTACAGAGGGCCGGGTCGGCGGCCCGGGTCAAGAGTCCCTGGGACGAACGACCCCGTGCGACGCGCGCCGGGCCGGGACGGGGGCGAGCAACTAGGCTTCCCACGCATGAGGATGCTGATCACCGGGGGCGCCGGGTTCATCGGTTCCAACTTCGTGCACCTGACGGTGCGCGAACGGCCCGACGTCGAGATCACGGTCCTGGATGCCCTGACGTACGCGGGGGTCGAGGCGTCGTTGGCGCCGATCGCGGACCGGATCTCCTTCGTCCGCGGTGACGTGGCCGAGGCCGGCACGGTCGATGCGCTCGTGGCGGCGAGCGACGTCGTCGTGCACTTCGCGGCCGAGTCGCACAACGACAACTCGCTGCACGACCCGAGCCCCTTCGTGCACACGAACCTGGTCGGCACGTTCACCCTGCTCGAGGCGGTGCGTCGGCACGACACCCGGTACCACCACATCTCCACGGACGAGGTGTACGGCGACCTGGAGCTCGGTGACCCGGCGAAGTTCACGCCGGCCACCCCGTACAACCCGTCCAGCCCGTACTCGGCCACCAAGGCGGGCAGCGACCTGCTCGTGCGGGCCTGGGCCCGCTCCTTCGGCGTCCGGGCGACCATCTCCAACTGCTCCAACAACTACGGCCCGTACCAGCACGTGGAGAAGTTCATCCCGCGGCAGATCACGAACGTCCTCGACGGAGTGCGCCCCAAGCTCTACGGCAGCGGGGAGAACGTGCGCGACTGGATCCACGTCGAGGACCACAACACCGCGGTCTGGACGATCATCGAGCGCGGCCGGATCGGGGAGACGTACCTGATCGGCGCCGACGGTGAGATGGACAACAAGAGCGTCGTCGAGCTCATCCTCGAGCTCACCGGCCAGCCGCGCGACGCCTACGACCACGTCACCGACCGGCCGGGTCACGACATGCGGTACGCGATCGATGCGTCCCTGCTGCGGGACGAGCTCGGCTGGCGCCCGCAGTACGCGAGCTTCCGGGACGGGCTGGCCGCGACGATCGACTGGTACCGCGAGCACGAGGCGTGGTGGCGGCCGCAGAAGGACGCGACGGAGGCCAGGTACGCCCAGCTGGGCAGGTGAGCCCCGGTAGCTCAGCCCAGCCCGGCGATGAAGTCGGCCACGGCCGCGCGGCTCGGCAGCAGGCCGGAGCGCTCGACGTCGGCGAGCACTGGCGCTGCGGCGTCCTTGTCGGACAGCAGCGGGGTGAGCGGTTGCCCGTCCCGGCCGGTGTCGGGCCACTCGATGCCGATCGCCGGGTCCAAGGGGTGGATGCCGTGCTCCCGCTCAGGCTCGTAGCCGGTGGAGCACAGGTAGGTCACCGTCGAGGAGTCCGCCAACGACATGAACGCGTGGCCCAGGCCCTCGCTGAGGAAGACCGAGCGCAGGTCGGCGTCGTCGAGCAGCACCGTGTCCCAGCGGCCGAACGTCGGCGAGTCGGGACGGATGTCCACGACGACGTCCAGGACGGCGCCCCGGCTGCAGGTGACGTACTTGGCCTGGCCGGGAGGCGCCTGGGTGAAGTGGATGCCGCGGATCACCCCGGCCGCGGAGACCGAGAGGTTCGCCTGCTCCAACCGGAAGGGGCGCCCGGTGACCTCGGCGAACCGCCCGGCGGTGAACCACTCGAGGAACAGGCCCCGAGCGTCGGTGTGCTTGCGAGGGGTGAGCTCCCACGCGCCTGGGACGGCCAGCTCCCGGTGTTCCATGTGCTCCCCTTCCATCTCACCAGACCGGCAAGGCTAGTGCCGGGTTACGCTGCCTGCTGATCGAGGAGAGGGGACCGGTATGCGGTGGTTCGTGACGGGAGCGGCCGGCATGCTGGGCACGGACCTCGTCGAGCGGCTGCGCCGGTCGGGGTACGAGGTGACCGCGGTCACGCGGGCCGACCTCGACATCACCGATGTCGACGCCACCCACGCCGCGGTGGCCGGCCACCAGGTGGTGGTCAACTGCGCCGCCTGGACCGCGGTGGACGACGCCGAGGCTCACGAGTCCGAGGCCTTCGAGACCAACGCGGTCGGCGCGGCGGCCCTGGCCCGCGCCGCGCGAGCGCACCGGGCCCGCATGGTGCAGATCTCCACCGACTACGTGTTCGACGGGAACGCGACGGAACCGTACGCCGAGGACGCGCCGCTGTGCCCGGCCTCGGCGTACGGCCGCACCAAGGCGGCGGGGGAGTGGGCGGTGCGGGCCGGGTGCGCCGATCACCTCGTGGTCCGCACGGCCTGGCTGTACGGGGCCCACGGCGCGTGCTTCCCGCGGACGATCGCCCGGGCCGCGGCCGAGAGGGGCAGCCTCGACGTGGTCACCGACCAGGTGGGCCAGCCGACGTGGACCGCCGACGTCGCCGACCTGGTGGTCCGGCTGGTGGACTCGGTCGCCCCGGCCGGCACCTACCACGCCACCGCGGGGGGCCGCGCGTCCTGGTACGACTTCGCCCGGGCGGTGGTCGGTGCGGCGGGGATGGACCCGGGGATCGTGCACCCCACCGACAGCGCCGCCTTCTCGCGGCCGGCGCCCCGACCCGCCTTCTCGGTGCTCGGGCACGACGGGCTCGATGCGGCCGGCGTGGCCCCGATCGACGACTGGTCGCAGCGCTGGGACCTGGCGGCCGGAGCGGTCCTCGGCTGAGGGGCGCAGGGGGCAGATCTCGGTCCGGTGCCCTCAGCTCCCGTGCTTCTCGGCCAGCAGATCCAGCAGGTACGCGCCGTAGCCGGACTTGGTGAGCGACTCCGCCCGCGTGCGCAGGCCGTCGTCGGACAGGAAGCCCCTGCGCCAGGCGACCTCCTCCGGGCACCCGATCTTCATCCCCTGCCGGTGCTCGATGGTGCGCACGTAGTCGGCGGCGTTGAGCAGGTCCTCGAACGTGCCGGTGTCCAGCCAGGCGGTCCCCCGGGGCAGGACCTCCACCTGGAGACGACCCTGCTCCAGGTACGTCCGGTTCACGTCGGTGATCTCGTACTCCCCCCGGGCCGACGGCGTGAGGCCCCGCGCGATCTCCAGCACGTCGTTGTCGTAGAAGTAGAGGCCGGGGATGGCGTAGCTGCTGCGCGGGGCGGTCGGCTTCTCCTCGATGGACAGGGCCGTGCCGTCCTCGTCGAACTCCACCACGCCGTACGCAGACGGCTCCCGCACCCGGTAGGCGAACACGGCGCCGCCGTCGACCTCGGCGAAGCGCGACAGCTGGGAGCCGAGGCCGGGGCCGTAGAAGATGTTGTCCCCAAGGACCAGAGCCGTGCGCTCGGTCCCGATGAAGTCGGCGCCGAGCACGAACGCCTGGGCGAGTCCGTTGGGCTCGTGCTGGACGGTGTAGGTGATCGAGATGCCGAACTGGGAACCGTCCCCCAGCAACCGCTGGAACTGCGTCGCCTCGTGCGGGGTGGTGATCACCAGCACGTCGCTGATCCCGGCGAGGATCAGCGTCGACAGCGGGTAGTAGATCATCGGCTTGTCGTACACCGGGACGAGCTGCTTGCTCACACCCTGGGTGATCGGGTGGAGTCGGGTGCCGGACCCGCCGGCCAGGATGATTCCTCGCATGGGACACCAGTCTTGGCGCGACAGACGGAAGGGACAAGTCGGGCGCCGGTACCGGTGGGGGGCTGGGGGCGCGGGTGAGCGGCTCGCGGGTGCGCCGCGACATCGGGCCGGGGGTCCACCGGGGGTCGGTACCATCGGCGCGAGCCCCCGACCGATGAGGACCAATGTTCCAGCTCGTCAACCAGACCCAGGACTATGCATGGGGATCCCCGACGGCCATCCCGGAGATCCTCGGTTCGCCGGGCACGTCGGCACCGGTGGCCGAGCTGTGGATGGGCGCGCACCCGAGTGCGCCGTCGTGCGCCGTGACCGAGCTGGGCGACGTCCCCTTGGACGAGCTGGTGGCAGCCGACCCCGAGCGGCTGCTCGGCACTGACGTCGTCGCCCGCTTCGGGCCCTGCCTGCCGTACCTGCTCAAGGTGCTCGCCGCCGCGACGCCCCTCTCGCTCCAGGTGCACCCGAGGATCGACCAGGCACGGGCGGGCTTCGACGCGGAAGAGGCTGCCGGGATCGCCCTCACGCGGCCGGAGCGCAACTACAAGGACCGCAACCACAAGCCCGAGGTCATCCGGGCGCTCACCCCGCTCGAGGCGCTCTGCGGCTTCCGCACCCCCGGCGAGGCGGCACAGCGTGTCGCGGGTCTGGGCGCACCGTTGGCGAAGGACCTGCACGCGATCTTGACCTCGACGACCGACGACGCCGTCGAGATCGCGGTCCGCCACCTGCTCGGATCACCTCGGCCCTCCGCCGACCAGGTGGATGCGGTGGCCGATGCCTGCCGGGTCCGCCTGGAGGCCGGGTCACCCGATCCCGAGGCGGACCGGCTGGTCGTCCGGCTCGCCGACGTCTACCCCGGGGACCCGGGTGTCGTCGCGTCCCTGCTGCTCAACCACGTCACGCTCGCTCCCGGCGAGGCGATGTTCGTCCCGGCCGGGTCGGTCCACGCCTACGTGCACGGCGTCGCCGTCGAGGTCATGGCCAACTCCGACAACGTGCTCCGGGCCGGCCTGACCTCCAAGCACAAGGACACCGCCGAGCTGCTCGCCACCATCGACTACACGCCGGCCCCCCCGCGGAGGATCAGCCCCGAGGTCTCCGGAGCGACGGCGGTGTTCCGGGCGCCCGTGGACGACTTCGTGCTGTCGTTCACCACCGTGGACGACGACGGTGAGCATCGCTGCCCGGGATCGGGGCCGCGCATCGTCTTCTGCCTGGAGGGGCAGGTGAACCTGCGCGTCGCCGCGGGCCAGACGGGCGTGCTCACCCGGGGCGACTCGGTCTTCGTGCCGGCGTCCGACGGGGCCCTCACGCTCACCGGTCGGGGCGTCGTGGCCCAGGCCGACGTGCCCTGAGGTGCCGCGCACACGCTGACGGGCGGTGCGCTCAGGCGGTCAGGCGGCGGCGGGCCCGGTGACGTTCACCAGCTCGGAGGCGATCAACCGGTCACGTCGCTCGGGGTCGGCCGCAAGCGCCGCCGCATGCGCCGCCGAGCACACCACCACCGAGCCGTCGGCGGCGAAGACCGTCAGGATCCGTCCGAGGACGTCCGCCACCGGGGCGTGCGGGTCCGCGGGTTCGATGAGCACCCGGGGGGAGGCGGCGTCGTCGTTCCGCTCGACGGCGCCGGGCGTGGCACCGGCCCAGGCCAGCAGACCGTGGTGCGCCACCACGCGACCCCCTGCCACCAGGGCTGGCGCCTTCGGATCCGGTTCGGGTATCCAGGTGAGCACGTCGCCGTAGGTCATCACCGCGCCGGCGGCGTCCACCGCCCCGGGTGGCAGGGTCCCGGGGAAGCGACGGGCGAGGGCCGGCAGCGCGACGGCGACCAGCTCGGTGCCCGGGTGGCGCTCCGGCCGGTCGCTCACCACCAGGTCGCAGCCCGCGTCCGCCTCACCGGGCAGGACGACGCAGGCACCGACCCGCCACGCGGCCATCGCCCACACCACCGCCCTCCAGTGCACGGGGAGGTCGAGCAGCAGGCAGGTGCCGGGCCCCGCCTGGTACTCCTCGACCAGCAGGTTGGCGGTCTTCGTCACCCAGTTGTCCAGCACGTGCCCGGAGAGCTCGACGCGCTCGTCGGCGTCGTACCAGGTCAGGCGGGGGCGGCCGGGCTCGACCGTCAGGGCGGCGAGGATGCGGGGGAGTGGCATGGGGGCGGTCACACGGGCAAGCGTAGGGAGATCGGCCCCCGGACGGGGGGCGTGGGCGAAATTCACCCCCTTTGGGGGGACCGGCATGCCCAAATAGCACACCTCCGCTTGACTGCGACGGATGACACGCGTGTAATTCTCTTGATGCAACTCACCTGACGGCCCTTGCGGGCACGGAGGCTCGACATGTGGAACTTGCTCGACGACGACGCAGCGTTCCCAGACGACCCCGCACTTCCGGTGATCGGAGTTGCCCCGGTCCTGCCACTGTTCGGGACGGTCGAGGACGACGAGGCCTTGGCGTGGCAGGAACGCGCGCTGTGCGCCCAGACCGACCCGGAGGCGTTCTTCCCGGAGAAGGGCGGCTCGACGCGTGAGGCGAAGAAGGTGTGCACCCGGTGCGAGGTCCGCTCCGAGTGCCTCGAGTACGCCCTCGCGCACGACGAGCGGTTCGGCATCTGGGGCGGCCTGTCCGAGCGCGAGAGGCGCAAGCTCAAGAAGCGCGTCGTCTGAGGCGTCCCGGGCGCGGCGTCGTTCGGTGCCGCCTGCCCGACGGCCATGATGGGCGACGATGAGTCCAGCCCGCACGGACGGCCCCGCGCCCGTCCGCAGCCCCGTCGTCTCGGTCACCGCAGTGGTGGTCACCGAAGGGCTCACCGACTACCTCTCCCGGACCCTCAGCGCGCTCGCCGCCCAGACCCGCCCCCCCACGTCCGTCCAGGTGGCGGACGTCGCGGACCAGATCGACCCAGCCCTCGTCGACCTGGTCCAGCGCATCTGGGCCACCGGCACCGGGCCGAGGGTCTCGGTCATCGGCACGCCGGGGTCGCGCACGTTCGGTGACGCGGTGCGGGCGGTACTGGTCGCCGCCCGGTCGACGAGCAACCCCTCGACCTGGCTCTGGCTGCTCCACGACGACAGCGCGCCGGAGCCCTCGGCCCTGGCCGAGCTGCTCCGCGCCGTCGAGATCGCGCCCTCGGTGGCGATCGCGGGCTGCAAGCAGCAGTCCTGGGCCGACCCGGCACGCGTGCTCGAGGTCGGCCTGTCCACGTCCCGGTTCGGACGCCGGATGACCGGTCTGGACACCCCCGAGGTCGACCAGGGCCAGCACGACGCCCGGGACGACGTGCTCGCGGTCGGCACCGCGGGTGCCCTGGTGCGCCGGGACGTCTGGGACGACCTGAGCGGCACCGATCCCGCCCTGGGCCCCTACGGGGACGGGCTCGACCTGAGCCGGCGGGCCAGGCTCGCCGGGCACCGCGTCGTCGTCGTGCCCTCCGCCGTGGTGCGGCACGCGAAGGCGTCCCTCCCCGTCGGCGGCCTGCTCGGGCGGGAGGGCTGGGACGCACGCCGTTCCACCCAGGCCCGTCGCGCGGCGTACCTGCACGGCCAGCTCTCCGGGGTCCCGGTGGTGCTGGTCCCGGCCGTGGTGCTGCTCGCGCTCGCGAGCAGCGTCGTGCGTGCGCTGGGACGAGTGGTGATCAAGGAACCGAACCTGGTGGTGGCCGAGCTCGCGGCACCGTGGGTCGCGTTCGCCCGGCCCGGGCGGATCGTCGCGGCACGACGTCGGGCGCGGCAATCGCGGGTGCTGCCCAGGCGCGCTCTGCGCCCGCTGCAGGCGTCCTGGCGCGACGTCGCCCGGCAGCTGTACGACCGCCGGCTCGACGCGGCCGAGGGACGACGCACCCGCTCCGCGCCGAGTGAGCTGGAGCTCTCCGAGCTGGCAGCCCTGCGTTCGCGGCGCCGCGGGACGCTCGCCGCGGTGGTGGTGGCTGGCCTGGTCGTCTCCGTCCTGGTGTTCGCGGGCCTCCACGCGACCGGTGACGTGCGCGTGGCCGGCGGTGCGCTCGCCTTCGGTGATGCGGGGGTGGGCGCCCTGTGGTCCGCGGCGACCTCGTGGTGGGTGGACAGCGGATTCGGCGGGCCGGCGCCCCCCGAGCCGTTCTGGGCGGTCCTGCTCCCGCTGACCGCCCTCCTGGGCACCGTGGGGCAGGCGGCCGTCGCCCTGATGGTCACCTCGATCCTGCTCGCAGCGGTCGGCGCCTGGTTCGCCGCCGGGGCGCTGACCCGCTCGGTCGGGCTCCGCGCCTGGGCAGCCCTGGTCTGGGCGGGCGCGCCTGCGCTGCTGACGTCGATCGAGGCCGGGCGCCTCTCCGTCGTGGTCGCGCACGCGGCCCTGCCGTGGTTCGCGCTCGGGGTCGCGCGCGGCATCGGGGTCGCCCGGATCGACGTGGTGCAGTCTGGTCTGGTCGGCGCGCAGCGGGTGGCCCGGCCCACGGCCCACGACGATGCCGGGGCGGTGCGGCCCGCCGAACCGGCCACCGAACCGGGGACCACGGAGCCGGTCGACCCGGACGAATCCGTCTACCCCGTCGCCACCCGGCCCGACCTCCCACCCGTGCGGGCGACCGCCGACCCCTCTCTCGCCGCGGCCGCCGGCGCGGCCCTCGCCCTCGTGGTGGCGACCGCGGCGGCGCCGGTGCTGCTCCCTGCCGCGCTGGTGCTGCTCGGCGCGGTCGCCCTGGTGGGCCGGCGTCGTCGTCGGCTCGCCTGGATCGCCGTCCCCGCCCTGGTGCTGCACGGTCCGATGATCGCCGCGGCGGTCGCCGGCGACGGCTGGTGGCGCGTCCTGATCGCCGAGCCGGTGCTTCCGGTGGCCCAGACCGCGGCGCCTGCCCTCCACCAGCTGCTCGGGTGGCCCGTCGCCCCACCGGAGTGGACCTCGCTGTCGGGTGTGCTTCCCGAGCAGGTCGGTGGCGGCGTGGTCGCCCTTGTCGCCACCGGGCTCCTGGTGCTGCTGGCGCTGCCCGCCCTGCTGCTCCCCGTCCCGGCCGCCCGCGTGGCCCGGATCGGGTGGGTCGCCGCGGCCATCGGGCTCGCCGCGGCCGCCCTCGCCGCCCGCACGCCGGTCGGCGTGGCACAGGCCGTCGACACGACCGGGGAGCCGGCCTGGGTGGCGGTGAACGCCTCGTCCGCCCCGGGGGTCAGCCTCGTCGTCGCGGGGCTGCTCCTGGCGGCGCTGGTGGGGTCGTCCCACATCCGCGGCGCGCTCGCCCGGCGGCGCTTCGGGTGGCGGCAGCTCACGGTCGGCGTGGTCACCCTTGTGGCGGTCGCCGGACCGGGCGCGACCCTGGGGTTGTGGACCTGGGAGCACCGCGGGGGCGCGGGCCTGGAGCCCCGCGCGTCCGAGGTCTCGGTGGTTCCTGCGGCCGGTCGGCAGATGCAGCGCTCCGCGGAGTCCTCCAGGGTGCTGATGCTTCAGCTCGAGCCCGACGGCGCCGTGCGCGCCACGCTCCTGCGCCACGACGGCACACAGCTGACCGAGCAGTCCCGGCTCGCGAACCTCCGGGACCTGGTGGCCTCGACCGACGCCGCCGAGGGAGAGCTGGCCG
>Ga0209347_1005450_pt1 | contig 12068 bp, 9 predicted proteins | sample AutmiccommuBRH23_FD_187382 | JGI IMG/M metagenome (GOLD analysis project Ga0209347, IMG submission 187382) | Deep subsurface microbial communities from Mt. Terri, Switzerland - Autotrophic microbial communities BRH/23 (SPAdes) (version 2) | ecosystem: Environmental > Aquatic > Deep subsurface >...
CTCGCCGCTTATCCGCCGCACCCAGCCTTCAACCGATTGAGGACAGCTCTGATAGGGGCATTTTCTGGTGTCGGGGCCGATGCCACTTGCGCTCACAACTTCTACGGTATGCTCCGCGCCATCGGACTTTCCGATGTCGTCTACCGCCCGTTCATAGTAGGCGTCCACTCGACGGACGCGCTGGTTGACTACCTGCCCTCCACAGTGGAATCCCTTCGGCACACTATCTTGCGGCTCGGTCTCGTCGACGAATCGCAACTGGACGCCGATCTTGCAGCTTGCCGCAATCATCTGGCTCGACCCGACACGGTATTCACAATGTTCACAGTCGTTCAGACTTGGGGGCGAGTGACGAAATAGACTTTCATAGCCGTTGTTCTACAAGTGGCCAATTTGTGCCTCGGAACAACGCGCGGAGCTGCTTCTGCGGCACCAAGCCTTGAGACAAACGATGATCGTTTCGCTCAGTCGTCTAAGTCCCGGACGCTTCGGAGGGCAGCGCTCTATCCAGCTGAGCTACGGGTGCTGGCCGGGAACCGCAGCATGGTTCCGGACGCGGGACACTGTGGCCCCGGCGATTTGGCTGTCATAGCTCAAGTACACAGGAGCATCAACGGCGAAAGTGGAGCTGCGCTGTTCAGCTCGGGCAGAGGTCACCGGTCCAAATCCTGTCCCGTCACGACAGGCGGGTGTATGCCGGCTTTTGGCGTAGTGTGGCGGCGGCGACCTGGAGAAGATGTGATCGCATGGGGTTCGCGCAGGTGTTCCCGGTCATCAGACGGCAACGTGTGTGTAAGCGACCGTGCTCGGTACCCGCGAGCGCTCCTCATCAGCGCCTGCATTCTGACTCGATGTCTGCTTCTTCGGGCACGAGGCGCGCCGTCCTCGCGCGGCCTCCTGCATTTGCTATAAGTCTGCGCATTCGATTCCGGCGTGCAAGCCGGCAAGGTCTATGAGCGCGTATTGCAGAAGGGAACACCGTGAAAATTCTCGTCGTGAATTGTGGCAGTTCGAGCGTCAAGATCGGAGTCTTCCAGGTCGACCGCCAGAATACGGTGGAGACCCTCAAGGCGACCTACGATCGCTTCGCGGACGGCCAGTGCGCCTACAAGATCACCAGCGCCGGAAAGGCAGAAGCGGGACATGCGCCGTTCGGCGACATCGCCACTGCCCTTCAGGCCATCCCCGGCATTCTCGCGGAGCGCGACATTGGCGGGATCGATGCGGTGGGGCATCGGATCGTGCATGGCGGCGAGCGCTTTGTGAATGCGGCCGTGCTCGATGATGCGACCATCGAGATCATCGAGGCCCTGACGCCTCTGGCGCCACTGCACATTCCGGCCAATCTCCTGGCCGTCGGCATTGCCCGAAAGGTCTGGCCGGGAGTGCCGCAGGTCGCGGTATTCGACACCGCATTCCACGCCACGATGCCGCCGCGCGCGACCACCTATGCAGTGCCCAGGGACTGGCGAGACGCCGGCCTGCGGCGGTTCGGCTTTCACGGCACGTCCCACAAATATGTGGCGCAGCGGGCCGCCGAGGAAATCGGCGTCCCATTGCGCGACCTGCAGATCGTCAGCATCCACCTTGGCAACGGCGCCAGTGCCTGCGCCATCAACCATGGCGAGAGCATCGACACCTCGATGGGCATGACACCACTGGAAGGTCTGGTGATGGGAAGCCGATCAGGCGATGTCGACCCCGGCCTGTTCGGATTCCTGGCGCGTCAGAAGGGCATGACGACCGATGCGATCGAAGACACGCTCTATTCAGAAAGCGGGCTCAAGGGCCTGACCGGCAGTTCCGACATGCGGGTGCTTGAGGATCGCGCCGCCGAAGGCGAACCGGATGCACAACTCGCCATCGAGATTTTCGCCTATCGGGCCCGCAAATATATAGGCGCCTACGCGGCAGCGATGGGCGGGCTGGATGCTGTCGTCTTCACGGGAGGCATCGGCGAAAACTCGTCGTCGATGCGCCGGCGTATCTGTGACGGCCTCGAGTTCATGGGGCTGAAACTGGACTATGACCGCAACCTGTCGCCCGACCTCCGCGATCATGCCGCTCCGCAGATCCAGGCCTATGGTTCGCGGGTTCGCGTCCTCGTCACGGAGACAGCCGAGCAGTTGATGATCGCACGCGAGACGGCGGACGCATTGGCGGTGAAAGCTCCTTCTGTCGAGGCGATTCCGGTCGCCGTGTCGGCGCGCCACGTCCACCTGTCTCGCGCCGCCATCGACGCCCTGTTCGGTGAGGGCTACCAGTTGACGCCGGCGCACGCGCTGCGACAGCCCGGGCAATGGGCGTCCAGCGAGCGTGTCACGCTGGAGGGGCCGAAGGGGCGTCTGGAGCGCGTGGCCATTCTCGGTCCGGAGCGGGCCCGCACGCAGATCGAAATCTCGCGCACCGACGGTTTTGCGCTCGGCATCGACCCACCCGTGCGCGACAGCGGCAGACTCGACGGCACGCCGACGGTGCGCATCATCGGTGCGGCCGGCACGCTCGACACGGACGGGTTGATCGTTGCCGCCCGACACATCCATACAAACCCCGCAGACGCGGCGCGGCTTGGCCTCGCCGACGGGATGATCGTCGACGTCCGGATCGGTGACGAGGAGCGCGGGCTTGTTTTCGGCAAGACCCTGATCCGCGTTGGCGCCAATTCGGTGACCGAAATGCATATCGACACGGACGAGGCCAATGCCGCCGACATCAGGGGAGCGGGTGAAGGTTCTCTGGTACGCGAAGTGCGCGCGACAGCCGTGCTTGCCGCCAGGTCATGATCAGGCTGGTCGCCGGTTGTGTCGATGCCGGGTGGGTCTCCTCGGTCGAGCGCGATGCCCGGCTGGTCCAAGTCCTCGGGCAACTGAACGGCAGCGCCCTCGCACGGGGCGTTGCATGCTTGGCGTTCACCCAACAATGCGCGCTTCGATCAGGGGGGGCCTGCCGCATCGCTGGCTGCGCCTGCGTTTTCCTCCCCAGCGGCGGAGCGTCTGACCCTTGATCGAAGGGCGGGCTGGTGAAGAATGTCGCCGAGCACAGGTCCGTTGTGGCTGCGGAAGAAATCAGAGCTGTCGATAACGCCTGATCCATGCGCGGACGATCTCATGCGCCATCGACCTGAAACCATCCGCGTCTTCCTCAATTATGGATGTGCCGGGCAGGCTGTCCCCTCGGCCGCTTTCATGCCTTTGCGGACGCATGCGGCAAGCCAACAGACCTGAGGAAATGGAAAGCGTCGATTGAGGGACCATGCGCGGTCGCGCCACCGTTGCCGGTTCGCAGCATCATCGCTTCACCAACTCGAACAATCCATGAGGTTCGCTGATGACGATCCGCAGTCGGCCACTTTTCACAAGTCCCCGCTCTGCCCAGCTTGTCAGAGTGCGGCTTACTGTTGGACGGAGGTCCCGGTCATCTCCGAAATATCCTGACGCGTTATGGGCAAGTCGATCAAAATTCCTTCCGTTGTAGGGCGACCCGCCTGCATCGCGGGTCGCACCAGTGCATGCGCAATGCGACTTTCGACGTCTTCCGTCGAGAACTCCCTTATTCGCGCGTGGAGTTCCTGCATGTGGTGCGCGACCATATGCAGCGCGGTCATTGTAAGCACCGGATGACGATCGGTCATCTCACCCCAAAGCGAAGAACTCCACGCCAAGGCGACACTTTCGACAACGGCAGTTGCCGTCCCCGGATAGTCGGGCCGGCGCAGTGCGTTGGCAATTCCAAACAGTTCGCCCGGATTGACGATTCGCACGACGATCTGATGGCCCTCCTCAGTTACCAGGATCACCTTCAGGCGTCCTTCGGCGAGCAGATAAAATGCGATCGCTGGCGAAATGACGCTCGATCCGTTGCCGGCAAGACGTATCGCGCGGCCGCCTCCTCGCGGTTCTGGGTCACGGCGCGTGGCCCCCGGGCACACGCACGAGCCGTCGCGTTCACGTTGTTGGGCAGCCAAGTCTCGACCGGGCTAGCGAACTATCCCTTGTGGTCGCCTGAGCTTGCATCGCCGGAGAACCCGGCAAGGGTTTCCGGGACATCCGGGTTTCATGCCGATGCAACAGCTTCGGCCCCGGCGCGCCCATGCGCATATCCATTGACCAGCCTGCCTGGCAGGTCGAGGTGGGAAAGCCGGGCGCGGGCCTGATCCGGCTCCTGTTTTCCGTCGATGAGCGACCGGAAAACCCGCGCTACTTCGACCATGTCGCAGGTGTGCGGAGAAAGCCGCAGCCGACGGATGCCGTTCGCGGTGAACTCAGCCGGCGTCACCGTTACAGCGTGCATCTGTGCCGACATGGTCTGCACACCGTTGATGGCAAGAAACGACTGATCGTCGAGTGTATCGACGACAAGGCCATCGGCGTCCTGTTCGCAGGTGAACTGACACGAATCCTTGTGGAGGCCGTGCAATCGAGCGTGATAGCAACGGCCCGAAAGCGCCAGCGGAAGCCGACCAAAAGCGAAGAGCTCGAATTCGGTCTCGGGACAACTATGGGAGATGGCGGCGACATGCGCCATCGATAGCTCGACGGGCGGGCAGATCGTACGCGCCCCGCGGCGCATGAGAAACTGCGCGGTCGCTCCGTTGTAAATGTTTATGAAAGGTCCGGCCACGAACGGCTGCCCCGTCCGCGTCGGTAGGGCAGTGATATCATTGATCTCGACCAGCCGATCGACGCCACAAAGGTTGCCGATCGATCGTCGTTCCCGCGTCGTCGTCGGTGCGGCAAGTGTCGAAAGCACGACTTCTTTTCCTGCCCGCTCCAGCCGCTCGACCAGATCCGGCCAAACCGGGTCGGAGAACGGCATCCGTTTGCCGCAGACCACTTCTCCAAGATGAACGCGCTCGACCGGCGCCTCGTCAGCGATGCGACGATAGAAATCCTTGATCCTCTCGGCCGGCCAGTGAAAAAACAGCGGGCCGAGCGTCAGCGCGATTGGTGGCATTCTCTATCTCCATGCCTTGCGATAGGCGCCGGTCGTCTGCCGGCCACCCTCCGACATGCCCGCGAGAATCTTGTCGATCTCTGTCGGGTCATACCCCCGTGCGGCGGCGTCGAGTGCCTCCCTGAAAGCACGCACGACCCGGGTGACGTATCCTTTGCCCCGTTGCCGACCTTCAATCTTCAGGGCCGTGACGCCCGCCTCGCGAAGCGCCACGATCATGCTGCCGGCATTGAGGCTGACCGGATCCTCGAACAGATAATCGGTCTTGCCGGCGGTCTTGAACCGGCCTTTGCATAGCGTGGGATAGCCAACCGGTTGGCCCGCCTCATAACGATCGATGGTAAAGCCTGAAAGCCGGGCCGTGGTGCGGCCTTCTTCCTCAAGATAGCTGACTGCTTCAGGTGGCGAACACACGCCGTTGAGATTCGGTGACCTTCCGCTGGCATAGGACGACAGATGGCAGCGGCCCTCCATCATCACGCACAGGCCACCGAACACAAACGCTTCCGTCTCGACTGTGATCGCCCGGTTGAGCGCCGCGATCTCCTGGACCGAAAGCACACGTGGCAGAACGACACGACGCACGCGGAACGCCTCGGTATAGAAGCTGATGGCTTCCGGTGTTGCGGCAGCCGCCTGTACCGAGAGGTGCAGGCGCGTATTCGGGTGGTTGGTCACCATGTGGTCGAGCACCGCGATGTCGGCGGCGATGATCGCATCGGCGCCGCTGGCAGAGGCGATATCCGCCGCCCTGAACCAAGGATCCGGGTTCTCGGCGCGCGCAAAGGTGTTGATAGCGACCAAGACCCTGCTGCCGTGGTCGTGGGCAAAGCGAATACCTTCCCGCATCTCGGAGGGGGAAAAGTTGAGGCCTGGAAAGTTGCGGGCATTCGTCTCGTCGCGGAAGCCGCAATAAACGGCATCGGCGCCGGCCTGAACGGCAGCACGCAGCGTTGCCGGCGTCCCAGCGGGACAGACCAGTTCCATGTTTTTGTCTTTGGTCATTCCCGCTCCTCGTCGCGGGGCCTGGCGCTTGCCCCGATCCCGCAGGCGACATTGAGACCGCCCAGTATGGCACCGTCGGCAAAACGTGCAGCCGCCCCCCTCAGTCCAAGAAGGTCCGACGGCCGCAGTTCCGCATCCTCGATAGCATTCCGTAGCGCGACGACCGCTTCGGTGCGGCCGGTGATCGAAATGGTGCGATGAAAGAAAAGAGCATCGCCATCGAACGTGCCGTCGAGGATACCCAGAAGCGCCATGATCGGCCCTCGAATCACCACATCGGAAGTCGTCGGCCTGCTTCCGGTTGTAACGTGCACCGAAGCTGATGAGCCGTTCGGCACGACAATGAACGCAAAAGGAAGGTCGACGGGATCAATCAGGTAGCGAGCGCTGCCATGCTCGCCCAGCCGCTCGAACAATTCGGGCCGACGTCGCGCGAATGATCTGAGTGATGCCGTCAGCAGCGGCCCAAGCGGCAATCCGACAAAGGGCGGCAAGAGCCGTCTCGCAAATGCGGGCAAACTGATCTCGTCGGTCTCCCGCGTCATCATCGCATTCTCCAAAACATGGGAACCACTGTAGGCGATGGCACGCAGCCGCAGTTTGTTCCGGAGCAAAGAGCGTCGAACCGTTGCGGCGGCCATCCACCGTTTCAGCGCCAGCGCCCTTCGCGTCGCCGGTCTGGATCGTCCCCTCGATAATCTGTGCGTGCTGTTGCTCACCGCGCCATCGATCAGCGATGCCCGTTTGCGCCACGCTCTTTGCGCGGGCTCAATGTTGAAGGTGGCGTCCGAGGGTACGAGACGTTGTCGGGTCTTGCCTTCACATCGGATGTCTCATGTACCAACGTTGCCTCCCGCCTTTCCCCAGCCTTGGTTCGTTTCTGTCTTTCCTGGAGAGCAGGGAGACACTCCGTACGGTGGATGCGCCTGTTTCCATGCACCTCGAAGTGACCGAACTCCACCGCAAGATTATTGCCAAAGGCGGTCCCGCGCTTCGCTTGAACCACGTCCTGAACGAGCGAAACGAGGCTGCGGCATTGCCGGTGATCACCAATCTCTTCGGTACGCGCCAGCGCGTGGCATGGGGGCTTGGCACCGAGCCGGAGGGTCTGGCATCGCTCGGCGAATTGCTCGCCTGGATGCGCTCGCCGAAGCCACCACGCGACCTGCGCCAGGCCAGGAGGTTACTGCCCGTCGCGCGCACCGCGTTGCATGCACGTCCAAGAACCACTGCCGCACCGCGCGAGTGGCGTGAGGCAGCCGCCGATTTTTCACACCTACCGGTTCAGACCTGCTGGCCCGGCGATGCTGGTCCACTCATCACCTGGGGGGGTGTGATCACGCGTCCGCCGGGCGACGACGATTTCGATCTCTACAATCTCGGCATCTATCGAATGCAGGTGATTGGCGCCGATCGCGCCATCATGAGATGGCTACCAATGCGTGGCGGGGCCGATCATCATCGCCAATGGCAAGCGAGAGGCTTGGACTGTCCCGTCGCGGTGGTGATCGGAGCCGCTCCTGCGATCATCCTTTCAGCAGTGATGCCCGCGCCCGAGAAGGTTTCGGAGTTGGCGCTGGCCGGCATCTTGAGCGGCCAGCGGGTTGATATGGCGCCCTGCGCCCACATCCCCCTTCATGTCCCGGCCAGCGCTGAAATCCTCCTCGAAGGCACGGTCTCCGCAACGGAAACGGCACTGGAGGGGCCTTTCGGGGATCATACCGGATACTACAACGCACCTGAGCATTACCCGGTGTTTACGCTGAAGGGGGTGCGCATGCGCGATCGCGCGAGCTATCTCACAACGTTCACGGGCCGGGCTCCCGACGAACCGTCGGTGCTGGGAGAGACATTGCTCGACGTCTTCAAGCCACTGCTTCGCCAACTCGTCCCCGAAATCGTGGATGTCTGGCTTCCGCCCGAAGCCTGCTCCTACAGGATTGCCGTCATCGCGATTGCCAAGCGATATGCGGGCCAGGCAAGGCGCGTCATGATGGGCTTCTGGTCCCTGTTGCCACAGTTCTCCATGACCAAGCTGCTGATCGTCGTCGATGACGATATCGATATCCGCTCATGGGATGATGTGATGTGGGCGCTGGCCACACGCATGGATCCGGCGCGCGACCTAATGCTGCTCGACAACACGCCGATCGACCAACTGGACTTCGCCTCTCCGCTGGAAGGGCTCGGCGGCAAGGCAGGCTTCGACGCAACACGCAAGATCGGCAGCGAAACGAGCCGCGCGTGGGGCAGCACGATCCACATGGATCGCGCGGTCGAGCAGCGGATCAGCCAGCGATGGCACGAGTTCTTTCCAGGACAGGCTCCGACATGTGCAAACGACTGATCATCGGCGTTACCGGGGCCTCCGGCTCCACGCTCGCGCGGGAGACGCTTCGGCAACTGGCTGGCGCTGACGTGGAGACGCATCTCGTCGTCTCCGAGGGCGCGCGCGTCACCATCGCCCACGAACTGGGGCCGGATGGTCTTGACGCTCTGGTCGCAGCCGCCAGCTACATTCACGCACCTCGAGATCTTGCCGCACCCATCGCCAGCGGCTCCTTCAAAACCCACGGTATGATCGTCGTTCCCTGCTCGATGCGCAGCCTCGCCGCCATGGCGCACGGTCTCGGCGACAACCTGCTGACGAGGGCGGCCGACGTGGTGCTTAAGGAAAAGCGCCGTCTGGTGGTGGTTCCGCGCGAGGCACCGCTCCATGAAGGCCATCTCGATGCAATGTTGAGACTGGCGCGGCTTGGTGCTGTCATCGCACCACCCGTACCGCCTTTCTATACGAACCCGGCTTCAATGGAGGACATGGTGCGGGAGATCGCGGCGCGTCTTATCGGCTGGGCCGGCGTCGACCCCGGACGAGAAATGACCCGGTGGGGCAAGCACGTCTGATGCTCATCGTCTGGGAAGGCATCGCGATGGGCATGGCAGATGCCCGGATGAAGCAAATTGCCCATTTGCGGCGTCGCTGCACGCCCCCGAAACGGGCATCGCCGTCCTGTGCGACGATGAATCGCGAACCAGTTCTCCGGTCAAGGTGGGGTGATGGCCCATCAACCGTATCAGGTCCAGAAATCGTGCGCCGCTATGGTTGAACATGGTCTCTTCCTCCGCTCCCGCCATAAGGCATTCGTCCGTCTCGGACTTTGTTCCCGCGCAGGCAGGAGTTCGCGGCCGGACATGTGTTCGTGATCGCCGTTCGAAGTCCGGCGTGCGCGCCGTACCGGCCTTTCTTCCTTCTCGCGGCAATGGACGCGATGCTTGGCGTCATTGTCTGGCTACCGTGGATGACCGCACCGGGCGGACGCGCGCTGACCGGTCTTTCCTTGTCCGAATGGCACAAGGACATGCTGCAATTTGGAACAGTACCGGCCATGCTCGCCGGTTTCCTCCTGACCGCCCTGCCGCGATGGACGGGTGGACGGCGGGTATCCGCCGCAGGCTTGTGGGGGCTGACTGGCCTTTGGTTGTTAGGCAGGACGGTCTTCCTGTTCGTATCATCGACCGCAGGACTCGGCGTCTTCACGATCTTCATCCTGATGCTGCTTTCGATCGCCTCCGCGCGGATTCTGCCGGCCAATGATCGTCGTAACTGGAAGACCTTGCTGCTGCTACTCGCTCTCCTTGCGAGCGTGGTCCTTGCGACGGTTTCGCCAGCCGATCCGTTCGCCGATCGGGTGGCGCTGGCGTCGCTGGTCGGCCTCCTCATCGTGATCGGCGGGAGGGTCACACCCGCCCTGACGATTGCTCACATCGAGAGTCGCGCCGGCCAGATTGCCTTACGGCGTCCAACCCGAATTGAGCACGCTGCCGCAGCCGCGGCCGCCTGTGCGCTCATCGCCTGGCTTGCGATACCGGACCGTTGGCCCACGGCGCTCCTGGCTGGACTGGCTGCATTCGCCCAGGCGCTAAGGCTCGTGCAATGGCAATTCTGGCGATGCGCCACGGTGCCGTCGCTTCTGGCGCTGCATTTAGGCTATGGCTGGATCGTCGTCGGTTTTGCCCTGCTCGCGTTGCACATATGGGTGCCTGACAGGCTCGCGCAGGCAGCTGCCGTGCACGCATGGACGGTCGGCGGTATCGGCACGATGGCTCTCGCCCTCATGGCGAGCATGATCCGCAGGCACAGTGGCCGCGCCTTCGCTGCCTCGCGCCTTGCAACGGCGGCGTTCGTCTCGATTACCCTGTGTTCGGCTTCGCGATTGCTGGTGGAATTGCTCCCCGATCAGGCGACTTTTCTTGCGGCAACGGCAGGAAGCGTCTGGATCGCGGCTTTCGCCCTCTTCCTCGCGGCGCATTGGCGGCTTCTGCTACGGCCGACGTGAAATCGCGGCCCGTGCAGGCGAAGTGGAGGTCAGCCGGCGGCGCTGGATGCGTTTCGCCCTGCTGCGCGGCGAGACACCTTTGGAGTGGTCACATGGAAGGCGGAGGCGAGAGTTGCCGCATCAGCTCGGCGCCTTGTTGCGCGGCATCGGCGATATCTTCAAACAGGATCATCATCTCCCTGTGGACACTCGGGTCTGTCTCACCGACATCCAGATCGTCCAGTTCCTTCAGGAATTCGAGGAAGGCCTCAATCCGATCGCGCCTAGCGCGGGCTTCCAGGAGACCTCTGCGGACCATCCGACGGCGCTCGAGCGCCACGAACCGCGCCATCGTCTCATCGAGTCCCAGTTTGCAGTCACAATCCAGTTTGGTGTTTCTGATAATCATTGCGAGTCGGGAAACGGCGTCTGTTTCGGTCAAGCCGGCTGCACTGCCGATACCGCGGGGTGGGACGAGACGGTTCATCAATTCCTCCCGATTCTATTGAGTTCAGGATTTCGCCCGGAACTGAAGCCTGCTTGAAAACGCAGGCGAGTGCCCGGGCCATTTTTCTTACCAACGTCGAGCGCTGCAGGTTGTTACACCAAACACCCTCCCGCTTGTTGTCGAAGGTGATTCTGCATCTGCATGCTCAAGATGTGAACCCGGCTCCTCGAGCCGGCAGCACCCCGAATGGTAACTTACGATCGGAATTGGCCGCATCGTTGTGCTAGCGCAAAGAGCCGACCTCGTTTGACGTCATGACTGGCACGTGCCGCCTGAGCCGGGCAGACCGCACCTTGGATGTTGGCGGCTGACCAGGGCCGTGAATGGGAAAGGGCGCAGGCTCGTTGCTTCTGGCTGGAACGAACTGTCTCGTACGCGACTCCGACAAGGGCTCTTACGGGCAAGGACTTGCGCACACCGGCAGCCACTCCCCAACCGCCGTCAAGCCGCTTTGCCGTGCATCCGCGGCGACTGTTCAAGATACGAGTCGAAGGCTGCGGCCACCACACGGACAAGGAAGCGATGCCCTTCGCGCATCCGGAGGATGCCTCCAGCCATCTCGGCCAGGCCTTCCTCGAGTACACGCGAGAGCTTGTGGTTTCCGACCAGGAGCTCGGCCGGCTCGAAACCGTGCTGCGCACAGATCCCGGCCACGTCCACTTCGAAGTCGCACATCAGCCGCTCGATTATGGCGGCGCGGACGCGATCCTCGGCAGTCAGGCGGTAGCCTCTTGCCGTCGCCAACCGCCCCGCGGCAACACGGGCGGAATAGTTCGAAATTCCCACTTCGTTCTGTACATATCCGCTCCCTGTCCTGCCGATCGCCGAGGCCCCGAACCCGACGAGGGCGTCGCAATCATCCGACGTGTAACCCTGGAAATTCCGGCGCAATCGGCGGGTGGCCTGGGCCTTCGCAAGTTCGTCGTCTGGAAGTGCGAAGTGGTCGAGTCCAATCTGGGTATATCCTGCCGCTACCAGGGTGTCGGCGATGGCGGCGGCCTGCTCGGCCCGGGTCGCGGCATCGGGAAGCGCCGCCTCGTCGATGAGACGCTGATGCTTCTTGAAGTGCGGTACATGTGCATAGCCGAACACCGCGAAACGATCCGGTTGCATGGCAAGGGCCGCCGCAACCGTTTCGACGCATGAACGCACCGACTGGTGGGGCAGACCATAGATCAGATCGAAGTTGATGCGCCTCACGCCGCTGCGGCGCAGCCCGGCCACGCTCTCGGCCGTGCACTCGACCGTCTGGACGCGGTTGATGCTTCGCTGCACCACGGGATCAA
>Ga0209347_1005451_pt1 | contig 12067 bp, 6 predicted proteins | sample AutmiccommuBRH23_FD_187382 | JGI IMG/M metagenome (GOLD analysis project Ga0209347, IMG submission 187382) | Deep subsurface microbial communities from Mt. Terri, Switzerland - Autotrophic microbial communities BRH/23 (SPAdes) (version 2) | ecosystem: Environmental > Aquatic > Deep subsurface >...
GAATAAGGTGTATCACTCCCACTTATAGAAGTGGGAGTCTTACGATTTAGATAACAAAGGAAAAGGCCACTAACAACCTTTTCCTTAAGTATACCAACATTTTATCCGTTTCTCTTATTATCTCTACCTCTTTGAGGACCAGCAGAGCCGCCACGAAGATCGGTGCCTTTCCTTCTAGACCATGTATCTACCTTTTGTCCATAGCCATCTCGATGGAAGTTCCCTTGCTGTGGTCTAGCATTTCCCATGTTTCTTCCACTTCCCATGCTTCTTCCCCGCGCAGGTGCGGCTTCCGTCAAGCGAACTTCTACATTATCTGGTTCTTTCGTGATGATTTTTAGAGCTGCAGACAACAGAGTCACCGAATCGTTTTCAGTAAGCAATTCTTCAGCTACTCCTTTATACTTCTCGATATCTTCTTCTGCAATGACACGTAGGATCTCTGTCATAGTTAAGCGTTGCTGACCTTGCACCGCTTCTACGATGGTCGGAATAGGTTTCCGAATAATCCTTCGTTTAATCATCGATTCAATAAGTCGGAGCATGCCTATCTCCCGAGGAGTGACTAAGGTAATCGCTAAGCCCGATTTCCCGGCTCGTCCAGTTCGACCTACCCGATGAACGTAACTATCCGGGTCTTGAGGGATATCAAAGTTAAAGACGTGGGTCACTCCACTGATATCCAATCCCCGTGCAGCCACATCGGTAGCGACCAAAACCTCGATGGTCCCATCTTTAAACTGTCTCAAGACGCTATCTCTCTTGCTTTGGGTCAAATCACCGTGAATACCTTCTGCAGAATAACCACGTTTACTCAAAGCTTCAGAAAGTTCATCTACGCGCCGCTTGGTTCGTGCAAATACAATCGACAAATCAGGAGATTGGATGTCTAAAATACGTGATAAGACATCAAATTTTAAGCGTTCAGTTACTTCCACATAATGTTGTTCAATATCAGCGACCGTGACGCCAGTCGCTTTGATACTGATCAACTGAGGCTCCTTCATAAAGCGCTGAGCAATATTTTGAATTTGCCTAGGCATCGTGGCAGAAAAGAGCAAAGTCTGACGTTCCTCCGGGATTTCCTTCAGGATGGTTTCGATATCCTCCAAAAAGCCCATATTAAGCATCTCGTCGGCTTCATCCAGAACAACGATTTTAATATCATTAAGGCGAATCGTTTTCCTTCTCATATGATCCATCAAACGACCTGGAGTCGCTACAATAATATGTGGTCTCTTCTTAAGAGCCCTAATCTGCCAATCAATTCCTTGCCCACCGTAAATAGGTAAGGCATGGATCCGTTTATACTGCCCTATCTTGTTCAATTCCTCAGCTACCTGGACTGCCAATTCTCGAGTGGGAGCCAGAACGATGCCTTGGATATTTTCTGCTTGCCCCATAATCCTCTCCGCCAATGGAATCCCGTAAGCCGCTGTTTTGCCTGTTCCGGTTTGGGCCTGTCCGATTAGATCCCTTCCCTGCATTGCTGGGGGAATCGTCTGTTCTTGAATAGGAGTCGTCTCCTCAAACCCCATGTTGATAATCGATCGAATAATCGACTCACTTAATCCTAAGTCTGTAAATGTCGCCAATACCTTCATTCTCCTTTTTGTATGTTATATTCTTTAAGTTTTTCCAATTGCGTCCCTATCTATAACTGCGAACTATAATTGCAAAGAAAAATTCTCTAACTATGAATAACCGCCGAAACAGAACATCTGCGATAGCGCGTGAGTTTCGCCATCGTGGCAGCAATAGACGCTTATGGCACCAACTATAAATTATACCATACTTATCTATACTTTGTAAGAGATATGTGCAAAGATATATTAAAATTTTTCTTTTTTTGTAAATTTTAATTCAAGAGATGAATAAAGGACCTCCGCGTCCGGAGGTCCTAATTGCGCAAGTCAATGGTTCAAATGGGCCTTACTGACTTACAAAATAAAATTAGCACTAAAAATTACGAAAGTCAAGATAAATCCACAGAAAGGTCCACAGGTTGGGGCTATAATGGATATTATTCTAGGATGATCAAGACATTCCTTTTAAAAACCATTCGTAATTGCATTTTGCATTAAACAACTCGATTTGCTTTGATTTTAGAGCAATTTCTTGAAGCTGATAAGCTGTAATTGCCTCATCCAAGTCCAACTGTGAAATCATCCCTAGACCCATTCTAACTTGAGCTTCAGAAAGCGCCACTTTTTTATCCTCAAGATTCTGCTCTGCTAGTCGAATATCACTCTGCATTTTGACGATATCGTCAACCATTGTATAATAATTTAATTTCAAAGTATCTTTTTGTTGAGTATGCTTTAAATTCGCATTAGTTAATTCAAAATTCGCCTGCTTATAATCATTCGATGACATTCCATGATCCTTTTTAGCTCGTTCAAGGGCAGCTTGCGAGATCACAATCTGTTGTTCCATCAATTTTAGGGTATAACTATTCTCCTGAGCCTTTTCTAAATCAGCGTCTTTGTCTTCTATGATAAAGTCTTCATTAGCATAAGGGATACCTTCGATTACCAAGGTATTCTCCTGATCATCGTTGAGCAAATTTTTCAATTGACGTTCAAATGAATCCTGTTGAAATTCTATACTTTCAAGGTTAGTTTGCATGTTAACTAAACTAGTCTTTAGATCATTCATACTATTACGCGATACCATGCCCAAGCTCTCTTGCAATTGCATAGTAGCTAATTGGTCTTCTACAGTCTCAATCCTCATGGAAATATCGGATGAACCCAACTTCGATTGATTATAACCAATGAATTTACCTTCTGCTAAACGTATCTGAGAATCATTATTAATCGAGGCATTAATATCAGCAATAGCCTCAAATGTAGGTCGGTCAACTTGATTTCTTTCTAGTTGCTTTAGTGCATCGAGTAATGCGCGTTTTTCCGCACCTAGGCCGATAGTGGCTTCCGGCGTACCACTCAATCGATCCCTTTTATCATTAATATCCTCAAGTTCATCCTCTAACTCTTTAATATCCCTCTTAAGAGCTGAAAAGTCAGCATAAGTTTTGAGTCGTTCGTTCTCATTAATACGAACCTCCAGATTTTGTTCAGTAATAATACCTTCAATGTCTCGAAAGTTTAACGTTCTCAAGCCTGAAGTGTCAGCTAAACTTATAAAAGGTTGCCCTAAAATTAACATGGTTGACACTATTGATATCCCAACTAGTTTCTTCATATGTAAACTTCCTTTCATGATACCTATGTGCCTATTGTAATTTAGAATTTTTCTGATGTCAATTGAAATTAGACCTATGTCAATTATCAGAATTATCATCCTTTATCCAATCGTAAGACTCCCACTTCTACAAGTGGGAGTGGTACCCCCGGCTCCGCTTCGGTGGGGGTAGAGTCCATCCTTCGCCGCTGAGTGTACCTTTTGGGATCAGCGGCTTCGGCGATACTCTCCACAGGAGACTATCGTCACTGAAGACTCGATGTTAAACTTTAGTTGAACGAGTTCACTCTAGGGAAGGGGAGCTCCGAGGGAACTTCCTCGGAACTCCCTTCCTATTTAAATGTAGCCTGCTTTAACATTTTTCCTTCCTTGACAACAATGATATCAATTGTATGGTTTGGATATTTTTCCTTAATCATTTTACTGTATTTTTCCATAACTTCGTCTGCGGACAGTTCCTGCTCATTATTAATTTCAATATCAACGTTTACAGCACGTTGTTCTCCTTCTGCCACCTGAACCATAACACTTTCAATTCCCTTTTCTGCTTCCAACTGTTGAGCTAGATTAGCATCACTCTCTAATTTATTAATAGCCGGAGGATTCTCTTCTTTCGATTTTGTTCCTTGACTCGTCTGGTCTTCTATTTTTATTTCCGGAGCTGATTTAGAATCCGAACATCCTGTAATCAAAAGAAACATCGTTACTACACCTATAATCATTAACCATTTATGCTTAGACAACATTTTCTACCTCCTTGCCTTCATTTACATGGTGGATTTTAACACGAACAACCTCTAATGTAAAGTTACAGAGATTAGATAGATTTATAATTATTGCCAAATTTCTTAGAGACGTTACCCTGGACCTGAAGGCAGATTCCTCTTACGTATTAGTATGCAACAAAGATATGCTTTTCTGATTAGCACGCAGAAAGCGGAGGTCTCACTTCTAATGAGACTTCCGCTTTCCCTATTGAGGTGCCTCTATGCACCACTATTCACTCGTTGATAGTAACCATCTTAAGTTGCTGTGCATTAAGTTCCAAGGCCTTGGATCGTAAATTTCATCTTCACAGCGTTAGCTAAGGGCTTACCGCTTTGAGATAGAATGAGGTCACTGATCATTAGATAATATGTTTTCCCTAACTGATACGGTTCCTTAGGGCTAATGCTTATTTCGCTTCTCTCATTACCTATCGTCATTTCTGTGGGATATTTTTCCCCCTGCTCATCTATTACATAAATTTCCCCTTCAGGTATACCATTGTTATTCAAGGGTTCACTAAAAACAATTTTCCATTTCTTGTCCGTGGAAACTGAATCCATGCTATCCCATAGGACTCCTTTAAAAATCCCATCTACCGGAATATTGGAAACTTGTTTTACAGCATCATCCATATTGGCTACCCCATACCCATAATAGCTGTCTCGTCCAATGATCCCTTTATCCTGAACAGATGTTTCAAGTATATTTTTCACTTCATTTATCGGGATTGATGGTTCAATTGCACGAAGGACTGCTACAATCCCTGCAACCATTGGCGCAGAAAAGGATGTACCTGAATAATGGCTATAAGAGTTGCCTAGACTGCAACTATAAATTTCTTCACCAGGGGCAACTACCGTTACTTTATCATTAAAGTTCGAGAAATTTGAAACATCTTCCAGTCTATTTATTGAACCCACGGAGATTACATTGTCGTATGAAGCAGGATAAGTATAATCAGAATTCCCATTGTTTCCAGCAGAGGCTACCACGATTACTCCAGCTTGAATGGCTCTTTGCACAGCTTCGTTCTCCACTGCTGAATACGAATTACTTCCTAGACTCAGATTGATGACATCTGCCCCTTCGGCAATCGCATAATCAATGGCACTTATGACATCTGAGACGAAACTTTCACCGGCATAATCTGCCACTTGCAATGGTAAGATTCGAACGTCCACAGTGCCCGCTACACCGGCGATACCCAAACCATTATTCGTTTTAGCCGCAATTACACCTGACACGGCTGTACCGTGTCCATTGACATCATATACATAATCACTCCCCAAGATAAAGTTGTATCCCCCGGGCATAACCCGTTCTAGCAAATCAGAGTGACTAAGTTCTAATCCAGAATCAATTACCGCTACGATTATGCTTTTCTTACTTGATGACATATCCGTCCAAGCCTTTTCTGCCATAATCGTTTTTAAACCCCACTGTTTAGCATAGCTCGGATCATTGGGGGCAACATGCAATTTGTGCTTCGTATTACTTTCTATATGAATAACAGAATCGTCTTTTCCTATCTCATCAACGATTCTACTACTGTCCACCCCAGATCGCGGAGTTACAATGAGTATATCCGGCCCCACGCTCACTACTTGCTTAATCAATAAAGAGCTATTTGTGCTGAATAAACTCTTTCTATCTCTTGAACCAGGTTTATACTGAACCAAAATTCCCGTTTCTTTTTCCTTCGCCATATTTAGCTCTGCTTGAATCAATTTTTCTGTTTCATCCAATCGTGAGACTCCCACTTCTTCAAGTGGGAGTGGGCCCCTGTACTCTGCTTCGGTGACGATAGTCTCCAGTGGAGAGTATCGCCGAGCCCCTTCCCAATAGAAACACTTAGCGGCGAAGGAGGTGGACTCCCCCACCGAAGTCTCGATGTTCAACTTTAGTTGAACGAGTTCACTTTCAGTAGGTTGTTGTGTTACGGCCAAAACACCACTTTCCTTTGTTAAGGAAAACAACACGAGAAGAGTAACGAAAATTACTTTTATGATTGTTTTAATCACTTTTCTTGTATCCCTCCACGGTTCTATGTTGGTAGTTTAACATAAGCCAACTTTCTTTCTAAATAAGAATATACCATTCATAATTTCGTCATAGAAAAAATTATTCCTGCCAATTGAAAGTGAATTACCCTTTATTTATTGAAAGTTCATTTAAATATATAGAAAGCCTCGCGATCTCAATATAGATCGTGAGGCTTTAAGTTTATCATTGAACAACATTTATATGCCAGCTAGTTAAATCTATATCCTTGTCTTGTGAAACAGAGCCGAAATTAAATGTCCACAACATAGCCTTAAATGATTTTATGGTTAAGTTCTTGATATCAAATAACCCACGGGCTACTTCTTCCTGATGATCATCAAAAATAGCTAAGGGTATTTGTTCCAGATTTATTATCTTATCTGTGCAATTTCGGATTATAACTGTAGTTAAAAGATCTCTTTCTTTTGTAATTTGGGCGTTAAGAGGAGAGAAATTGATTTCTCCATGCTTCATTGGCGGAAGTTCTCTTAATATCCGTTCAAGTTCTTGCTGTTGATTTTCAGTAATATTCTCTGGCAATGTCTGATATTGAATATTGAAGCTTTGAGGAGGTTTAGCAGGCACATCAAAACATACCTGGCAATCTGCAGGTACCTCTTTAATATAAACATTATCTGGCAAAAAACGAACAACACAGGCCTTTGACGAGCCCTCAACAATTTCACCTATGGTCTCTCCGTCAAAGGATTGCCGTGCCAAAACTCGCCTATCTGAATCTATCAATACTAAAGGCACATTCTCAAACTTAACTTTCTTACTCAGTCCATTACTAACAAAAAAGCCCACTAACAGTGCTCCATCCGCAGGTGACGCTCCGGTAAAATAAATGCTTACTTGTCCTTCATTGGCTGAAGGTGCTCCATATAACTGTTCTTCAGAATTCTGCTCATTCTGCTCCAAAGGGTTTGCTTCAATGACATCCTTCGAAAGCTCAGATTCTTTCTTCTTACTTCTAAAGATTTTAGGGAATTTTAACATAATTTAATCCTCCAATATTTATAACCGTACTTTTCATTTTCTCATATCTTTAATTATTTTACTAGTAGAATTATTAGATTACTTTTTTACAGCTAATACAAAGAATTAACTTAAACAATACTTGATGATATTATTATAGTAAATTCTTCGCATATCTCATAAAAAGTATTTTCTTGGAATATCTTACATATTGAAATTCGACATATTTCACGTTACAATTTATATATATTCTTGAGGTTACGTTGCTGGCCAACGTCGCTTTTATAGAATACGCTGTGTACTACGTTTAGATTGGTAGTTGTGGCAACAACTACCAATCATCTTTTTGTCATGATAGTACCCCTTTCGAGAGGATAAAAATCGACTAGGCTGTTCGCATAGAACCTCCTAGTCGATTTTTATCCTCTCGTGAGACTCCCACTTCTTCAAGTGGGAGTGGGACTCCGTACTCTGCTTCGGTGACGATAGTCTCCAGCAACGATAGTCTCCGGTGGAGAGTATCGCCGAAGCGCACGGCCCTTAACGAATGCTATCGCGCTGAGGATGAGTATCGCCGAAGCCGCTATCCCCAAAGGAATACCTACCGGCGTAGGATAGAGTAACGCCGAGCCGCCTTCCCAATAGAAACACTTAGCGGCGAAGGAGATAGACTCCCCCACGTTTACCATCAATGGACTTAATGCGCAGGTATCATTAGGTTTCCTAAGGATTTTCATTATTCCGGGTAAGTGCTATTAACGGGACTGTTACAGTAACATTCAGTAACAAGTTGGACGTTACTCCTACTCCTGCAGACTTTACAGTTACCCAGTCCATCGATAGTGGAGAGGGGTCGAATGTTACCGCAACGGATGTTACCCTCGATTCAACAGGAAAAATAGCAACATTAACGGTGCCTGCAGTTGTTGCCACAGCTGCCGACCAATCCGTAGTATACAGCGTATCCTATAAAGGCGGAGAAACAGCAGCCGCAGAAGCATTTACAGTTAACGCAGAAGGACTCGTTGTTACTAGTGTAACTGCTATTAACGCTACGACCATTGACGCAACATTTGCTGAAGATGCTTCTGTAGTAGAAGCAGACTTGACAGGCAAAACAATTACATTAACAGCAGGTGAAACTACTTTAATCGCAACATACAAAGCAAGTAGTCTTGCTGGTGGTAAGGCTACTTATCAATTAGGTGGAACTGATACATTGGTTGATGCTGCTACTTACACTGTAAGTGCTGAAGGTATGAGCTTCACTAATTCTGGATTCGTTGCAAAAGTAGCTACCCCTTATGTTAAGACAATAGCATTTGATACGACAAAGATAGCTGCAGATACTGCTGCAAATAATAATAACTTAGTATTCTTTACTGCGAAAAATCAATATGGAGAAGATCTGGATTTAACCGGTGCAAACACAGCATCCCTTGCTGTTACTGGTACTTTGAATGGAGTTCCCTTCTTAGCTTCCGAGTTAGCTGACCAAACAGACCTATCTCTAGGTAAGATTGAGATCAATAAAAACCTTGTAGAAGGCAATACGGTTGCATTAACTGTTAAGAATACAGTAAATAGCGAGATAATTACTGCAGGAACAGCTAACTATACTGTAGGAGCTGCTGAAACTGCTGTAGAAACGACCGTTACTAACCTGGTGGCTAAATATAATGCTGCTCAAAATGGTCACCTTTCAGGTAGCCTTGCGACAGAAGTAATGCCTGATGATGAAATTACTTTAACTGTAGACGTCAAAAATCAATTTGGAAATAAAATGACAGGAGCGTCTGTTCGCTGGGTAGTAGAAGAGGGATTATCCTTAATTGCGGCAGACGGAGATGATTTAACTTCTGGGGCTAGTGACTTAGATGAAACTGCTGAATTTAAGGCTACAGGAGCAGGCCAAATTATAATTTCTGCTTACCTAGCTAATGGAGAGAAAGTTTCATACGAAGTTATAGTCGGTAAAAAGGCACTATCTTCTTTAACCACTACAACTGAAAACCCTGCTACAACTTACAACAATGAAGATGTAATTGTTGTAAAAGTAGATCCGAATGCTGGTGCAGTGCTTACACCAGATATGTTAAAGTTTTCTGTAACTGCTAACACGGCCGGAACATCAGCCTCTGATATTGCCTTAACTGCTTCTAAGAGAGGCGGAGATACAAACCCAGATGATATTATCATTACAGCGCATTCTGCCAAAATAGGTTCTTATGGCGTTGTCGCATATATTGGCGATTCAGTAGATGCTCAGGGAGCTATCAAAGCAGCATCATTTAATGTTACAACAGCTGTTAATCCAACTGTAGCAAGTATTGCAGTAGCTGATTTTGCGGCTAATGAATTAACAGCTGGAAGGACAACAACTAAAGCTGTTACATTTAAGAATGCATACGGTGAGACAGTAAGTGTTACAAATTCAAACTTAAATGCTGCTTCTACGTCTAACATGTCTGTTGCAGAGTATAAAGATGAAAATGGTGCTTCAGCAGGAGCAGGAGAGAACGTTACACACTTAGGATTTACTCCTACAGCTGCAGGAACTGATACCGTTACTCTTGTTGCTGGATCGGTATCTAAGTCAATTACGACAACTTCAGTAGCAGCATCGACCTTAACTAGTATCGAACTTGGTAGTAGTGCAGTTACCGTAATCATTGATGACACACATGATGTAGCAACTCCAGCCACAGATGATTTAGTAGCAATTACAGGTGGAGAAACTTACAAGTTAATTCCTATTGCTTTAAAAGACCAATATGGTAACGCAATCAACGTTAATGCAAGTGCCTTTGATGTCCAAGTAACTGGAACTGACGCTGGAACAATTCCAGTAGTTGAGTTCTGGACTGCTATGACGGATGGAACGACTAACTTAGCAGATGGTGCAGCAAACCCAGTTAAGTACCTTGCTATCAAAGCTGATGCTGGAGATACTTCACAAACATTAACCATCCAAATGAGGAACGAAGCAAATAGTGCAAATATCGGTAGCCCAATAACCTTAGGAGTTACTGTAAATGCTGCTAGAGCATTGGCTTCCCTATCAGTTACACCTGGCTCGGGGAGCGCAGTAGTTGGTGCAACCAGAACATTCACACTATCTGGTGTGGACCAATATTCCGGAGTAGTTAACTTGGATGAAGCCAACGTTCAGTTAGAGACATTAGCAAATGTAACTATTGGAGGAAGGGCCGCCAATACTGATGGTAACAAGGCAGACTTTACTCTAAGTGCTTCACAAGCTGGATCATACAATGCAAAGATATTCTATTCTGCAGATGCTACTTTAGATGCTAATGAGAAGTTTGTATCAGTTCCATTTACAGCAGCTGAAATTGGCGATGCAATAGCATCGGTTGAAATCCAGCCCACAGTAAGAGTAACACCAAATGGAGTTGCCGCTTATGATGCTAGCTTAAACACCTATAAAGCACAAATTACTGAAGGTAATGTAAACAACACATATGCTCCCTCAGTTAAAGCATATGATGTAAACGGTAATGAAGTAGGAATTTCAAGCGGAGACGTGATTTACAGCGTAGTATCTCATGATTTAAAGGAAAATGGCGGCGCAATCGCTGGAACAGTTTCAATCAATGCAACTACTGGTGTACTAACTGTTAATAGTAATGGGGCAGCTGATGCCAATGAAATTAGCGGAACAGTCGTAGTAAAAGCAGCGACACTTAATGGTATTGATGACACAATGACTCTCACCTTTGATTCTTCAGCTGCAGGGGCTCAGACTGGAACTTACTATCTAGCTGATGTAGCATCTACAGATACAGCACTGACATCCATTGTGCTCGATGAAGATGATACAAATGGATATCAGGAAGTTGTATTGGTGGCTCTAGACCAATATGGTCAAGAAGTTGATATTACAGAATCCTCAACAATATTAGGTTCTGACAGTTCTGCTTACTTCACTAAGGCTACAGATGCAGATTCAGTTAATTTAACTGCTAAAGCTACAGGAACTACTAACTTAAGAGTATTTGTCGGTGGTAACCAAGAAGTTATGATCCCTGTAACAGTGGCTCAAGGTGCAGTAGATCTTGTAGCAGCAGATATTGAAAGCGTTGCTACAGATGAAGCAGCATTAGCTTTAGCTGCATTATTCAATGGAGGAGATGACATTGATAATGTCACTCAAGCATTAGATGCTTTGCCTGCAGCAGGGGCTAATGGAACGACAATTACATGGGCATCTGACGATGCAGGTGTTGTTACAAATGACGCACAAACCGTTAACAGACCTGTATTTAGTGCAGGGGATGCAACAGTGACTTTGACTGCAACAATTACCAAAGGCGCAGCCAGTGATACTAAAGACTTTGTATTAACAGTAATAGCACTCGCTGATCAAACTGATATTACTGCAGGCGCACCAGCTTTCGCTACAACTGATGGTGTAGATGTTGCTCTTGCAACAGTAACTGCTCTAACTGATCAAGACGGTAATGATGTGTTGGCTGCATTCGTAGCTGATGATGCAGGTGCTACTTACACATTATCATTAGTTCAAGATGCAGCACCAAATACAGTAATTACTATAACTAAAGCTGGAGATAGTATTTCAGTAGATGATGCTACAGAAGCCGCTGGTCAACTAGGTGATTACACGCTAACAATCACTGATGGAACAAATACTTGGACAGTTGATGTGACAGTCAGCTAATAAGAACATGAAACGTTACCCTGGAAGCTAAGAAATGAGTTAAGACGAGACCCTCGTGTCCTAGAGACCCGAGGGTCCCTCATTAACTGAATAGGCAGGTAGTCGTCCCTCAAGTGAACTCGTTCAACTAAAGTTGAACATCGAGTCTTCGGTGACGTAAGTCTCCAGTGACGATAGTGTCCGGTGGACACTATCGCCGAAGGCGCAGATCCGCAAACGAAATACTTTCGCGCCGTAGGATGGACTCTACCTCCTTCGCCGCTAAGTGTTTCTATTGGGAAGGCGGCTCGGCGATACTCTATCCTACGCCGGTAGGTATTCCTTTGGGGATAGCGGCTTCGGCGATAGTCATCCTCAGCGCGATAGCATTCG
>Ga0209347_1005452_pt1 | contig 12066 bp, 13 predicted proteins | sample AutmiccommuBRH23_FD_187382 | JGI IMG/M metagenome (GOLD analysis project Ga0209347, IMG submission 187382) | Deep subsurface microbial communities from Mt. Terri, Switzerland - Autotrophic microbial communities BRH/23 (SPAdes) (version 2) | ecosystem: Environmental > Aquatic > Deep subsurface >...
CCACCAGTGGCTGATCGAAGGTCATCCTCATGACCCTTCTAAGAGCGGACTTATCCACAGCCGCCCACCGGCAGCCCGGGCACCAGGGGTCATTTATCTCTTCTAGCCCGGGGACTTCTACCAGGAAACTGTTAAGGGGGTTTAAGAATTCCGTCTGCCCCGACCAATTGAGGGCTATGACGGGCATACCGCAGGCCATGGCCTCCATTACAGGCAGGTTCCACCCCTCGCCCCGAGATGTGGAGATAAAACAATCAGCGTTTTTATACAAAGTTGGCAATTCGGAGTATGGGAGTATTTCCTTTCTCAGTGTTATGGCTGGGGCGTGGGGGTATTTTTTCAGAACTGCTGAAAGTATTACGTTCAGTGCTTTTCCCTGGGGATCGTACCTCCCCCCGTTTTCAAATGCCTTGATAACCAGCTCCACAGGATCTTCCGGACTGAACTCCTCGCAAAATGCTTCCATCAGGATATCGCATGCTTTTCTAGGTATAAGCTCAAAACATGAAAGAAAGGTGAAGTTTTCTTTGACCGAGTCCCTTCTTGGCGGTTTAAAATGCGTAGTGTCGATGCCCAGGTGCATTATGTGGAGCTTTTCCGGTCGGACTCCATGAGACATAAATGTTTCATAGTTGAACCGGGAGGGAACCCATACCTCGTTCATAGCATTGCTTTTTATAACCCATTCCTGGTTTATGCGGTCCACCTCGGTCATGGTGAAACCTATATTATAATAATTGGGATTTGGTCTGAACATAGGGGCTGGCCCAAAAAAGATATGGGGAGAACCCGGTGAAGGGAGAGGGTTTTCCTCCATTTTTTTTAGCCTGGGCGCGTTCACAACATCATCAATATTGGCATTTGAAGAAGGAAAGGGGCGCAGGGATATTTTCCAGCCCAGATCCTCCAGCGCCAGCACTATTCTTCTCTGCATTTCACCGTAACCGGAAGAATCCAGACTCGGAGGACCAACAGACAACAACTGCAATGAAAATCCCTCCTTTTTCTCCAATATTATGCAGCAGACCTCGGTTATGGCACTATATGGCTTAAAAATATTGAAAACAGAATATTCCATATAATAATGCCAGCTTTTCTCTTCTAACGTTGAATTAATGAAAACCAGTTACAAACCACCTGCCAGCGGCATAAATTGATGGAGGAGTTTTGTTCAGCGGGAGATGAGTGCTTTGCAAGTAGTCTGGAAGGCTGGTTTTTTTGATATAACCGGGTACGGAACGGTGGCCAGGGGATATGTTTTGTCCTTGGATCTAATGGGGGTTAATCTGAGACTTATTCCGGACCGCAAGGGATCACCCGGTAAAATACCGGCGGAAACTGTGGATAGGATTCGTCGGCTGGCGGAAAGATCGGCCGACTGTCCCTCCAGAACTGTTTTTGTGAGTCAGAGCATTCCGGATCACTTCGAAAGAAAGGGATTTTTCTCCATGGGTGTTACAGCCTGGGAGACCGACAGGGTACATCACCTGTGGAAGGACTGGTCCAACGACATGGATGCCATTGGGGTGCCCAGCCGGATGAATGTTGAGGCCTTTGCCGGGGCGGGGATCGTGAAGCCGGTAGAACTGCTGCGGTACGGAGTTGACCATTATTTCCTCAATCCCGGAAAGCACCAGGATGTTTTCGCCGGAAAGAAAATTCCCCCCTTTAAATTTCTGTCGGTATTCGACTGGATTTACAGAAAGGGATACGATGTTCTAATACAGGCTTTTAAGGAGGAATTCACCAGGAAAGACGAGGTTTGTCTGGTGATAAAAACCGGATTTGGCCGGCCCCGGGTTACCCGAAAAAAAATACTTGGGGAAATGAGGAGGCTGAAAGAATTGCTGAATCCCTGCGAGGACTCAGCGCCCATTTACCTATTGACCGGGGAGATGCCCAGGGAGGATCTGTCAAAGCTTTACAGGTCCTGTCACTGTTTTGTGCTGCCCAGCAGAGGGGAGGGGGTCGGGCTTCCGCTTTTGGAGGCCGGGAGCATCGGAATGCCGGTAATAGCCACCGGCTGGGGGGGGCAGGCCGACTTCCTCCACCTGGATAACGGCTTTCCGGTAGAATACCGGATGGTGCCCGTCCCTGTTCAGAGCCATTGCCCCTATTACACGCCGGATCAGATGTGGGCCGAACCCAGCGTCTTGGATTTGAGGAAAAAGATGAGGTGGGTTCTGGAAAACAACAACTCATCCCTTGAAAGGGGCCGGAAGCTTCAAAGTCTTATCAGGAGCCAATACACCTGGGAAAAGGCGGCGCTGGAAGTGGTGGAGGCCATAGGCAGGCTGACGGGCTGCGCAATTTTATAGCTATGTCAGAAGGAATCAAATCCGGCTTCCTGCAGGGACAGGAGGAGCTTTTTTATGTCCTGTGCACGGTCTTTACTGCAAATTAACAGATTGTGGCCGTCATCCACCACTATTAAGTTGGAAACACCTAGGGCCGCCACCACCCGGTAGGGGGTAATTATTATATTGTTGCGGGTGTCCAAAAATGCGCCTCTGGCCCTTTCAATGCTGCCGTTTTCCTTTTTTAAGGGGTCAATTCTTTCCAGGGCTGTCCATGATCCCACATCGTCCCAGCCGAAATCCCCCCTGATTACCAGGACGGCCCGGATTTTTTCCAGAATTCCGTAATCCACTGAAATTATGGGCAATTTGCCGTATACACTTTTTATTACTTCATTTTTTAGTGTCATCCGGGGCGGACTGGATAGCTTTAAGACCTTCCTCCAGTTCAGGCAGGTGTATGCTTATTAATCTGCGTATTAAATCCACCCGCCAGATGAAAATACCGCTGTTCCAGAAGTAATTTCCACTGTTAACATACTCCACCGCCTTTTCATGGGCGGGCTTTTCAGTGAATTTAACCGCTTTGTGGGCTTTTAGCCCGTTAAATTCCCTGTAAAAATCCCCTTTCAGTATATACCCGTAACCTGTTTCCGGACTTAGCGGGGGAATACCCAGGGTTACCGCCTGATCACCTTTGGACGCCGCCTCAGCCGTCGCTTTAAGTGTTACAATAAAGTTTTCGGTATCTGAAATAAAATGATCGGAAGGAAGCATGACCATTACCGCCCCCGGGAATCTGCGGGCTATTTCCACCGCCGCCAGCCCCACCGCGGCCGCTGTGTCCCTGCCACACGGCTCCACCAATATATTGTCCTCGCATATCCAGGGTATCTGGTCCAAAACTATAGCTTTATATTCATTAAGGGTGACGATGTAAATATCTTCAGGGCAGACCAGCCCCTCAAGTCGGTCCACGGTTTGCTTCAGCATGGAGCTGTGGCCCAGTATAGACAGGAACTGCTTTGGGAGGCTCTTTTTGCTAAGAGGCCAGAACCTTTCCCTGCATCCGCCGGCCATTACAACTGCGGCAATCTTCAATTAAAGAGTGCACCCCCACCACAAGGCGTTTTCAATATGAATACGCAGGTAAATGTTGACAAATTGGCGGCAAAATAGGCCAAGCCCGAAGTCTTCCGGGAAGTTCTTGTTCTTTTATAAAGAAACTTCTAGCGAAACCGTGAAAGAGCGTTACAAAGGACAATAATTGTTTAGTTAACAGACCTTTTAATCATAATTTGCATGATAATGGCGATCCCGACTTTTTTACAAACATTTTGGAGAACACTTTCCCTGCAAGGGACATATATTGGAAAAGCTATCATTCGGTCAAAAGACTAATTGATGAGGAAATTTACGTATATGTAATCAACAACTGGTCTACAGACTCTACCCCCGTCATTTTGAAGAAATTTTCCGGAAACCCTTTGTTTTTAGGGGTTGAAAAGTTTCCCAGATCAGGTCCGGGCAATTATTTTAACCTGTATAAGCTGATCGAGAGGAAGGAGGAACTTGCCAGGTCCATTAGCGCGGACTGGTTTATCACCTGTGATGTTGACGAAGTCAGGGAATCCCCTTGGCCGGGCAGAACGTTGAAGGAAGGGATCTTCCTCGTTGACCGCAGGGGGCACAATGCCATCAAGCTGAGCTGACTTTTTCCTGTTTACAATTTATACCAGGGGGACACAGGCTTTCATGCCTATTTTAAATACTGTCAGTTCAATAACCAGCATCCATCCTCATAAAAAACCGCGCTACAGTCCCGGCGAAAAAAACATGGGCTGGCATGTTCATTGCGATAAACACAAGAAGGTCGGCTCCTTTTTGAGAAAACCCGGGGAGCTGCTGCTTTTTAATGAGTCTTTTTACCAGGAGTACCTGCTGGAGCGGCTAACCGGTGAAATAATTAGGGTTTAGCGGCTTGATGAAAAAACGAAGGGTGCCGGAAAGGAGGATTCTGCCGGAATTACTCCGGGAGAAAGAGTATGAAGAGAATTTTAGTCACCGGCTGCAACGGTTTTGTTGGCAGCCACATTTGTGAGCGGCTGGTAAAGTCGGGTCATCGGGTTATTGGCCTGGACACCGCTCCTTACAGGTGGAAGGACGGTTTTTACCAGACCGTTTGCGGAGAGAATTTTTGCAACCTTGAGGGGGACCTCACAGACCTGCAATTTGTCCAGTCGCTGGTTGAGGACCAAAAGCCCCAAATTGTCATTCACCTCGCCTCGGTAGTGGGAGTCAACCTGTATATTGAAGACCCCATGAAGGTTATCGACGTCAATATACTGGGCCTGAGAAACCTATTGACGGCGCTTAAAGGGAGCGGGGCCAGGCTGGTTTTTTCCAGCACCAGTGAAATATACGGGAGAAACCCCCAGGTGCCCTGGAAGGAAGACTCGGACCGCGTGCTGGGGGCGACCTCGGTACACCGGTGGGCATACAGCACCAGCAAGGCGGCGGCCGAGCACATGTTGTGGGCCTGTGCCGGGCCGTACGATCTGGAGCCTGTAGTGGTAAGGTATTTTAACCTGTACGGTCCCAGGCAGAGGCCTGACCTTCTGATTCCGGCCCAGATAATGAAGGCGCTGCAGGGCGAGGAATTGCTGGTATATGACGGGGGTCATCAGACCAGATGCTTTACCTATATAGAGGATGCTGTTTCCGGCACACTGGAGGCTGCTTTCAGCACCTCGTCTTCGGGGCAGGCCTTTAACTTAGGGGCCACCAGGGAGACTGAGGTGGGGGAGATTTCTCGTCTTATCGGGTCTCTGTCCGGGAATCCCTTTAAGATAAAAAATGTGTCTACCGGGGAAATGTATGGAGGTTTTTACGAGGACATTCCCAGGAGGGTCCCCGATGCCGGGAAAGCCGTCCGCATTTTAGGCTGGCGGGCAAACACCCCGTTAATGGAGGGGCTCTTGAAGACCATAGAATGGTGGAGATGGCAGTTATGAATATCAGCCTGGATTACCCTGTAAACCCCCGGCCCCGGTATGGATACGACAAGCCGCCCCATCCTTTAGTGAGCATTGTTTTGTTTATGTCAGAGGTGAGAAATTGACCATGAAAGCGCTTGTGTTGTCTGGCGGCAGCGGCACCAGACTGAGACCGCTAACCTACACCATGGCCAAACAACTGGTTCCGGTATCCAATAAGCCGATAATTCATTTTGTTATTGATCATATAGTTGATGCGGGAATAACCGATATTGGTGTGATCATTTCTCCGGAGAAAGGGCATCAGATCAAACAGTCCCTTGGCAATGGTGATAAATGGCAGGCCAAGCTGACATATATTCTTCAGGATACCCCGGCAGGATTGGCCCATGCGGTAATAGCAGCCCGGAATTTCCTGCAGAATGACCCTTTCCTGATGTTCCTGGGGGATAATTTAATCCAAGGCGGAATTAGCCAGTTGATTGAACAGTTCTTAAAGGAACAGGCCCATTCGGTTATACTGCTGAAGGAAGTGGCCAACCCCCGGTCTTTCGGAGTAGCGTTGGTAGATAACAAAATGAAAGTTATCAGGGTTGTGGAAAAGCCCATAGATCCCCCCAGCAATCTGGCCCTGGTTGGTATATACATGTTTAGCCCGGAAATTCACACTGCCATTGACAGGATAAAGCCCTCCTTGAGGGGAGAGTTGGAAATAACTGACGCTATTCAGGAACTTTTAAACACGGGCCACCGGGTGCTGGCCTGCCTCCTGCCGGGATGGTGGCTGGATACCGGAAAAAAGGAAGACATACTTGAGGCCAACCGGGTGGTCCTGGACCAGTGCGCCGCGTCCGGAAACATGGAGTATTTCAGCGAGAACAGCATAATTTCAGGCCGTGTTAAGGCGGGTTCCGACACCAGAATTATAAACAGCACCATTCGGGGACCAGTGGTAATAGGGAAAAACTGCTTGATAAGAGAGTCATTTATAGGCCCATTTACCGCAATAGGAAACAACAACACCCTGCAGGAAGTGTCCCTTGAACACTCTGTAATACTGGACAACTGCCGAATCAGCGGCGCCAGTCTGGAAGACAGTCTTATAGGCACGGGGGCACGGATAACTAAAAGGCGTTTAAATCGGAAATCACTACAGCTATTTGTGGGAAACGATGCTGAGGTTATTTTATGATGGGGTAAATGAAAAGCAAGGCCTCCCGAGAAATCGGGAGGCCTTTTGTGTACACAGGTGACGTATTATAAATTACAGCCTGTAACATCCCGGCCCCTTAGAACATATTGTGGTAAAAACCAATTAAAAAGAGAGAAAAGAAGATGGTTACACGGCGTACAACAACAAGAAAAAGGGTTATTGCTCCTGTCAGGCTTCTCAGCCTGGCCCCATATCCCCCCTTTCTTATCTGCCCTCCCATGTCCGGCGGGGCTATGCACATAATGAAGCCGCTGATTGTTCTGGGCAATACCGGCGATTATCATGTCAATCTTTTATTCCCCGCCTCTTCTCCAGAGCACGCACATCAGGTTAAAAACTATCTTGAAGACCGCCGGGGCTTCGTCAGGGTAGAGGGCGTGGTGTGTCAAAAGCAGTGGAATGACACCATGGGGATCCGGGAGTGGGTTCCCGACGGATCAATTTATCTCTATGATTCACCCCAGTACCGGGAAGCCCTGAAAAGGGTTCTTCAGGACGGGACTTACGATGTTGTGGTTGTGGAGACCTCGTATATGGCCTGGACCATACCCCTGATCAGGGAGGCACAGCCCAAGGCCAGGATAGTGCTGGATCTTCAAAACGTGGAACACCTGCTCATGCGTAGGATGATCAAAAATGGAAATCTTTCCGGGCAGACCAGGGAAAAATACCTTTCCGAGTATCATAAAACACTTAATTGGGAGAAAAAGTATTGGCCCTCATTTGATTATTGTATGGCTGTGTCCCCGGTGGAGGCCGAGCTATTCAGCCGTTTCGCCCCCGGTGTTCCGGTGGAGGTGATGGTGGCTGGGGGAGGGGTTGGAGTAGGCAAAGCGCAGGACAGGAGGCCATATCCCGGAGTGTCCCCTTTAGACCTGGCCTTTGTAGGTACAATGTGGTATCCCAATACACACGGCCTTATATGGTTTATAGAAAAAGTTTTGCCCAGAGTCAGGGGCCGCTATCCCAGCACCAAATTACACATTGTGGGCGCCGGATCGCCCTCCGGCAATCTTCTGGGCGCCATAAACGGGCAGAAATCGGTGGTTTTCTGGGGACAGCTCAGGGATGAGAGGAGTATTCTTGCCGGTGCCGGGATTTTCGTGGTGCCGCTGTTTATAGGCGCCGGAACCAGGGTAAAGATTATGACCGCATGGTCCCTTGAGCTGCCTGTGGTTACAACCACCATCGGGGCCGAAGGAATTTCCTGCAAAAAGAGCATTGACATACTCATAGCCGATAGCCCGGATGAATTTGCAGACTGTATTATAAGGCTTTTGTCCGACCCTCTGCTGAGGGAGGCTGTAGGCCGAAATGGCAGGCGGCTGGCGGAGGAAATGTATTCCGAACAGGTGGCCACTGATAAAATAATTAACTTTTTTAACAATGTTACCAAGCATAAATCAAAAACCAAGTGAGGCAAAAGATAGGGGAGATTACCATTGTCTAAAACCGCACTAGTAACGGGAGTTACCGGCCAGGATGGGGCATACTTGGCGGATTTGCTGCTTTCAAAGGGATACCGGGTCTATGGCGCCTACCGGCGAACCAGTACCCTGAACTTCTGGAGACTTGAGCAGTTGGGGATAAAAGAAAAGGTACAGCTGGTTCCCCTGGATTTGTTGGATATGGGGAGTATCGCCAGAGTTATAGAAGAAACCGCCCCCGATGAGGTTTATAACCTGGCCGCCCAGAGCTTTGTCGGGGTTTCTTTCAGCCAGCCGCTGGCCACCACAACCATCACCGGGCTGGGACCCGTTAACATACTGGAGGCCATAAGACTGGTAAAGCCGAACACAAGGCTTTACCAGGCATCCTCCAGCGAGATGTTTGGAAAGGTTCAAAGGGTGCCTCAAAATGAAAGCACCCCCTTTTATCCCCGAAGTCCCTACGCCGTGGCTAAACTCTGCGCCCACTGGGCGGTGGTCAATTACCGGGAATCCTACAGCATGTTCTGCTGCTCTGGAATACTTTTCAATCACGAGTCACCCCTAAGGGGCCTGGAGTTTGTCACCAGGAAAATAACCGATGCGGCCGCCCGCATAAAGCACGGCCTCTTGGATCGTTTGACACTGGGCAATCTGGAGGCCCGGCGTGACTGGGGCTATGCCCCGGAATACGTTGAGGCCATGTGGATGATGCTGCAGCAGGCCACCCCCAAAGACTTTGTCATCGCCACCGGAGAAACCCACAGCGTCCGGGATTTTGTAGAGGCAGCCTTCTCGTGCGCCGGCCTGGACTGGCAGAAATACGTGGTCAGTGACAGCTCTTTGTTCCGCCCTGCCGAGGTAGACCTCTTAATAGGCGATCCTTCCCTGGCCTCCGCAGAATTGGGCTGGAAAGCCAAAACCTCTTTAAAGGAACTGGTCGGCTTAATGATGGATGCCGACATGAATCGAATGGGTCAAAGGCGGTACTGAAAGGAAACTGTTAAATGACTACAATAACTGAAATCCTTTCGGACCCCCCGAAGCAAAGGGCAACTCCCCCTTTGCTTTTTCAACTCACACGTAATACAACCAACCCCACCCCACCCGGGATTGGGGCAACAGTCACTGCAGATTTACAAGGGACCTGGCAAGCCTTCAATATAATACCACCGCCCCGGCCTTGACTACCCGTCCAAAAATGATCTATAATTATCTTCGCAAGCGGGTGTAGCTCAAAGGTAGAGCATCAGCTTCCCAAGCTGAGGGTTGAGAGTTCGATCCTCTTCACCCGCTCCAAATTTTCATAGTAAAATCAAGGCCTCCCGGTTTTCTGGGAGGTCATTTTGTTAGTCCTGAAATATGGAAAAAAAGATAGTACGCCAGGAAGGTGTAACAATACATGAACGGTATTTAAGGCTTCTTTGTGAAAAGTCCTTTCTTACATTATGGACCCCGACCTGCAAGCATCTTTTGCCGCGGCATTGGCGGAGGTTTTTAAAAAGTTTCGCGACAACTGGAAGAAGATATACGAGGAACTGGAGAAATCACGGGAGCGTATCATCAACGCCAGGAAGGAGCCAACCTATGGGCTCCATCGGAAGAAGCAAATGCCGCTGTTCCGGATGTTTAAAAGGGAAATATTCGGCGAAGGCGGGGTAAATCCACAGGAAAAAGTTGCAGAAAAATCTCCTCCGTATGGGATGACCGAGGAGGATAGGATAAGCCTCCTGGTGGACCTGACTCAAAAGACATTCCTGGTTGTGGAGCGAGAACTGGGGCTCACCGGGTTCTGGGAGAGCATTCCCGCCCGCAACAAATTGAGAGCAGAGCTTCAAAATATATTGCTCTCACAGGAGTTCTTGAGACTTCCCGGTATCGTTAAAAACCGCAGGCATATAATTAGCCGCTTTATTTTTATGGAGACGAAAGAATGTATTGTAAAATACTGTATAATATAAGAAGGAAATTATCACCAATGTAAAAGGGGTATACTATTCTTATATCTTTCTTTAGTTAATAGTCCTGTAAAAAATTATGGAACGATAGGACCAAAATGTTGGCAATACTTTAGATCTCAAAATAAGGAGGTGAAGTTTATGATCCACCACCACAATGTAGAATACCTAGTAAGTCTAGTACATGAGTTATGTAAATTACCGCAGGAGACAGAGTGGGTAGAATTCAAGGTTAATGACGAAAAGCCACAGGACATTGGTGAGTATATTTCGGCGTTGTCAAACTCAGCGGCACTGACAGGCAAGGCGCATGCATATCTTTTGTGGGGTTTGGGTGATATCGACCATGCTATTGTTGGAACGCGTTTTGTCCCGCGATCGGCAAAGGTGGGTAACGAGGAGTTGGAAAACTGGCTATTGCGTCTGCTAGTGCCAAAAATTAACTTTGGTTTTTTTGAGGTGGAGATTGAAGGTAATCGGGTAGTTCTACTGGAAATTGAACGGGCTTTCCGCCATCCGGTTCGATTTATGGAAAATGGGTATATCCGGGTTGGTTCCTACAAGAAAAAGCTTAAAGACTTTCCTGAAAAAGAGCGCGAATTGTGGCGCATCTTCGACCGTACTCCATTTGAGGATGGCATTGCTATGGAGCGTGTGTCCGACGATGAAGTGCTGCGACTCATAGATTACCCAGCCTACTTTGATTTGCTTGAACGCCCTTTGCCGGAGAACCGCGAAGGTATCATGAAGGGGATGGCTGATGACAACTTAATTCGTAGTTGTGAAGCTGGGGGGTGGAACATCACTAACCTGGGAGCAATTCTGTTCGCCAAACGGTTGGAGAATTTCGGTTCACTGCGGCGTAAAGCAATACGGGTAATTCAGTATAGAGGTACTGGCCGTGTAATAACACAGAAGGAACAGGTAGGAGCCAAAGGCTATGCGAACGGATTTGAGGGACTAATTAGCTTCATCAACGGCCTGTTGCCTTCCAACGAGGTGGTTGAACAGGCCTTGCGAAAGACTGTTCCTATGTTTCCGGAGTTGGCTGTCCGCGAATTGGTGGCTAATGCTCTCATTCATCAGGATTTTTTTATTTCCGGTGCCGGTCCAATGGTGGAGATCTTCGATGACCGTATTGAAATTACTAACCCAGGTTCACCTCTAGTGGATACGAATCGCTTCGTTGATACACCACCGAAGTCCCGTAACGAAGTGTTGGCATCACTAATGCGCCGAAACGGTATCTGCGAAGAGCGTGGTAGTGGCTGGGATAAGGTAGTTTATCAGACAGAGTTTTACCAACTACCAGCCCCGTTACCTGAGTCAGGTGACGATTACACACGTGTAGTACTGTTTGCACCGCGACCTCTCTCCAAGATGGACAAGGCAGACAGAATTCGTGCGGTTTATCTTCATGCATGCTTGCGGTACGTTAATCGGGATTATCTAACTAACACCTCGGTACGTGAGAGGTTTGGTATTGAGCCACAAAACAGTGCAACGGCTTTACGACTCATACGGGATGCCGTTGAAGCAGGATTTATTGTGCCATATGACGTAAATGCAGCACCAAAAATTATGAAATACGTACCGACGTGGGCAGCTCCCGATTGGGTTCGCGGTACTTGATAGGTACTTGATAAGTGGAACATTACGACAGGTTGCTGGAGTAGTGATAATAAGGAATTTCAATAAATTAAGCAATCTGATTTTACTTGATGGGTACTTGATAAAAGAGTAATATCCCCGATAAATACGAACCCCCTCTATAGAGTAGTATGATTTTAGTTGAGTCAGAAAACTCGTAATCCTGGAAAAAATAACCTTAAAAAGAAGGAAGGTAATCCAGATGCGAGAGTATGACAAAGATTTCAAAGAAGAAGCCATCAAGTTATCCTGCGAAGTGGGGCCGACAGTGGCCTCAGAGAAGTTGGGAATTCCAGTAACAACGCTATACACGTGGCGAAGCAACGCAAAACGGTATGGAGAGATTGCCTTTGTTGGCAGCGGACATAAGCGTGTTGATCCTAAAACAGCTGAAATTAGGGCAATGGAAAAAAAGATTAAAGAACTTGAAGCTGCCAATGATATCCTGAAAAGAGCCTTGGGTTTTTTCGCAGGGAGCCAAAAGAAGTAGCTGCACGTGAACTTTTTCAGTGGATATGGCTGCAA
>Ga0209347_1005453_pt1 | contig 12065 bp, 7 predicted proteins | sample AutmiccommuBRH23_FD_187382 | JGI IMG/M metagenome (GOLD analysis project Ga0209347, IMG submission 187382) | Deep subsurface microbial communities from Mt. Terri, Switzerland - Autotrophic microbial communities BRH/23 (SPAdes) (version 2) | ecosystem: Environmental > Aquatic > Deep subsurface >...
ATTATGCCCATGAAAGTACGTGTAACAGGGTAATTAAGAGGGTATTAAACCGAATAAATATTTAAACGCATTTTAACTTAATTATTTAGATCTATTTTAACAGATAGAGGCTCAATAGTTTGAACCACAATACCTTTGTAGGTATAAACTGTAAATCATTTATAATTATTAACTTAATAAAAACAGGAGGCACAAATGTATGATGAAAAAAGAGAGGTAACAATGTAATACGATTATCTTATTAATTATCAGATCAAACATGTAAATCGATCAACAAATTTAGTCAAAAATGAAATTTTTATGAACAAAATGAATTTACCAGACGTAAATCTTAGGAAAATTTTCGACAGAAAATTTTGGAAAACTATGAACGGTATAGCGATCATCTTTCTTGTATCGCTCTATTCTGTCCAGGTTCAGGCCGATGATTACCGGAACAGTTCGGAGAGCATCAGAGAGGTGCAGCAGGCCCGAAAAACAATTACCGGAACGGTTGTTGACCAGAATAATGATCCACTCCCGGGTGTGACAGTGCAGGTAGTGAGCAGACAGGGAGGTGTGATTACCGACATTGACGGACAGTATACTATTGAGGTATCTGCCGGTGAGAAAGTTCGTTTTCAATTTGTAGGGATGAAGCCTGAGACCATTGAGATTGGTTCAGGTTCTGTCTACAATATTCAAATGGTGGAGGATGTGGAGTTACTCGACGAGGTAATGGTTACAGCCTTTGCTACTCAGAAAAAAGAGAGTGTGGTTTCTTCCATTGAGACCATCAACCCGAGTGAACTGAAAGTTCCCTCCAGTAACCTTACCACAGCACTGGCAGGACGACTTGCAGGTGTGATCTCCTACCAGAGAAGTGGTGAGCCGGGAGCTGACAATGCGCAGTTCTTCGTACGTGGTGTGACCACCTTTGGTTATGCAAGCAGTCCGCTGATTCTTCTCGACGGATTCGAAGTGGATGCCAATGACCTGGCCCGCGTTGATCCCGATAACATCGCCTCCTTCTCCGTATTGAAGGATGCCACCTCAGCAGCTCTCTACGGATCTAAAGGTGCCAACGGTGTGATTATGGTAACCACCAAAAAAGGTAAGGCAGGAAAGCCTCAGATCTCCTTCAGGGGTGAAGGTCGTATATCCATGCCCACCAAGATTCAGCAGACAGTTGACGGACCTACCTATATGAACCTCTATAACCAGGCTCAGTTCAACGATAACCCGCTGCTTGAACCTTACTACAGTGCTCAGAAAATTCAGAATACCGTTGATGGCCTCAACGACTATGCTTTCCCCAATATCGACTGGTATAACGAGATGTTCAAGTCGAATGCCTTCAACCAGCACTATAACCTCAATATCACAGGAGGTGGATCGGTAGTGAAATACTTTATGTCAATCTCTTATGACAAGGATCAGGGTATCCTGAAAGACAACAGACTTAATAACTTCAAGAACAATATCGATATTGACCGATTCAACCTTCTTACCAATATCACGATGGATCTTACACCGACCACGAAACTCGATATCAACATGAATTCGATCTTCGAGAACTATACCGGTCCGGTGGACAATACCAATGATATTTTCGGTAGTGTGATGAACTCCAACCCTGTGGAATTCCCTAAGTTCTACCTTCCGGACGAAGAGCATGCGTATGTGAAACATACCCTCTTCGGATCAAATGCCACAGGTACCATGGCTAACCCCTTTGCCAGGATGGTACGCGGTTACAAGGACGGATCAACGGGACGTATCACCTCCCAGTTCTCACTCGATCAGGACCTCAACTCCATCACTAAAGGTTTAGTGGCCAGAGCAAAGGTCTCCATTAAGAGTGATAGCTATTCCGAGAGCCGACGTAGTTATGATCCTTACCTATATAATATAAAGAGCTATGATGAGTTCTCCGATACCTATGTATTGCAGGAGGTTCATCGTGGTACCGATGCACTGGGTAACCCGAGTCAATGGCGTGACGGTGTCTTCAGAATCTATATGGAGGGTGGACTTACCTATGCCAATCGTTTCAATGATAAGCATGATGTGAGTGGACTGCTTATCTATACCCAGGAAGAGATCAAGAACACCAGCGGTAATGCAGGAACAATACAACAATCACTACCGCAGCGTCTGCAAGGTCTAAGAGCAAGACTGAACTACGGTTTTGCCGATAAATACCTGGCAGAGGTGAGTATGACCTATACCGGATCAGAGAAGTTTGCCAGCGAGCACCGTTGGGGTATCTTCCCTGCCATGGGTGTCGGTTATATCCTCTCCAACGAACCTTACTGGGAACCCATCGAGGATATTATGCCAATGTTCAAGCTGAAATATTCGCTGGGACAGGTGGGTAACGACCAGATTGCAAGTGCACAGGACAGGTTCTTCTTCCTCTCCGATATCGATCCCGGATCGTGGGGTTATTCATGGGGCAGAAACTTCAACTCCAGCTTCGGTGGGTTCAATATCAACCGATACGCCAACCCACAAATCACCTGGGAGATTGCCGTGAAACAGAACATCGGTTTTGAAATGGATCTGTTTAGTAACAGATCATTGAAATTTATTCTGGAGTACTTTAAGGAGAACAGAAGGCAGATCTATCAGGCCAGGGCCAACCTGCCCGAGACAATGGGTCTCACAAGCAATGTGTTTGGTAACGTAGGTGAAGTGAAGAGTGGCGGATGGGACGGATCTTTAGACCTGAACCACTCCTTCAACGCGGATGCATATATCAGCGGTCGTCTCAACTTTACCTATGCAACGAATGAGATCATTCAGAACGAAGAGCCGGAATACCGCTGGCCCTATCTCAGCAATGTTGGATGGCCGATCAACACATGGAAGGGATATATTGCCGAACGACTCTTTATTGACGAAGCTGACGTAGCCAACTCACCCGCACAGGAGCTGGGTGGTGTTGTTCAGGCGGGAGATATCAAGTACAAGGATATCAATGGTGACGGAAGAATCAACTCCGATGATCAGGTGCATATCGGCTATCCGGTGGTACCCGAGATTACTTACGGTTTTGGCCTCTCCGGAGGTTACAAGAACTTCGACATTTCCTTCTTTATGCAGGGACAGGACAGGGTTTCCTTCTTTATCAACCCCAATAGTATTGCCCCGTTTGCAAACCAACGTAATGCAATGAAATATATTGCGGATGATCACTGGAACCCGAACAATCCGGTAGCAAAAGCTTTCTGGCCCAGACTCTCGGCTTCGTATAATGACAACAACAATGTTTCCAACTCCACCTGGTGGATGAGAAACGGTCGTTTCCTGCGTATGAAGACAGCGGAGATTGGCTATACATTCCCCGCTAAGGTATTCGGTAATATACCGGTTGAAGATGCACGTCTCTATTTGGCAGGTTCCAACCTGTTTAATATCACCAGCTATAAGCTGTGGGATCCCGAGATGGGAGGTAACGGTTTCAACTATCCTCTCCAGACAGTATACAGCATTGGTCTGAATGTGTCATTTTAATAACTACATCGATCTAAATCAAAAGAGAATATGAAATCAAAAATAATAACCATTTTTTTATTGGGATTATCACTGCTGCTTACGCGTTGTGATTATCTGGAGATCGTGCCGGATAATACGGTGGAGGTAGGTAGCTTGTTCGAGAACAGAGACAAAGCACTTAATGCCTTGTCCACCTGTTACCGATACATGCCCAATTACGAGAAAATACATACATCAATGTCACTGGCGGGTGATGAGTGGGTAGGACGACTCGACGCCTCTTATGCCGAAGATAGAGGTATCAACCGTGGATCGAAGATCATGCGCGGCTGGAACAACTCCAACGACCCAATCATGAACTACTGGGCAGGTGGCGGTGGTGCCAACAGCCTCTATGAAGGGATTCGTGTATGCAATATCTTCTTCCAGAACATAGAGAATGTACCCGACCTTACACCCCGTGAGCGTGTGGACTGGATTGCACAGGTGAAGATACTCAAGGCTTACTACCATTACTATCTGATCCGCCTTTACGGTCCTATCGTGATTGTGGATGAGAACCTGGAACCCTACTCCAGCGTGGAAGATGTGCGTCAGGAGAGACAAACAGTTGACTCCTGCTTCAACTATGTGACCGGACTGATTGATGAAGTGCTTGAGTCGGGTGACCTTGATGTGGAGAGAGATGCTTCCTACCTGGGACAGGTAGACCAGCAGATTGCCAGAGGGATCAAGGCAGAGGTGCTGCTTACACGAGCCAGCCCGCTGTTCAACGGTAACTCTGAGTTCTACAGTAATTTCAAGGGTAAGAACGGTGAGCTGCTTTTCCCCATGAATTACGATGCCGAGAAATGGAAAGAGGCGCTTGATGCCATCACCGAGGCGATAGATATCGCCGAAGCCAATGGCAAGGAGCTTTACCGTTATGAGGGCACTCCCAAATTCTGGGATGTGGAGAACTTCCAGGAATCGGAGATCATTCAGTATGTATACAACGAACGCTTCTCTATCGTAGAGCCGTGGAACGATGAGGTGATCTGGGGTTACTCAGGACTCGACTTCACCGGTCAGGGTGGGTTTGCACATGCAACCAACATGCGTTCAGTGGCAGACCCCACACAGGCCGGTTATGCATGGCAGTGGCTGGGTGCTGACTACCGTATGGCTGAGCTCTTCTATTCAAAGAACGGTGTTCCCATCAGTGAGGATAAGACCTACCCCTATGACGATCGTCTGAAGCTGAACACGATCCCCGATGATGACTATCATAAGGGTTATATGCAACAGGGTGAGAGAACCATCAATCTGCACCTGAACAGGGAGCCCCGCTTCTATGCATGGATGACTGTGGACAGGAGCATATGGCGTACGCACGATATTGCCAACGATGTGAAGATGCGTTACAACGAGTTCCCGGGAGGCAGAGGAGCACAACATACCACCGATTTCTACTGGACAGGCATAGGTGTGAAGAAGCTGGTTCATCCTGAATCGGGCACAGGACACTGGGCACGTGTGGTTAAATTCCCTTATCCCATACTTCGTCTTTCTGATCTCTACCTGATGTATGCAGAGGCATACAACGAGTATCACGGTCCCGGTCAGGAAGTATACAACGCACTGAACCTGATCCGTGCACGAGGTGGCTTGAAGCCTGTTGAAGAGGTATGGAGCGACGCTGCGATTGTACAGAACGTGGGTAAACACCTCACCAAGGAAGGTCTGCGCGATATCATCCATACGGAACGTTCCATTGAGCTCAGTTTTGAAGGAAAACGATTCTTCGACGTCTTGCGCTGGAAAGAGGCCAACCGCCACTTCACAAGCCCGATGAAAGGATGGAACACCACAGGTGTTGATCCGGAGCAGTTCTACTTGCTGATGACATTGCAGAATCGCGTCTGGCAAACGCCGAGAGACTACCTGATGCCACTCCCCTTATGGGATCTTAACAGGAATCCTAATCTGGTACAGAACCCAGGATGGTAATGAATCATTTAAAACAGAAGAAAAAAATGAAAAAATTATATAGTCTACTGACCCTATTAGTCCTGGCGGTTACTCCATTCCTGACCGGATGTCAGGATGAGATGGAGAGCAGTGATACCACACCGCCCGGAAAGATCACCAATGTAGCGTTCACGGCAGAGAACGGTGGAGGTTATTTTACCTATACCATTCCTGCAGATGAGGATTATCTCTATGTGAAAGGTGAGTATGTCATCGATGACGGCAGATCGATCTCGAAGACCAGCAGCGTCTATTCAGACACCCTCTTTATTGAGGGACTGGGACAGGTGAAAGAGTATGAGGTAAAGCTCTTTGCTGTAGATCGTAACAACAACGAGTCGGATCCTGTGATCATGCGGGTGACACCGCTGATGCCCTCTACTGCTGCCATCCTCGAGACTGTGCATGTACAACCCGGTTTCTCATCCATCGTTATCGACTGGGTGAATGAGCAGGAGCTTCCCGTAACGATATATGTGAACGTGAAGGTGGGTGATGCCGATGTAACAAAGATTAAATCGTCAAACCTGCAGGAAGACCGCTTCTCCATTGATAACCTGCAGGGAGTACCGCACAGCGTCTCTGTCTTTATCCGTGACTCCTATGAGAACAAGACTGAGAACAAGAGCTTTGGTGAGGTGATACCTCATATCGACGGTCCGATCTCAAAGGATCAGTGGGGATTCCTTCGTGATCAGCTGCTCTATGGTGACAAATGGGATTATGACAGCGATCCTAATCCCTTTGAACAGGAACCTTACCCCGACTATCAGGGAACCTACCGGCGCGACAGCTTTATGAACGCACCTATGTCGCATGTGGAAGGACGTATCGAGAAGTTCTGGGACAATGAGTATGATTATGAGCCGGTACAGAATCTTAACTATTTCAACACCGGTCAGATCAGCTATCCCTTCTCCTATTATATAGATATGGGTCGTGAGATCAAGGGCAGCCGCTTTAAAGTGTGGCAGCGTAACTCATGGGGTATGCTCTACGGTGGTGAGAATGTTGAGGAGTGGGAGATATGGATCAGTGACGACAAGGATCCTAGCGACGGCGTCTTTGACGGTTGGGAGCTTGTGGGTAGTTACCGCATCGTACAACCCTCGTCGGTGATTGAAGCCAATAATGAAGCAAGAAGGGGACATGAATATATGTTCTATCCCGATAACCCACGCTTCACCAAGCCGTTCCGTTATGTGAGATACAAGGCTCTCAAACAGTTTGGCGGAGGTAACTCAGGATGTACTTCTGAAATAACCATCTTTGGTACGGAAGCCGATGGTACGATTATTGAAGATCCGAAGGTACTTACAGGACCAATACCGGGATGGGAGTAGTGTTTAACTGACAAAATTAAAATTAAACGATATGAAAATAAAACATATAGTTGGCCTGTTACTCATTACAATGCTGACATTCCATGCATGTGAAAGTATGGATGATAACTTCAGGGAATATCTGGGAGAGTATAACTACTCGGGTAAGATAACCAATCTCCGCGTATATCCCGGATATGAACGAGTGGTACTGGCATGGGACAATCCCAAAGACCAGAAGTCCAAAACGATCAAGATTGTCTACGGTCCAGACAGTACGGAAGTAGCCTACGACTCCATGGTCGATTCAGTATCGGTTGAAGGACTTGTCGCAGGAACCGGTTATGAGTTTATTGTCTACACACTGGACGACAAGAACAATATCTCTGTTCCTGTATCAGTGACTGCCTTCCCTATCTCTTCCTCCTTTGTGGAGACGCTAACATCACCCTCGCTGGTGATTGAGGTGCAGAACAATGAGCAGGTGATCTCACTGATAGGCCTCTCTAACGTTTTGATGCGATTTGCAGGTAAGATAGATTATGCCATTGCCGGACCAAATGATTTCTTTACCGAAGGGGAGATCGATATTACTGATGAGGTGATCTCTACTGATCCCAACACAGGACTGATCGTCTACAACACGATAAATAATCTATCCATCCCTGTAACTGATCTGGGTTATGAGCTGCTGCCTCCGGGAGAATACACCTTCACCTATACGGTAGCGGTGTGGCCCATCATAGGAAATCAGATCTCAATAGATCAGGTGGATCTTACCAATGATGTCACCATCGATGTGCAGCCAATCATTATCAATATCACCAGCCTTGGCGGTGTTGTTTCTGATCAGTACAACAAAACCGGTGGTGAAGGTATTGACAAGCTGGTTGACGGAAACATCAACTCGAAGTACCTCGCCGGTGCCAGAACCACCTGGATGATGTTCAAGACCAATGATCCTGCAATTGTGACGCGCTACTCACTCACTTCGGCCAATGATGCCAGAGAGAGAGATCCGAAGAACTGGACGCTGCAGGCATCCAACGACGGTGTGAACTGGACTGTGCTCGACCAGCGTCAGGATATCGCCTTCCCGATACGCTTCCAGACACAGACATTCGAGATTGAAGGGAATGATACATTGTATCAGTACTACAAACTGGATGTTACTGAGAACGCCGGTTCCAGTATCTTCCAGCTGGCGGAATGGACACTCTTCGGTCCCAAGCTACTTTCACCTATGTAAACAGTAATTGACATCCCTGCGGATATAATGCCGCAGATTAAGATAAGGGATATCTGAACGTGGTAAACGGGATGATATCCCTTTCTTCATGCGGCCAATGGAACAACATTGTACCCATTTTTTATCAATGAGAGAGCTATTTATCAAATAAATTATTTATTTTTATATCTTTAAAAATATCATCGTATGAAATGGATTAACAGAAACGATAGTGAAGCCAATTACGAGGATCGCAGAGGCAAGGGAAGAGGAAAAAGAAATGCCCCGGTGAGGTGAGCCTGCCTCTGCAATCTTTCCTTTAGATAGCATTTTTTTTAAAATCAGATGAAACCAATTCTCACATCAAAGTGGCTGTTGATAGTATTCACTATTTTGTTCGTTTATCAGATAAACGAGATACTCCTTACTGCGCAAAATGCCAAACAGGAAAGTATAGCCATGCTTGAAAACCCCATTACCCAACAATATTTAAAGGAGAACTTAAGAAAATCACATCCACGGCTGGTCCTGAACGCAACCATTGAAAGAGATCTGAAGAAAAAGATTAAATTTGACCCTGTCGTCAAGAACCTCTACGGGGCGATTAAGCAAAACGCAGCCACGATCCACGATCAGCCATTGCTGGAAAGGATTCAGATTGGAAGAAGACTATTGAGTGTATCACGTGAAATGCTCTACAGAGTAAACATGCTGGGAATGGTTTACCGGATGGAACAAGATCCGGTAACACTTCAACGGTTAAATGATGAGATCGTTGCTGTGTGTAATTTCACTGACTGGAACCCTTCACATTTTCTCGATGTGGCGGAGATGTCTTTAGCCGTAGCGCTTGCACTTGATTGGACAACTGGAGATCTGCCAGGAGCAACCGAAGAGCTGGCTGTTAGATCGCTTATTGAGAAAGGAATCAGACCCAGCTGGCCTGAAAACGGGAACAATCCCGGTTGGGCTTACGGTAACAATAACTGGAACCAGGTCTGCAACGGAGGAATGATTGCCGCCTCCATCGCAGTTGCTGAAAAAGATCCGGAGCTGGCAGCCAGAACTATCTCAAGAGCTTTGGACGGGATACCTCATTCACTTGTGGAATATTTACCTGACGGGGTATACCCCGAAGGATCTACTTATTGGGGTTATGGAACAAGCTTCTCAGTAATCACTATTGCCATGCTGGAAAGTGCTTTCGGAAATGATTTCGGACATGGTGATTATCCCGGATTCAAAGAGAGCGCTACATTCAGGGTTCTCTGCAATGCCCCTTCGGGTTGGTATTATAATTTTGCCGACTGTGGTGATAAGAGAGGGGTTAACGGTGATGGTGTACTAGCCTGGTTCGCATCCAAAACAGGGAACAGATCATTTTTTGAAAAAGAGAGATTTTTGATGCCGGTCGACCAGATGAGCAGGTTAAGCCGCCTGGATGGTTCCGCTCTGGTTTGGATCTCACAATATAAAGAAAAAGGCGATAGTGCCATTCCTACTGCATGGAAAGGAGAGGGCGCAAATCCTATCGTTATATTTACAGGTGAAAAAAATGATCCGCATCAATACTATTTTGGAGGAAAAGGGGGCAGAGGAACAGTGAACCATGGAAACATGGATGGTGGCTCTTTTATCTTCGAATTAAACGGTATTCGCTGGGTTATTGATCCCGGAAATCAGGATTACAATACGTTGGAACAAACAGGATTTAACCTGTGGGGAAATTGTCAGAATTGTGAACGCTGGTCGTTACTCACCAAGAATAATTTTGGTCATAGTACATTGACAGTAAATAATCAGCTCCACGTGGTAAATGGTTTGGCTACGATAAAGAACTTTAAGGGGGGATCTGCACCTGAAGCTACAATTGATATGACAGCTGCTTTCAGGGGCCTGTTAGCCAAAGCTGAAAGGAGATTCGCCAAAGAGTCGGAAAGATCACTGATGATCGAGGACGAAATAGAATTGACTGATTCTACTGAGGTAATCACGTGGCAGTTAATGACGCAGGCTGATGTGGAATACACTGACTACGGCCTGAACCTTCTGCAGGATGGGAAGAAGCTGAAAGTGGAGAACCTTTCACACCCCGGGCTACGCTTTTCAATTGTCTCACTTGATCCGGCTCCCCTGAAACTTGACCGGCACGTAAAAGGATTGAAAAGAGTGGAGTTAAGAATTCCGGCATGGATGATTCAAGACAAAAAAGAGACAATAAAGGTACGATTGTCTGAACTTTAATAAACCGGATGATATGGCTGGTGCTTTGATCCAATTAGTTTATAATAATATTATTACATTTTAGCATGAAGAAAAGATTATTGCCTTTCGTTTACTTCGTTTTTCTGTTTTTCTCTATTCTTTCCTGTCAGAACAAAAATAATGAGGCTGACAACCTTAGTTTTATAGATGAAAACGTTGTTTTTGCAGCAGATCAGTATGGTTTACTTTTGAAAAGTATGGAAGATTCGGCTGTTTTCCTGAATCCTAAATCATACATTAACGGGAAAATGAAATTCATCTCTCCCCGGGAATGGACCTCCGGTTTTTTCCCGGGAAGCTTGTGGTATATCTATGAGCTGACAGGAGAAGAGACCTGGAAAGACAAGGCGATAAAATATACGGAGATGCTGGATACCATTCAATATTTTACCGGTAATCATGACATAGGTTTTATGATCGGATGTAGTTACAGGAATGGATTGAGGCTTACCGAAAATCAGGATTATAAAGATGTCATCATAGAAGCAGCCAAATCACTCTCAACACGGTATAATCCTGCTACGGGAGTTATTCAATCATGGAATGCAAATCCATCCAGAGACTGGGAATATCCTGTAATTATTGACAATATGATGAATCTGGAGTTGCTTTTTGACGCGACTGAACTTTCCGGAGATTCAACATACTATGAGATTGCTGTGAATCATGCCGACAATACGATCAAAAACCACTACAGACCGGATTACAGCACCTGGCATGTCATTGATTACAACAGAGAGGACGGAACTGTGAGACATAGAAATACCCATCAGGGGTACTCTGATGAGAGTGCATGGTCGAGAGGACAATCCTGGGGTATATACGGCTATATCCTTTGCTACAGGAAAACAAAGGATCAGAAATACCTGGAGCAGGCAGAGAAGGCTCTTGCTTTTATCGCCAGCCATCCGAACTATCCGGAAGACGGCGTTCCCTATTGGGATTTTAATGCTCCTGATATACCGGATACCTATCGCGATGCTTCCGCAGGATCTATCCTTGCTTCTGCTTTGTATGAGATGTCGGCCTATTCCGACAAGATGGATTATAAAGAATGGGCGGATAAAATTGTGAAAACTCTTTCAGGCACTGATTTCAGAGCATCTTCAGGAGAGAATGGAAATTTTTTACTGATGCACTCCGTTGGGAGTTTACCACATAACTCAGAGGTCGATGTTCCCTTGAATTATGCCGATTACTATTTCCTGGAAGCATTAGTGAGAAAATCAAAGATTGAAAACAGTGGTGTTGCGTTTAAAATTTAGAAAAAAATATTAACCAACTGCACACATATCATTCAAAATGTTAAAGTTTTGATTTTATTTTTCTAATATATAAAACATCTGTACTTTTGTATAGTAATTACTAAACATTTTATGTCTGGATTTGTTTTAAAAGATATTGAAGCCATAAAAGGAAGTAAATATGATTTCTATAAATTGGAGATTGATGGTGTCTGCTCCCTTGATGATTTTGAAAATGAAATTTTATCCAATAAAAGGTATTTATCTGAATTCAGAACGATAATTGCATATGCACAACTATTTGCTGACGGAAAAGGACTTCCTGTTAATAAAATGGCACCAATACATTTGAATGTAAACGAAGTATCTGCTTTTGAATTTAAGAGCAAACACTTGAGAATATATTTTTTCCGCACAAATAATAACCCAGACAGGATTGTAGCTTTATGTGGCTATAAAAACAAACAGAGATCAGACATCAAATTTCTTAAAAGTATAGTCAAAAGATATTTATTA
>Ga0209347_1005455_pt1 | contig 12063 bp, 7 predicted proteins | sample AutmiccommuBRH23_FD_187382 | JGI IMG/M metagenome (GOLD analysis project Ga0209347, IMG submission 187382) | Deep subsurface microbial communities from Mt. Terri, Switzerland - Autotrophic microbial communities BRH/23 (SPAdes) (version 2) | ecosystem: Environmental > Aquatic > Deep subsurface >...
GCGAATCGGGATTGATCCGCACCCGCTGACCGCGAACGTCCGCCGGCCCCTTGGACCCGCTCATCGCGGGGACAGCTCCCAGCACGGGCAGCCCCAGGAGGGCCGAAATCTCCTCGGCCGACCGTAGCCGCTGGTCCTTCCATTCCCGCAGCAGAGCCAATCCGACGCCCGCGAACAAGCCCAGGCACAGGGCAAGTCCCATCGTCCGGGCCTTCTGCGGCTCCGACGGAGAACCCGCGGGCGCCGCGGTCTCCAGGATACCGACGTTCAGACCTCCCACTTCCGTGGTTACATCGAGCCGCTGAATGCTGTCATCGAGGAGGTCGCACAGTTTCTTGGTTTGTTCATAGTCCGATTGGAGGATCGTGTACTGGGCGAGTTGACTATTCAGGACAACCGCCTGCTGCCGTTGCTGTTCGTAGAACCCCTCGAGTTCCTGTTGCTTTTTCTCTGCAGCCAGGTATTGCTGCTCGGCGATGACAAGCTGGTTCTTCACGAACGCCAAGTCCAACTCGGCGATTTGCCTTTGCACGCGATCGATCTCCGCGGTCATGGCGGGAATCGCGGGATGGTCGGCCTTCAATTCCAGCAGAGAATCCGCTTTATCGCGTTCGAGCCGCTTGAGCTCGTCCCGCAGCGAGGCTGCTTCACTGGTTACGGCGATGTAGATCCCGCGGGCCTTTTGGCTCTCCACGAGTTGCCGCAGCCCGGCCGGGTCGCTCTCCATCCTCTTGGCCTGCTCGTAGAATGACTTACTCTCGACCACCGCGAACCGGGCGTCCGTAAGAGCCGCTGCAAATCGCTCCAGCTCCCGCACGATAAGATTGCTGTCCTGATCCGTCCCGAGAGCCAACCCCTCGTTTGACTTCTTGAATTCCATCATGGCTTCGAGCTTGGCGAGCAGATCATGGTTGCGCTTGGATTTCTCCTCCTTCAGGATCCTGACCACCTCGCCGACCGTGTTGCGGGTGCGTTGCTCCTGGGTCGTGATGTAGGTGTCGACGATTGTGTTGACGATCTGGGCCGCCTCGTCGGGATAGGGAGATGTGAACGAGACGTTGAGAATCTCGTCCTTCTTGCCGACGACCACGTGGAGCCCTTGGCGGATTCCCGCCACCTGGTTGCTGATGCCGGCCAGCGTTCGCAACTGCGACATCTCGGGCGTCTTGAGGGCCGCACTGAGCGTCTCGGTGGCCTTGAGCCGCTCGGCCTGCGCGTAAAGATAATTGTCCCAGCGGGTCACGATGCCGCTGCTGTCCCTCTCAAAGACGCGCGGTCCCGTCTGCTCCACGTAGATTCTTGATGTGCTGGTGTACAGCGGCGTGGCATGTTCAAGATACAGAACGCCTCCCGCCAGGCCCACGACAACCGCCAACAGCATGATCCAGCGGCGGCGCCAGAGAATCTCGAAAAGGCTCTCAGAGAAGCCCTCGAACCGCTCCACTGTCCCGGGGACGCCGGATTGTTCCGAAGGAGTTTCGTTGGGATAACCGTTCATCATCTCACCCTTGCCCTATCTGGATTGCCTGGTGGGTTGTCAATCGCCCCATACGTCCTCGCCCCTGAGATACACGCCCGTGTTGATGTTGACCAGATTGTTGATGATCGTGTTCGTGCGGGTCCTCGGCGTGTGTTCGACGGCGATGAGATCGCCGGGCCGGATCGGCGTGCTCAGGGCCGCCGTGAACTGCCCGCCCTGGATGAGCCGGAAGGGAACTCGTGAAACCGACCCGGTCTCGGTAAGACGATAGATTGTCACGTAGCGGGGATCTGCAATGGAGTCCAAGCCCCCTGCCGACGCGATCGCCTGCATGATGTTGTATCGCGTCGCCGGAGGATAGGGGAAATTGCCGGGATTGCGCACAAGCCCCAGGACCGAGAACAGCGGAACCTGCCCTTGCTCCACGATGATCGTATCGCCCTCCTCGAGGGCGATGTCGCGGAAGGGGATATTCATCCCCACAACCGGCAGAACAATTGCAGGGGGCTGCCCGTCCGCTGTTTGGCCGGATGCCGCATCGGCCATGACGGCCTGGCCAGCGCCGCCAGCATCCCCTGCGAGGGCCTCGGCCTCCTGGTTGGGGTCACTCGATCTAACGATGCGAATGACGGCCGCACCGGCCTCCGCGATGCCGCCCGCCTCCGTGAGCAGGGAGACAAGAGTCATCTGGTCCGCTCGCAGCGTGTAGACGCCCGGGGTCTGGACCGCCCCGGCTACATAGACCTTCGCGACCCTGTATTCCAGAACACGCACAAACACGGAAGGTCGCGTGGACACATATCGCTCGTAGGCCTTGATCGCGACTTCCTCGATCTCCGCCACCGATCGATCCAACACTTCGATCTCCCCGGCGGCCGGAAGCGTGATCGTCCCGGCGTTGCTGACTCGACAGATGTAAGGGGCGTCCTGGCGGTTCTGCGCCTGTGCCGCCTGCACTTGGGCGGCCGTTACCGCCTGCAGCAACGCCGGCATGGTGAACTCCAGCACGTCGCCCGGAATCACGCGATAAGGCCCGGTGTGGAGCTTGGCCTTTCGGATGCGGTCCATATCGACCGTGGGCGCCACGGACGCGGCCCGCTCGAACGCGGCCAACTGCTCGGGCGTGGGCATGCGCACCTGATCGGCGCAGCCTGAAACGAAACATGCCGCCAGCGTCAGCGGCACACCCAGGGCATACCACCACCGCCTCAGCATCCGTTTCACGAGGCGAACGGTGCTTGACACGAAGTTCACTTTTTTTCTCCTCAGACTTCTCCACAATGCGACGACGGCATCCTCAGTTGCCGCACATCCCATTGGCTCTAACTCACGTCCGGACCTCCTGTCACAGCAGATCAACATCGGCGACATCGGAATCGCTGCACAGAGCCTCACCAACCTGCGGGTAGAACATCTCCGCCAAGCACCGCTACAACCGTTGCACCTGCTCCACTGACCTCCAAACCACCGCCGCAGGACGCGTATCCACTCTCTGCGGGCTCAACTCAGCGACAACCGGAAATCAATTACCGAAGCCACGGCGGCTTCGCAGGCACCCAACTCGGGGGCTTGCACGGACTGCGCGGGGCCGGGGGCGTCGGCACGACCACAGGCTTGCTCGGAAGCCGAACCACGATCGGGCCACTGAGCACAGGCGCGACACTCTGTTGCACGCTGATCGCAAGACCGGCGGCACTGGTCCCCGGGGTGGCCGCGTCGCTGGTCGTTGCCAGCACGGCCACCAGCAGCAGGCCAGCCATCAGCCCGAGCCAAGTCGGCCGCGAGGTCTGCTTCACTTTCGGAAACACATGCTTCATCTTATTCTCCGTTCGCACTCTTTCCTCCGTAAGAAACAACTCCCTGCGCCAGCACAACTCCACCCATTCCCAGGTGTCAGAGCACCCGACGTCGCAGGAATCCAACCAGGCCGGTCCCGATGAAGCCCAGAACGACCGCCGCCGGAGCCGGGATCGTCGCCGCTTCGCTAGACACCTGGATCAAAACGTAGCCGACTTCACCGGTCTCGAAGGCATAGCCGGTATCAGGATCATACAGGAGCGACAGCATCGCGTCCGTGGGGCTAAGGTAGTAACTCTCACTCGACAGGGTCGACTTCTGGAAAATGCTCTCCATGACCATCGTGTCATCGGAGAAGTCGTCAATCCACCACAACCACTCACCCGTACCCGGATCCTCTACACCGGAGAACCCCTCCTTCCACAGTTGCATCTTCACCGTGCTGGTCGCATAGGCATCTATGCCGGAAAACGCGTGCTCAATCGAGTAGGCGACATCGAAGGCCACACTATCCAGGTCCGTCACCGCCTCGCCCCAGAACTGCTGCGAGGCCGCGGCCCAGCCCCTGCTGAAGCCGGGACCTGCGTTCGCGGTGGTGATTGCGGTGACGCCATCGATTCCTGTTGCGGCACTACCCGTGGCAGAGGGATTGACGACGCTGGCGCTGGCCGATGCAAAGGGAGGAACGGAAACGGGCCACAGCACAGCTCCGGAATCGTCGAGCGGGGCAGAACTGAAGTCGTTCTCCGCATAGGCAGCCCCGTAACTGAGGACGTAATCCCAGAGGGCTACGCCCGTAGGCGATGTGGTCGGCATGAAGATCGAAGTCGTGTTCTTCACATCGTCCGCCGCCTGGGCCGCCGACCCTGCGGCCAGCACACCCACTGTCACTAACACACACAATCTTTTCATTTGTCCTCCTCCATCATTCCTTTTCTTTGCCTGCATGGATTCTCCCATCCATCTGGTTCACCTCCTGTGTACGATCTCGTCCCCGAACCTCCCAGTGAGGACACATACCGCTGAATCGCCGAGGAGAAGAATGCAAATACGCTTCTCCCGGACCTACGGACTCCCACGCGCGACAATCACAAGCGTGCAGGCTACCCAATGATACAAGATGGATGAGGACCAAGAAATGATGCAGAAGCACCGCTCCTCCCTACCGGACATCCACTGTATCCCTGCCTCCAAAAGCCATCATTCCGCTCTCCGACGCACCATAAGCAAACCCGTAAATAACAAGGACTTCGCGGCCTCTCAAAACAAGAACCCGACCCCGAAGGGCCTTTGCGCCGCGACACCTGTCCCTGATTCAGATCTCTAACCGGCCGCCCCCGACGGCCAGTATCCTTACCGCATTACATGTTGCAGAGGGGATTATACAGTGAAACTGATGACGAAACAATACGTACATATACGTATTTTTGCATTCTTCCCCAAAATTCCTCAAGTCACCACCTGACCCCCGAAGAATCGTGCCCACGAACGTCACCGCGTCCTTCGACGATGTACTATGACGGTGATTTACAATTTACGATTCACGACTTACAATCCGTGCTGCACCTCGCGGGTCCCGCTTTGCCGGACTGACGCGCGACGGCAGATGGTACGTGGTAAACGAAGAATGGTAAATCAGGAAGACATCCGCTTCATGGAACAAGCCTGCGGTGAGAAACGAGTTGAATTCCCGAGGATTCCCGGCCTGGTCGACCTCCAGGTGAACGGCTACCGGGGAGTGGACTTCTCCGGCGGCGATTTGACCGAGGAGAGCTTCGCCCAGGCCTGCCGGGAGTTGCTCGCGGCCGGCGCCACGGCGTTCCTGCCGACCCTGATCACAAGTCCCGCCGAAATCTACGAACGGAACCTGCCTCTGATCGCGAGAGCGCTCGATCGGGCGGAGTTCCAGGGCCGAGTGCTCGGCATCCACCTGGAGGGCCCCTTCATCTCTCGCGAGGATGGGGCTCGGGGGGCCCACCCTGCCCAGTGGGTCCGAAACCCTGACCCCGGCTATCTCGACGAGCTCATCCGGCTTGCCAACGGCAAGATCCGGCTCCTGACGATCGCCGCCGATCAGCAAGGGGCCGTGGAGTTGTCCCGTCACGCGACAGCCCGGGGGATCGCCGTTTCGCTCGGCCATCACATGGCCGACGAGGCGGATCTGGCGAGACTGGTCGCCGTGGGGGCCAAGGCGATTACCCACCTGGGCAACAGCGTGCCGGCCCTGCTGCCCAGGCATGCGAATCCCGTCTGGGCCGGCCTGGCCAACGACAATCTGGACGCCACGATCATCGCCGACGGCCATCACCTCCCCCCCTCGATCCTCAAGACCATCCTGAGAACCAAGGGCCCTGGACGATGCATCGCAATCAGCGACGCCTCGCCCCTGGCGGGACTGCCGGCGGGCGAGTACCGGTCGATGGGCGCCCAGGTCCGCCTGGAGGCCGATGGCAAGCTCCACAATCCCGTCACCGGCTACATGGCCGGGTCGTCCGCGACGATTCTCGACTGCGCCAACCACCTGACGTCCCTCGGCCTGGTGGGCTTGAGCGAGCTCGGCGCGATGTTCTTCTACAATCCCCTGAGGCTGATCAATATGTCCCCGAAGCAGATCGCAACCTCGCAGAGGGTACTCTTCGACGCCAAACGCCGGCGTGTTTTCCAAGAACAGTTGAATGGTGCGTGATACGCACCCTACGGAGGTACCGAGATGAGCAACTTGATTCTGCAACTCGTATGTGCCGCGTGCCTGGTCGCCGGCGATTCGCAATCCGATCTGCGGCTGTGGTACGATTCGCCCGCCCGGCAGTGGACGGAGGCCCTGCCGATCGGCAACGGCAGGATCGGGGCCATGGTCTTCGGCGGCGCCGCCGAGGACCGCTACCAACTCAACGAGGACTCGCTCTGGTGCGGCAAGCCCCATGATTACGCCCACGACGGCGCGGCCCGATACCTGCCGCAGATTCGCCAGTTGCTCTTCGAGGGCAAACAGAAGGAGGCCGAGCGACTGGCGACGGAGCATTTCATGTCGGTCCCGCTGGGGCAGATGCCCTATCAGCCGTTCGGCGACCTGAAGCTGACGTTCCCGGGCCACGAGAAGCCCGAGGGCTTCCGCCGGGAGCTCAATCTCGATACCGGCATTACCACCACGACGTATCGCGTCGATGACGCAACACACACCCGTCAGGCATTGGCCAGCTTCCCGGACCAGGTGATCGCCGTACGAATCGCGTGCAACCAACCCGGCAGGATCACCTTCACCGCGACGCTGACCAGCCCGAATCAGGACGTCCAGACGCAGGCGGTGGCCGACGACACGCTGGCAATTCGGGGCAGGGCCCACGACTACAAGGCTCGCGGCGACTACGGAGTGGTCCCCGGCACGGTGAGATTCGAGGGCCGCTGCCGGGTGATCGTCCATGGCGGCACAGCCACCGTCGACGACAGGCAAATCACGGTCGAGGGCGCCAACGCCGCCACGTTGATGCTGGCCCTGGCCACGAGCGTCAAGAGCTACAACGACGTCTCCGCCGATCCGGGCGCCGCGTGCGGCGAGGTGCTCGCGAAGGTGGCGAGCAAGACGCCCCGAGAGGTGCGCGATGCACACGTGGCCGATCACCGGACGCTCTTTCGACGAGTGTCCATCGACCTGGGCCCGGCAACGGAACCGAATCTGCCAACCGACCGGCGTGTGCTGAAATACGCGGAGAAGGAGGACCCGCAGTTGGCGGCCTTGTTCTTCCAATACGGCCGATACCTGATGATCGCCAGCTCGCGCCAGGGCGGCCAGCCGGCGAACTTGCAGGGGCTCTGGAACGAGAGCCTCACCCCGCCGTGGGACAGCAAGTACACGGTCAATATCAATACGGAGATGAACTACTGGCTCACCGAGCCGACCAACTTGAGCGAGTGCGGCGTGCCCTTGTTCGATGCCCTGGCCGACCTTGGCCAGACGGGCAGTTCCGTCGCCAAGAAACACTATGACGCCCCCGGCTGGGTCCTGCACCACAATTTCGATCTGTGGCGCGGGGCGGCCCCCATCAACGCCTCCAACCACGGCATCTGGCCCACCGGCGGCGCGTGGCTCTGCCAGCACCTCTGGTGGCACTATCTCTACACGGGCGACAAAACCTTCCTCGCCGAGCGGGCGTATCCCCTGATGAAAGGCGCGGCGGAATTCTTCGCGGCCTATCTCATCGAGGACCCACGGAGTGACAAGCACTGGCTCATCAGCGGCCCGAGCAACAGCCCCGAACAGGGCGGCCTGGTCATGGGACCCACGATGGACCACCAGATCATCCGCGACCTCTTCGCCAATACGGCTACGGCGGCTCGCGTACTGAACACCGATGAGGAATTCGCCGGGAAACTCGATGGCCTGCGAGGCCGGATCGCACCCAACCTGATCGGCAAGCACGGCCAGCTTCAGGAGTGGCTCCAGGACAAGGACGATCCGAAGAACGAGCATCGGCACGTCTCGCACCTGTGGGGCCTGTTCCCGGGCGAGGAGATCACGCCGGAAACGCCCGAGCTGTTCAACGCCGCCAAACAGTCGCTCGTCTTTCGCGGCGACGGCGGCACCGGCTGGAGCCGGGCGTGGAAGATCAACTTCTGGGCCCGCCTGCTCGACGGCAACCATGCCCATCTGATGCTCAAAAACCTGCTGACCCTGACCTCCTCCTCCCTGACGGCCTACAAGGGCGGCGGCGTCTACGCCAATCTCTTCGACGCCCACCCGCCCTTCCAGATCGACGGCAATTTCGGCGCCACCAGCGGCATCACGGAGATGCTCCTGCAGAGCCACCGCCGGAACAGCCAGGGGCACTACATCATCGACCTGCTGCCCGCCCTGCCGGACGCCTGGCCGAGCGGCTCGGTCAAGGGCCTGCGGGCCCGCGGCGGATTCGAGGTGGACCTCGCATGGAAAGACGCGCAATTGACCGCGGCGACAATCCAATCCGGGCTGGGCGGCAACTGCCGCGTACGCGCGCAAGGCCCCATGGATGTGACCGCGGCGGGACAGAACGTCCAGGCATCGCGCCCAACAAAGAATCTTGTGGAGTTCAAGACCGAGCCCGGCACGATGTATTCTCTTACGCCCTCGAAATAGCTTTCGCCTCCCTGAAAGGAGAGACCGATGAAGATCCGCGGATGGAATCTATGGATCGTGTGTACCGTCGCGACAATTGCGATCTGTGCGAATGCCGGCACAGCGAATGAGAGCGACTCCTGGGCGAAGCTCAAGCTCTGGTACAGCCAGCCCGCCACGGAGTGGACGCAGGCTTTGCCCGTCGGAAACGGCCGGCTCGGCGCGATGGTCTTCGGCGGTACGGAAACCGAGCGAATCCAGCTCAACGAAGACACCATCTGGTCAGGCCGGCCCATCGAGCGGGACAAGGTCGGAGCCTATAGGTTCCTGCCCATCGTCCGGCGCATGCTCTTCGAGGGCCAGTACTCCGAAGCGCAGAAGCTCGTGCAAACCGAGTTCATGGGCGCCAACGTGCCAGGCAGCTATCAGACGCTCGGGGATCTTCAGCTTCAGTTCAGCGATGGCAATGCCGTCACAGACTATCAGCGGGGACTGGATCTCGATACGGCAACGGCATACGTTCGCTATCAGAGCCACGGCGCGACCGTCACGCGAGAAGTGTTTGCCAGTCCCGTCGACCAGTGCATCGTCGTGAGAATCTCGGGCGACAAGCCCGGCGCAGTCAGCTTCACGGCGAGACTCTCGCGTCCGGCCGACGCCACCATCGAGGCAGTCTCATCCGATCGGATGGTCATGACCGGCCGGGCCACACAGAAGGGAGAACACGCGGGCGTGAGCTTTGAAGCCCATCTTCAGATCGTTCCCGAGGGAGGCGAGCAGACCTCCTCGGATGGCGGTCTGCGTCTCCAGGGGGCGAACGCCGCGACAATCTACGTCGTGGCCGCCAGCAACTATCGCGGGGAAGACCCCCGGACTGTGTGCGAGAGGCAGCTTGCCGCTGCCGTGGCCAAGAGCTTCCAGACGCTGCGACAAGACCATACCGCCGAGCACCGTCGGCTGTTCCGGCGGGTGGAATTGGACCTTGGCGAGGCCGAGAAGAGCGCCCTTGCTACCGACGAGCGCCTCAAAGCCGTCAAGGATGGTCGGGAGGATCGTGGCCTAGTGGCCCTGTATTTCCAGTTCGGCCGTTACCTGCTGTTGTGCAGTTCGAGGCCAGGCTGCATGCCCGCGAACCTCCAGGGCCTCTGGTGCGAGCATCTCAGCGCACCGTGGAGTTCCGACTACCACATCAACATCAACATCCAAATGAACTACTGGCCCGCCGAGGTGTGCAACCTGAGCGAGTGCCACGAGCCGTTCTTCGACCTGATCGACAACCTCCGGCCGCGAGGCCGCCTGACCGCCCGGGACGTCTACGGATGCCGGGGGTTCGTCGCCCATTACACGACCGACCCGTGGTGGTGGACCAGCCCGGTCGGCGCCGTCGGTTACGGCATGTGGCCGCTCGGGGCCGCCTGGTCCTGCCAGCACCTCTGGGAGCATTACGCCTTCATCCAGGACCGCGACTTCCTCGCGATGCGGGCCTACCCCGCGATGAAGGAATCCGCCGAGTTCTTCCTCGACTGGCTGGTCCCCCACCCGCGAACGGGCGAACTCGTCAGCGGCCCGTCCATCTCACCGGAGAACAGCTTCACCCCTCCCGCCGGCGGCCGGGCGAACCTGACCATGGGCCCTGCGATGGATCAGCAAATCATCCACAACCTGTTCACCAACTGCCTCGCGGCGGCCGAGATCCTTGGGATCAACGACAGCTTCGTCCAGGAGATCAAGGCCGCCCGCGCCAGGTTGGCGGGCCCCAAGATCGGCTCCGACGGCCGCCTGCTGGAATGGAACGACGAGTTCAAGGAGCCCGAGCCGGGACACAGGCACGTCTCGCACCTGTTCGCGCTGCATCCGGGCAGCCAGATCTCCGTGACCGAAACACCCGAGCTGGCTGGGGCAGCCAGGAAGTCCCTGGAGTACCGCCTCGCCCACGGCGGCGGCCACACCGGCTGGAGCCGGGCCTGGATCATCAACTTCTGGGCCCGCCTGCTCGACGGGGAAAAGGCCCACGAAAACGTCGTCGCCCTGCTGGCGAAATCGACTCTGCCGAATCTCTTCGACACGCACCCGCCCTTCCAGATCGACGGCAACTTCGGCGGCACGGCGGGAATCGCCGAGATGCTCCTGCAAAGCCACGCGGACGAGATTCACCTGCTGCCCGCCTTGCCGAGCGCATGGTCCAGCGGCCGCGTCAAAGGCCTGCGGGCCCGCGGCGGCTTCGAGGTGGACATGGCCTGGGAAAACGGCAAGCTCACCGAGGCAACCATCAAGAGTCTGCAAGGCCGGCCTGCCAAAGTACGCTACCGCGACAGAACGATCCGAATCGACACGACGAAGGGTCAGACGATCCGCCTGACCGGGTCGCTCGCCCAGAGCAACTGAGCCCGCGGGCGGTGGAGTTCGTAGCGTGCCCGTGAGGGCATCTGTGTCGCGGGCATCCCCCGATCCGGGTCGGGGGCTGGCTCTGCCCGCGATTCGAGGGCGCTCGCGCGATCGACACAGATAACGCCTTACGGCGTCACTGCGAACGGGCATCGCAGATCGTGCGTAGCACCTGATAGCAGGTCCGATCGCAGGGCCTCAAACGGAGTAGATGCCGGGGGGTGTCACCACGTGCATGGATGCTCGTGTCATCGAGACAGGCAAAATACCTAAAGAACCGCTTCATCGCGGATCGATAATACCTGTAACCCAAACCGAGTGCGTGTAAAACTGCGCCCTTTAGTGAAACTGGATGGTTTGCGGCTGCCGCAGGCAACGAAAGGAGGATCTGCCAGAGAAACACCCGAGTACTTGGGAGGAGGTGATGACGCCATGGATCGAATGTTGATCTTCCTAAGGAAAGGAAAACCTCATGAAAAGGATTTCACCCCTGCTGGTGCTGCTGGCACTGACGCCGGGCATCAGCGAAGCCTACGGCCACCGCTCGTATGGTTGCGGAGTCCGCTATACGCCGTACGCGTTCAGTTATCGCCATTCCGGTCTCGTCTCCGGCTATGTTGACTACACGCCCTATGCCCTCACCTACCGCAACTCGGGTCTGGTTCCGGGTTACGGCGTCTGTTCCGGATCGTACGCGAATTACGCATACCCCGTCGTCGGCGGGCGTTTCGCGCGAGCCCCGCGCGCCACGTTCCGCGCCTCGCGCCCCGTACACCGACGTGCGCAGGATACTCCTCAGCCCGTGCGCCCGCCCAATGGAATGGACACCATCCGCCAGCATCTTCTGGCCAAAGGCATCGAATCCGTGAACGTCAACCGAATCCTCCGAGTGGACAACCAGCTCGTGAGCGTGGACGTCCTCGTGGAAGACCGGAACCTCCTGATCAAATACTGGAATCCCCAGGAGATCGAGGCCCTGAACACGAAGGAAGGATTCAAGCAGAAGGCCTACGAGAACTACCGGCGGAATTGGACACAGGTTGCCGCTGAGCACGAGCAAAACGGCGGCCAGGTCTACTACGTGGAGGCGTCCGACGCGCAGACTATCGTCGCGGCACTGGATTCCTGCACGATGCTGGACGCCAATCCCGAGACGACGGATCGAACCGTGATGTACGCCAGGAACTGATGAAGTGAAGGAGGCACTAAGAAAAGAAGGTGGGAACGTGTCGCTCTTGAGTGTTCTTACCTTCCTACCTTCTTACGTTCCTGCCTTCTCTGCATCGTCACGGCTCGCCCGGTGTGGGGTTCG
>Ga0209347_1005456_pt1 | contig 12062 bp, 12 predicted proteins | sample AutmiccommuBRH23_FD_187382 | JGI IMG/M metagenome (GOLD analysis project Ga0209347, IMG submission 187382) | Deep subsurface microbial communities from Mt. Terri, Switzerland - Autotrophic microbial communities BRH/23 (SPAdes) (version 2) | ecosystem: Environmental > Aquatic > Deep subsurface >...
ATCCCCGGCCTGCATCGCCGCCATCAGCCGGGGCAGCAGCGCGGCGGTGCCAGCGTCGATGGCGGAAGGGTCGAGCCGCGGGCGGCGCACGGCCCCGGCAAAGACCACGCGCCGCACGCCGCGGGCCAGCAGGTCATCGAGAAACGGCGCCAGCCGTTCGACGCGGAAGCGCAGCGGGTCGCGGCCGGGGACCGAGGCCGAAAAGCCCTGCATCTCGGCCAGAACGAAGCCCTCGCCCTGCGCGTCCAGCGCGCCCGCCAGCAGCCCCGGCAGCGCGCCGGTGCCGGCGATCAGGGCAAGGCTGGTCATGCGGGGGTGAGGAAGCTGCGATCCGACGGACCGAGGATGAAGGCCAGCACCTCGGCCGCCAGCGAGCCCTCGGGCACTGTGCCGTCCAGCCGCCGCGCGGTCTCGCGGAAATTGCCCTCGCCAAGCGCCTCATAGAGGTCGCGCAGCCCGTGGATTTCCGCCCGGTCGACGCCGCGGCGCTTCAGCCCCACAAGGTTCAGCCCGTCCAGCGTGCCGCGCGGGCCCTGCACAAGGCCGTGCGGCACTACATCGGCCGTCACCATCGTCACCGCGCCGATGATCGCGCCGCGGCCGATGCGCACCCATTGATGCACCCCGGACATGCCGCCGACGATCACCCCATCCTCCAGCACGCAATGCCCCGCCACGGCCGAGCCGTTGACGAGGATCACGTTGTTGCCGATGCGGCAATCATGCGCGACATGGCAGCCGGCCATGAACAGGCCATCGTTCCCCACCACCGTCTCGCCGCCGCCGCCCTCGGTGCCGGTGTTCATCGTCACATGCTCGCGGATACGGTTGCGCGCGCCGATGGTCAGCTTCGTGCGCTCGCCCTTGAACTTCAGGTCCTGCGGCACCTCCCCCAGCACGGCGAAGGAGAAGACCGTTGTGCCCTCGCCGACCGAAGTCTGCCCGGTGATCACGGCATGGGATTTCACCTCGACCCCGGCGCCCAGAACCACCTCGGGCCCGATCAGCGCAAAGGGGCCGATGCGGCAGCCCGCGCCGATCACCGCGCCGGATTCGATCACGGCGGAAGGGTGGATCACGGCGCTGGCGTCAATCGTCATCGGGTCAGCCCCTCAGGTCCATCATCGCGGTAAACTCCGCCTCGCAGGCCAACTGGCCGTCAACCGTGGCGCGGCCGTCGAACTTCCAGATCTTGCCGCCGCCGCGCTTGACCGTCACCGCGAGTTCCAGCACGTCGCCCGGCACCACCTTGCGACGGAACTTGCAGCCGTCGATGCCCATGAAATAGACCAGCAGATCGCGGTCCACCACGTCCATGGAAATGCCGACCAACACCGCCGAGGCCTGCGCCATCGCCTCGACGATCGTCACCCCCGGCATGATCGGCGCGCCGGGGAAATGGCCCTGGAAATGCGGCTCGTTGAAGGTGACGTTCTTGACGCCGATGGCCGACTTGAAGGGCACGATCTCCTTCACCTTGTCGATCAGCAAAAACGGGTAGCGATGCGGAATGATCCGTTGAATCAGATGGATATCGGCTTCGGTGGCGGGATACGAGGTTTTGCCCGGCGCGGCACCGGCGGTCTCTTCGGTCATCACTGCACTTTCCCTCGCATCGCTCTGGTCGTTCGGGCCTGGCCGTTGAAGGGCCATGCCGATCAGGGCCGTCCCCTCGGCCGGGGCCGGCTTGTCTCTGGCCTTGCTAGCAATTCACTCCCCCAGAGGCAAGGCACCCGGCTGCCGCGGCGGTCAGTCTGCTGCGGGCGCCGACGTGCCCAAGGTCGGGTCGCCCTCGCCCTCCGGCTCCTCGGCAGGGTCGGGCAACTCGGGCGCGGCACCCGGCCCCAGCCGCTGATCGGCCAGCGCCACCGCCTCGTCCGTCACGTCGATCTGGCTGTCGGCAAGGAAGATGGCGCGCGTATCGAGGATTGCCACCGCGCCATGCTTGCGCATCACGTCGGACAGGATCGGCACGGCGGCGCTGAAAAATGCCCGCCGTTCGGCCTCGCGCAGGCGCGAGATCGCCCGCGCCTTCAGGTCCTGCGCGCGGCGGATGCCCGTCACCCGCTCGTCGAAGGCATCGGCCTCGGCGCGGAAGGCCGCCGGGTCCATGCCGGGGCGGCGGTCGGTCAGGGCCTTCTCCTCGGCCAGCAGTTGCGCCTCGATACGGCGGTTTTCGGTTGCAAGGGCGGTGGCGGCGGCCTCGATCTCGGCCTCGGCGCGCGCACCCCAGGCGGAATCGTCGAACAGACGCTCGTCATTCAGCGTCAGGATCGGGGCCTGCAGCACCGCGGTGCCGATGGGGAAGCTGGTGACGGGCGCGCCCGGGCTTGCCTGCGCAAAGCGCTGCGCAAGCCCCGCAGCCGGGTCTTGCGCCTGCACACCGCTGGCCGCCAGCGTGAAGGCAAGCACCAGCGCGCGGCAGCGCGGGCCCGGCCCTGCCATCGCGCGCTGCCCGCCGCCCCGCATCAGAACCGCGTCGAAACGGTCAGGTCGAAGTTCTGTTCGAGGTCGTAATCTTCCTTGGCCAGCGCCTTCGAGAAGTTGAAGCGCAGCGGCCCGATCGGCGTGGTCCAGAACACCGAAAAGCCAACGGCCGAGCGCAGGCTGGCCTCGTCATCCACGGTGCAGCCGCCGTCGCCGTCCAGATCGACACAGCCCGAGGCCAGCCCGCCATTCACGTTGTCGAGCCCCCAGACCGAGCCGACATCGAGGAACAGGCCGCCGGTGATTCCGTATTCCTCGGGGATCCCCAGCGGGAATTCGGCCTCGAACCGCGCCACGGCATAGTAGTTGCCGCCAAGCGGGTCTTCGTTCTCCACGTCCAGATCGCGCGGACCCAGGCCGCGGCTTTCGAAGCCGCGCATCTCGGACCCGAAGAAACGGTCGGTCACCCGCGATTCGGTGCCGTTCAGCGCGTGATAGGCGCCGCCCTCGATCTCGGCCCGCAGCGTCCACTCCTCGTTGAACACCTTGGTCTCGGCGGTGGCGAGCGCGGTTGTCTTCAGCGCCTCGACATCGCCGGCCAGCCCGTAGAACTCTTGCCCAAATCGCAGGCGAATGCCGGTGTTCGGGTCCAGCCCGGTGCGGCGGGTGTCGTAGCTGAGCGAGTAGGTCAGCCCGAAGCTGTCCTGCTTGCCCTCTTCCGCCACCAGGATCGCCGACGAGTTGAGCACGTCGATGTCATACAGCTCTTCCTGGCCGATCTTGAAGCCAAGGTTCAGGCGGGTGTTCGGCGCGATCGGGAATTCGATCGACGGCTCGATCCCGGCGATCCTCATGGAATAGTCGGAGTTGTCGTTCTCCGAAATCCGGTAATAGGCGCTGAAGCGCAGCGCCATATCCCGGTCAAGGAAAGCCGGCTCGACAAAGGTGATGCTGGACGAGCCGGTGCTGTCCGTGGTGTTCAGCGAGGCACTGAAGAACTGGCCGCGGCCGAGGAAATTCTCTTCCGAGAAGCTGAGCGCGAGCCCGATCCCGGTATCGACCCCGTAGCTCACGCCAAAGGACAGCGAGCCGGTCGGCTGTTCAGTCACGTTCACATCGACGATCACCCGGTCCTGGGCGCTGCCCTGACGGGTATCGACCTCGGCCTCGGAGAAGAAGCCAAGCGCCCGGATGCGCGACGCACCCTCGCGGATCTCGCGCGGGTTGAAGGGGTCGCCTTCGACCGTCTTGAACTGCCGGCGCACGACCTTGTCGAGCGTGGTCGCATTGCCCTCGATGTCGATCCGTTCCACGAACACGCGCGGCCCGTTGGCGACGACGAAGTCGATGTCGAGCGTGCGCGTGCGGTCGTTGCGGGTCACGCGCGGTTCGATCCGCACGAAGCTCAGGCCCTTGTCCAGCGCCACCGCTTCCATCCGGCTGATGGTGTTGTCCACCGCATTGGGCGAATAGGTCGCGCCCGAGCGCACCTTGACCGCACGGTCGAACTCTGCGGGGCTCAGCCCCTCCACTTCCGAAACGGTGCGGATCTGGCCGAACTTGAAGCTTTGGCCTTCCTGCACGTTGTAGGTCAGGAAGAAGGCATCCCGCTCGCGCGAGAATTCCGAGGCAACGCCGAGAACCTGGAAGTCGACATAGCCGCGCGATCGGTAGAAATCCGTCAGCAGTTGCTTGTCGAACTCGATCCGGTCGGGCGCATAGGTGTCGCTGCCCACGAAGGTGCGCAGCAGGCCGGCCTGCTTGGTTTCCAGCACTTCGCGCAACCGTCGGTCGGAAAACGAACGGTTTCCGGTGAAGGACAATCGCTCGATCTCGGACAGGCGGCCTTCGCTGATCTCGAAGACCACATCGACCGAATCGGCGCCACGGCGGATCACCTTGGGTTCCACCCGCGCCGCGGTCCGCCCGCCGCCGGCATAGGCAGAGGCGATGTTCGCGGCATCCGCCTCGACCTGCTGGGGCGAGAACACCCGCCGCGCCGTGGTCTGCACCACGCTGGACAACTGCTCATCCTTGATGCGGGAATTGCCCTCGAAATCGACGATGTTGACCGTTGGATACTCGGTGACGCGGATCACCAGCGTGCCGCCCGAGGGCACCATCTCGACTGTTTCGAACTGGCCCGAGGCGATGATGCGCTGATAGGCGTCGTTCAGTTCGCCGGCCGAAACCGCCTCTCCGCGCCCGATTCCGGCATAGGACAGGATCGTGCCGGCGTCGATGCGGCTGTTGCCCTCGATCTGCACCTGGCTGAAACTGTAGGTCTGCGCCTGAACGGGAGTGAGGGACGCCGTGCAAAGCATTGCAACGGAAAGCAAAAGGCCCGCCCGCCGCATCGCCGGACGATGCCCCCGGACGCTGCCGCCGCTGCTCAGCTTGGTCGCCATCGGTCCCTACTCCCGCCGTTTTTCATATTCTCTTCCGCCCGTGACTAGCCGGAAAGGGGGGCCTTGTCAAAAGGAGGTGCGGCCCGGCGCACCGCCGCCGGCAAGTGCAGCGGGGATGGGCGAAACCTTGCCGGCACAGCAAAGCGGGCGGGGCGGGCGCGTAACACAAAGGGCGCCGCGGGGGCGCCCTGTCACGGCAGAACCCCGCAAGTCTTGCGCAAGGTCAGGGCTGCGGCATCATCACCGGGAGGGAAATCAGTTCGACACCGATGGCGGCGCCGCCAAGCAGCCCCACGAGGATCGCAGCGGGAATCACCAGCCGCTCCCAATTCAGGTCGATCAGCAGCTCGAGGCTGCGCGCGCTTTTTCCGATCAACTGCATCTTGGCCTCCGGCTGTCAGTTTGCTTGCAGCGCCTGAACTAACAGCAGATTGTGGCCGGATTTTGGCGCGGGGCTGCAGCCAGCGGCCCCTGCCCTTGCGTCAGCAGCGCAGGTCGTTGGTCAACCCGAAGACCATCAGCGCCAGCACCAGCGCCAACCCCGCCATCATCAGCACCCGCATCACCGCATCGGGCGGCGGCTTGCCCGCGGCCCATTCCCAGGCGTGGAAGACCAGATGCCCGCCATCCAGCACCGGGATCGGGAACAGGTTCATCAGCCCGACCGCGGTGGACAGCACGGCAAGAAACCAGATGAAATCGACAAAGCCCGCGCTGGCGGCCGCGCCCGAGGTTTCGGCAATGCCAAGCGGGCCGCGCAGATTGCACGAGGAAATCGCCCCGGTGATCATATGCGTCAGCGCCGACAGCGAGGAGGTGACGACGAAGGACACCTGCCCCGCGCCGTCGCTCAGCGCCTCCAGCGGGCCGACGCTGCGGGTGACCGGCTCGAAGAAGAAGCCACCGCCGATGCCGATCAGAAACCGCGTCTCGAAACCGCCGGTCCGCAGCGGCAGGTCGGTGCGCTTGGGGGTCAGCGTCACGTTCATCTCGGGTGCATCCTCGCGCCAGACCCGCAGGTCCAGCGACGTGCCGCCAGCCGCTTTCACGATCCCCTGCAATTCGGCAAAGCTGCGCACCGGCGCGCCGTTGATCGACAAGATCACATCGCCCTCGCGCAGCCCTGCCGCCATTGCCGCAGAATCGGGCGTGACCGAGGCGATGCGGGCCGGATAGACCGCCGGCCCCTCGGCCGTGGTCTCGACCCCGGCGCGCAGCACGTCATACTGCATCCGGTCCAGCGTCGGCAGCGCATCGGCAATCTCTTGCAGCGCCGGATAGTCGGGCGTCGGCCGGCCCTCGATGGCGCGGATCTCGTCGCCGCTTTGCAACTCGCCGATCCCACCGGGCAGCGCATGGGTGACGCCGACGCTGGGGGTGTCGGTGGCAACGCCCGCGGTCATGAAGATCGCCGCGAACAGCGCAATCGACAGGATGAAGTTGAACACCGGCCCCGCCGCCACCGTCGCCGCCCGCGCCCAAAGGGGCGCCCCGTGCATCGTGTGGCGCTGCTCGGACGCGGTCAGATGCGCCATCGTCTCTTCATCCGCGCCGGCCGAGGCAGCATTGGCATCGCCCAGAAATTTCACATAGCCGCCAAAGGGCAGCGCCGCCACCTGCCAGCGGGTGCCGCGCCGGTCCACCCGGGAGAACAGCACCGGCCCGAAACCCAGGCTGAACACTTCCGCATGGATCCCCGACCAGCGGCCGATGATGTAATGGCCATATTCATGAACCGTGACGATCACCGACAGCGCGACGACAAAGGCGGCAAGGGTGTAGAGAAGGTTCCCGAACGACGGAAGAAGGGTCAAAAGATCCAAAAGGTCTGCCTCACATACGCGCCGAGGCGATCACCGCCCCCGCCATCCGCCGCGCTTCGCGGTCTGCTTGCCGCAGGTTATCAAGGCTGATCGTGGCAATTCCAAGCCCCGTTTGGGCTGACATTCGCGCGAGAACGTGTTCCACGACCTGCGCCATTCCGGGGAAGGACAACTGCCTTGCGATGAAGGCGTCCAGCGCCGCCTCTTTCGCCGCGTTGAACACCGCGCCCGCCAGCCCGCGTATCGCCATCACCTCCCGCGCAAGGGTCAGGGCCGGGTAGCGGGCAGGATCGGGCGCGGTGAAAGTCAGCTGCCCGATCTGCGCAAGGTCGAGCCGCGCCACCGGCAGATGCGCCCGTTCCGGCCAGTTCAGCGCATAGCCGATGGCATGGCGCATGTCGGGCGCCCCCAGATGCGCCATCAACGCCCCGTCGCGGAAGCCGACCAGCGCATGGACCAGCGATTCGGGGTGGACCAGCACCTCGATCATCGCTGGCGCCACGTCGAAGTATTCCCGCGTTTCAATCACTTCGAGGGCCTTGTTGAACATCGAGGCGCTGTCGATGGTGATGCGCTGCCCCATCGCCCAGTTCGGATGCGTCGACGCCTCGGCCACGCTTGCCTGTGCCAGCCGCTCCAGCGGCCAGTCGCGGAAAGCGCCGCCGCTGGCGGTGATGATGATCCGCTCGACCGCTGCGATCTCCTCGCCCGCCAGCGCCTGGAACACCGCCGAATGCTCGCTGTCCACCGGCAGGATCCGCGCGCCATGGGCAGCGGCGGTCTCCATCAGCAGCGGCCCGGCAGTCACCAGGCTCTCCTTGTTGGCCAGCGCCAGCGTGTGGCCGTGGCGCAGCGCGGCGAGGCCGGGGGCAAGCCCCGCAAAGCCGACAATCGCGCTCATCACCCAATCGGCAGGCCGGTCCGCCGCCTCGACCAGCGCCGCCTCACCCGCCGCGGCTTCCACGCCCGACCCGGCCAGCGCGTCCCGCAGCGCGGGCAGGCAGGCGGGATCGGCGGTCACCGCCACCTCGGCCCGCAGCGCGCGGGCCATCTCGGCCAGCCGCGCGACATTGCGGGCGCCGGTCAGCGCGACGGTGCGGAAGGCCTCGGGCCCGCCGGCGCGCATAATCAGGTCAAACGTCGATTCGCCGATGGACCCCGTGGCCCCGAAGATCGAGATGGAGCGTGGGGCTGCCGTCATCTCAGAACCGCACCACGGGAACATCCACCAGCTGCGCCACCAGCAGCATCAGCAGCGCCGCACCGAGCAGACCGTCGAACCGGTCCAGCAGGCCGCCATGCCCCGGGATCAGGCGCGAGCTGTCCTTGACCCCCGCCCGCCGCTTGATCGCGCTTTCGGCGATGTCGCCCATCTGCGCGGCCAGCGCCAGCGCGGCGGAGATCCAGGGCAGGTCCGGCCCCGCGGTGGTGAACTGGCCGAAGGCGAGGCCCACCAGCGCCGCGCCGATCCAGCCCGCCACCGTGCCCGACCAGGTCTTCTTCGGGCTGACCCGCGGCCAGAATTTCGGCCCGCCAAACGTCTTGCCGGCGAAATAGCCGGCAATGTCGGTCACCACCACCAGCGCCACCAGCCAGCCCAGCCACAGCACGCCATGATCGGCGCGGAAGGATACGAGGCCATAGGCCGCCTGCAGGACGGCAATTGAATAGAGGGCGAACAGCAGCCGGTCCCGCATCGGCACCAGCGGCGAGGCCAGCGCCGGCAGCAGCAACAGCAGCCCGCCCCAGCCCCAGCCCCAATAGCCGACGCCGCCGCCCTGCCCCGGCCAGACCTGCGCCAGCATCAGCGCCGCCAGCAGCCCGGCCCCCGCCAGCAGCCCCAGCCCGCGCGCCGGCATCGCCTTCCCGGGTGCAGCCAGCATCGCCGCCAGCTCCCACACCATCAGCCCGGCGGCGGCAATCGCCAGCCCGGCGAACCACCAGCCGCCCGCCCAGATCAGGATCAGCCCGCCGCCCGCCATCACGAGGCCCGAGATCAGCCGCGGGCCAAGATCGGCCCACCGGGCCGAGCGGATTGACGCCGGCTTCGGATCGCTGTCGGTCATCTGCTCATGTCCTCCCTGCCCGGCCTGTCGCCGGGCGCGTCTGCGCGGGCTTGCAAACTGTGTCCGACTTACCTGCCGGCCCTGCCGCTGCGCAATCCCTCACGCAGCCGCAGCTATCCGGTCAGCACGCCGCCAAAGCGCCGCTCCCGCGTGCCAAACCGGCCCACGATCTCTCCCAACACTTCCGGAGTGAAATCGGGCCACAGCACCGGGGAAAATTCGTATTCGGCATAGGCCGCCTGCCAGGGCAGAAAGTTCGAGGTCCGCGTCTCGCCCGAGGTGCGGATCACCAGATCGGGGTCGGGGAAGCCCGCCGTATCCAGCCGCGCCGTCAGCGCCGCCTCATCTGCCGCCTCGGGGGCCAGCACACCGGCGGCCACATCCTCGCACATCCGCCGCGCGGCGCGCAGCAGCTCGTCCCGGCCGCCATAGTTGATCGCCACGGTGAAGTTGACGCGGGAATTGCCCGCCGTGCGCGCCTCGATCCCCGCCATCAGCTTTTGCAGCTTGGAGTCCAGCCGGTCGCGCGCGCCGATGAAGCGCAGCCGCACGCCCTCGGACGACATCGCATCGGCCTCGCGCTCGATATAGCGCGCGAAAATGCCCATCAGCCCAAGCACTTCCTCGGTCGAGCGCTTCCAGTTTTCCGTGGAAAAGGCATAGACCGTCAGCCAGTCGATCCCCAGATCCGGGCAGGCGCGGACGATTTCCTTCACCCGCTCGGCACCCTTGCGATGGCCGACCAACCGCGGCCAGCCGCGATTTGTGGCCCACCGGCCATTGCCATCCATGATGATGGCCACATGCGCGGGCCCGCACCCGTTGGCCGCCCCCGATGTCGCCTTGTCTTTCACGTCCTTGGCGGCCATCGGGCCTAGTCCTCGCTAGGGTTGAAGAGGGGTCGGCGCAGCGGCACGCGCAGCCTAGACCTGCATGATCTCAGCCTGCTTGGCGTCCAGCGCGCTGTCGACGGCGGCAATGGCCTTGTCGGTCAGTGCCTGCACCTCGGCGGACCAGAACTTCTGGTCGTCCTCGCTCATGCCATCGGCCTTGGCCTTCTTGATCTGGTCCATGCCGTCGCGCCGCACATTGCGCACGGCGACGCGGGCATGTTCGGCATATTGCGCGGCAACGCGGGTCAGATCGCGGCGGCGCTCCTCGTTCAGCTCGGGGATCGGCAGCATGATGATGGTGCCATTGGTCTGCGGGTTGATGCCGAGCCCGCTTTCGCGGATCGCCTTTTCAACCTTGTTAACCATGCCCTTGTCCCAGATGTTGATCGTGACCATCCGCGGTTCCGGCACGTTCACGGTGCCAAGCTGGTTGATCGGCGTCATCTGGCCATAGGCATCGACCTGGATCGGTTCCACCAGCGAAGCCGAGGCCCGGCCGGTGCGCAGCGAGGAAAATTCCGTGCGGAGCGAGGCCATGGCCCCTTCCATCCGGCGGTTCAGGTCGTCCATGTCGATCTCGATATCGTCGGCCATGTGTCGTGTCTTCCCGTCAGTTTTCCTTGCGCGCCGCTATAGCCGAGCCCTTGCCCGAAAGATAGGGCGTCATCCTTTCACGAGTGTATACGTGCCCCGGCCCGCCAGAATTCCGCGGAAACCGCCCGGCTCGTCCAGCGAGAACACGATGATCGGCAGATTGTTGTCCCGCGCCAGCGCGATGGCCGAGGCATCCATGACGCCCAGATGCTTTTGCAACACCTCGTCATAGCTGACCTTGTCATAGCGCTTGGCGTCGCTGTGCTTCTTGGGGTCCTTGTCATAGACCCCGTCGACCTTGGTGCCCTTGAAGATTGCCTGGCAGGTCATCTCGTTGGCGCGCAGCGTGGCGGCGGTGTCGGTGGTGAAATACGGGTTGCCGGTGCCCGCGGCGAAGATCACCACGCGGGCCTTTTCCAGGTGGCGCACGGCGCGGCGGCGGATATAGGGCTCGCAGACCTGATCCATTGGGATCGCCGAGATCACGCGGGTGTGGATGTCGAGCGCCTCCAGCGCCGATTGCATCGCCAGCGCGTTCATCACGGTGGCCAGCATCCCCATGTAGTCGGCCGTGGTCCGCTCCATCCCCTGGGCAGAGCCTGCCAGCCCGCGGAAGATATTGCCGCCGCCGATCACCATGCAGATCTCGACCCCAAGATCATGCACCGACTTCACCTCTTGGGCGATGCGCGCGACGGTCGGCGGGTGCAGGCCATAGCCCTGATCCCCCATCAGCGCCTCACCCGAGATCTTCAGAAGCACGCGCTTGTAAGTGACCTGCGGTTCGTCTGCCGCCCGTTCCATCGTGCTCATGTCGCTCGCCTCGCTTGCCGCTGTCCTGATCGCCGGGCAAGATGCGCCAAATCGCCCCAAGGTTCAACGGGGCACGCGGAAAGAATGCTGCAATGCGGCATTCCGGTTGCGCAAAATGGATGAAGTAAGGGCGGCAAGCTTTTGGAATACATCAACGATCTGGCGCCGGACATGCCGGTGGTGATCGCCGGGCCGACCGCGAGCGGAAAATCCGCGCTGGCGCTGCAGATCGCCGAGCGGCAGGGCGGCGCCATCATCAATGCCGACGCGCTGCAGGTCTGGGACTGCTGGCGGGTGCTGACCGCAAGGCCGAGCGCAGAGGAGGAAGCGCGGGCGCCGCATCGGCTCTACGGCCATCTGCCCTGCGGGGCGGAGTATTCGGTGGGCCATTGGCTGCGCGAGGTGGCAGGGGTGATGGCCGGGGGCGAGCGGCCGATTGTCGTGGGCGGCACCGGGCTCTACCTGACCGCGCTGACAGAAGGGCTGGCCAAGATCCCTGCGGTGCCGGCAGAGGTGCGGGCCGAGGCCAATGCCCGGATCGCGGCGGGCGAGGCCGGCGCGATGCTGGCCGAACTCGATGATCCCACCCGCGCCCGCACCGATCCCCTCAACCCCGCCCGCATCCAGCGCGCCTGGGAGGTGCAGCGCGCCACCGGCCGGGGGTTGGCGGACTGGCAGGCGGCGACCGGCCCGGCGCTGCTGGCGCCGGGGAATGCGCGGCTGCTGGTGCTGGAGGCCGGGCGCGACTGGCTGGCGGAGCGGATCGACCGCCGCTTTCGCGCGATGCTGGCGCACGGCGCGCTGGACGAGGCGCAGGCGGTGCTGCCGCACTGGACCCCTGCCGCACCCTGGGCCAAGGCCATCGGCGCGCCCGAACTGATCGCGCATCTGCGGGGGCAGATGGGGCTGGAAGAGGCGGTGACCGCGGCGCAGGCGGCGAGTCGCCAATATGCCAAGCGGCAGCGGACATGGTTCCGGGCGCGGATGCGCGGGTGGGAGACGGTCGCGGTCTGACGAAGGCGGGTGTCCCCCACGATG
>Ga0209347_1005457_pt1 | contig 12062 bp, 14 predicted proteins | sample AutmiccommuBRH23_FD_187382 | JGI IMG/M metagenome (GOLD analysis project Ga0209347, IMG submission 187382) | Deep subsurface microbial communities from Mt. Terri, Switzerland - Autotrophic microbial communities BRH/23 (SPAdes) (version 2) | ecosystem: Environmental > Aquatic > Deep subsurface >...
CGCCGGGGACGACGAGCACGGCGTCGAAGGTGCCCGCGAGCCCGGCGCCGGCGTCGGCCTTGCGGTCGATCAGGGTGTTGCGGGCCAGCTGCAGGCTGCTGTCGAGCGAGCGGGTCTCCTCACCGCCGACGATGCCGCTGACGGTGGTGCGGGCGCGCTCGATCTCCTCGGTCGCGGCGTGCACCTTGACCTCGAGGATGCGGTCGGTGATCTGGCTCGTCAGGACGAAGCCGAGCACCAGGATGACGGCGAGCGACAACCCCAGCGTCAGGGTGACCACGCGCAGCTGCAGCGAGCGCCGCCACGCCAGTCCCATCGCCCGACCCAGCGCACCGAGCCCGCGAATCAGTGGTGCAGACCGCCGGTGGATACGCCGCCTCGAGCTGAAGATCACGGCGACCGCCGCGCGGTGAAGCTCACGGCCACGGCGAAGCCGTGCAGGGTCATGCCCACGGCGAAGCCGTGCAGACTCACGGAGGTCCGGCCTTGTATCCCACTCCTCGAACGGTGAGCACCACCTGCGGGTTCTCCGGGTCTTTCTCCACCTTGGCCCGGAGACGCTGGACGTGCACGTTCACCAGACGGGTGTCGGCGGGGTGCCGGTAGCCCCACACCTGTTCGAGCAGCACATCACGAGTAAACACCTGGCGCGGTTTACGTGCCAGCGCCACCAGCAGGTCGAACTCCAGCGGGGTCAGCGAGATCTGTTCCCCCTGACGGGTGACCTTGTGGGCGGGGACGTCGATGTCGACGTCGGCGATCGACAGCATCTCGGCGGGCTCGTCCTCGTTGCGGCGCAACCGGGCGCGCACCCGGGCGACGAGCTCCTTCGGCTTGAACGGCTTCATCACGTAGTCGTCGGCGCCCGACTCCAGCCCGAGCACCACGTCCACGGTGTCGGTCTTGGCGGTCAGCATCACGATGGGCACACCGGAGTCTGCGCGCAGCACGCGGCACACGTCGATGCCGTTCATGCCGGGCAGCATGAGATCCAGCAGCACCAGGTCGGGCCGCAGTTCGCGCACGGCCGTCAGCGCCTGGGTGCCGTCACCGATCACCGCGGTGTCGAAACCCTCCCCGCGCAGCACGATGGTGAGCATCTCGGCGAGCGAAGGGTCGTCATCGACGACCAGGATCCTTTGCCTCATGGTGTCCATGGTGTCACCAGAATGCGATAAACCTCGGATACCACACGGGGCGTTTTGCGTGTTTACCGCCTCCCGGGTCGCAATCGGCCCGGTCGAGGGGCTACGGCGCGGGCGCCGAGCCGAACTTCTGCACGCTCAACGCGCGGTACTCGGCCCCGATCTGCTCGATGTCCGCGCCGATGGCGTTCAACTCGGCGTTGGACTTCAGCATGACCTCGCTGAGGCGAGCCACGCCTTTGGAGACGATCGGCATCTTCATCAGCTCGCCCGCCTGGGTGGGGGGCACCGCGGCGGCGGCGCTGACGACCCAGTCGTGCACGGTGTCGAGTTCCGCGCGGCCCGCGGTGACGACCCGCGCGGACCTGTCGATCTCGGCGGCGAGGCGGGCGTCGAGTACGGCCAGCTTCCCGAGCACCTGCGCGTGCTCGGCGTTCACCGCGGAGTAGGCCGCCGCGGCGCCTCCCTGCCAGTGCGCGCCGGGTTCGGCGCGCCCGACGTCGCCCTGCAACGCGCGCAGCGAAGCGCTCTGGTCGAACGGAGCCCCCGCGGTCGGGGTGGCCTGTCCGTAGGTCTGGCGGGCCCGCGACCACGTCGCCATGAACGCCTCCACCACACCCACAGGGGGGAGCTTAGGGGGCCGTCAGGGCGTCGGGGCCGATCAAGCAGCGATCACCGCGTCGATGACGGCGCGTTGCTCCCTGATGGACTGCAGCACCTCGTAGGAGATCTGCCGGACACTGGCCATGACGGGGTTGGACTCCAGAGACGTTGATGCCCAGTCGTTCTCGCCGGAGACGACCCAGCCGAGCGACTGGCTCGCCATCAGGGAGTCATACGCGGCGACCGTCTGGACATCGTCGTCCTGAATGCCGTGGCGCGCCATCGCGAGCACGAGTTGGCGCCGGGAGAACACCAGCCCGTCACAGTCCTTCACCACGGGGTTGGTCCACCAGTGGTCGAACGGGATCCGCGATCCGCGGTCGATCCGTCCGCCATCCCTGGTGCGGATCGGCGCCGGCGGGTACAGCTCCAGCTTCGGCACGTAGGCGGCATGGCTGCCCCGTCCGCTGCGAATCCTCATCAGGGTCAGGCAGGCGGCAGCGGACGTGCTCCTGGGGTCGACGACGCCGGCGGTGTCCACCCAGGTGAGGTCGCGCTGCAGGCCGAGCTCGTTGATCAGCGCGTGGGACTTCTCGGTGTCGTGGAGCAGCGCCCGGATCTGCACGGCGAGGGCCTTGGCCTCGAGGAGTCTGCCCTGGTCGAATCGCTCGCCGGCTGACTTCATGCGGTAGACGACGTTGTCCAACGTCGACACCAGCTCGGCGCGAGTACGAATTCGAACAGCCATTGATCCCCCCGGTACTGCGTTGCGCGTTCTTGCCGCCCCTCGAGCGGCTCCCCTGGGTGGAGCGTACGTCGCGCCGCGCCGGCGCGCAGCGATCTCGCGGTTACAGCAGCCTGCGCGCGAGCTCTCCGGCGTCGACGTCGGGCGGCACCACGGCCCACGGCCCGCCCCAGTTCGCGGCGGCCAACTCGGCGTACACGGCGGAGGTGCGGCGTTGCAGGCCGTCGTCGCGTTCGTAAGCGTCGCGGGCGCGGTCGGCCTCCTGGGCCGCCCGGTTGACCGCGCGCTGGGCCGCCAACTCGGTCGGCACGTCGAGCAGCACCTGCCAGTCCGGGACGGGCAGCTTCAGCCGTCCGTATTCGAGGTCGCGCACCCAGGCGACCACGTCGCCGTCGGCGCCCTGGTGCAGGCGCGCTGCGCTGTAGGCGGCGTTGGAGGCGACGTAGCGGTCGAGGATGACCACGGAGTACGCCGCCGTGAGGTGCGCGATCTCGTCCCGGGCGCCTGCGCGGTCCATCGCGAACAGCACCGCCATGGCATAGACCGATTCGGCGAGGTCTCCGTGGCCGCCGCGGAGGGCCTCGGCGGCGAGGTCGGCCGGCACCGACACCCCGTACCGCGGGAAGGCGAGGTTCGCGACGGAGTGGCCACCGGCCTCGAACGCGGCGCGCAGGCCGTTGGTCAGCGTCCGCTTGCCTGCGCCGTCGACTCCCTCGATGACGATGAGCACGCGGCGAGCCTAGTCGAGTGCCCCGCTTTCCCGCGGATCCGGCGCGGAACCCGACGCCGACGGTCGGTGAGCGCGCCGGACTCGCTAGAACCGGCCGCAATTCGGCGTCGTATCCCGTTGAAGCGGTCGGCGATCCACTGCATCGCCCGCTCGCCGTCGACGAGCATCGGCAGGGCGTGGTTGATCACCGCCTTGTTCAGGAACGGCGGCTGCTCGTTGGTGAAGAACTGGACGTCGGCGCCCTGCGCGCACCAGTCACGTCCCAGCTGGTTGGCGGCGTGCCACGGCACCAGCGGGTTCGAACCGGTTGCTCACGATCGGCACGGGCGCAGCGGGTTTGAACCTACCGATGCGCTGCATGTCGAACAGCGACTTGAACGGCTCCTGGTTCACTGCGGTGAAGATGTCCACCGAGAAGTACGGCTGCAGGTGGCGGAACATGAACTTGGCGATCGTCTCGGCGATGCACTGGTCCTGCACCTTCTGTAGGAGGTCCGCTCCGGTCGTGACGATCGCGAAGCCGCGCGCCACCATGGTGGCGACGAACAACTCCTCGTAGTTGAACGCCAGGTCCAGATAGGGCGACCAGTGGATGCCCTGGTTGAACTGTCGCGACGGCGCACACTGGTCGCCTTGCCCCTGGGTGCCGGGGCCGTACACGATCAGTGGCCGCGGCCCCTGGCCGGCCAGTGGTTGAACGGCTCGAAGTAGGTGCCCGTGACCGCCATCGGGTTGCCGCGAGCATCGGTGCTGCGGTACATGATTCGCGTTCCGGTCGCCATGATGGCGCCGAGTTGACCCGACGGTTCCAGCACGAGCCGTGATGGCTCGGTGCGGATGAGATCTCCAGGCATGCCGGGCGGCAACGGATCTGGCGGAGTGTAGAAGGCGGCGTACTCGTCCTCGTTGAAGTACGGGTGCCAGGCGTCGTTGGACGGGTCCGCGACGGCCGCGGGCGCGATCCCGACGCATCCGATCAACAGCAGCGCGACCACGACCCCCACCACCCGATGCACGCCGGGGACGGTAACAGTCAGATCACGCCACGTGTCAGTTACCCCCCGTTTTGTCAACTATCGCACGTGAATTCAGTCGTTCATCGCGGCGAGCAGGCACCAAGCTGTCCGCTGATTCACCAGCCGGCCAGGCTGGACTGCAGCACCACGGTGTTGCGCGGCGGGTCCAGGAACACCCGGGTGCTCCTGCGGTCCCCGCCGAACGCGATGTTCAACTCGACGCCGGTGAGGAACGGGCCGGGCGGCACGTCGGGCTCGAGCACCTTCTGCACCGCGGGCCGGTGGCCGACATCCTCCGATTCGTGTTCTGCGACAAGCACTTCCATCGTCGCCGGGGTGACCTGCACGACGGCGTCGATCCAGTTCAGCTGGAGCCTGGACGTCTCCGAGCCGGTTCGGTTGTTGTCCCACGTGATCCACGACGCCGCCACCGGGGTGCCGAGCGCGGGGAACGTCTCGGCGAGTTCCTCGGTGTCGTGGCGGACCTCCGGCGCGGGCGGCGCGGTGCCGGCGGGCTCCTGCTGCCGATCCTGACAGGCGGTCAGGGCCAGCAGGATCGCGAGCGCCACCGCCGCAGCGAATCGGGCGCGCAAGCCGACCGCCACGGTCGTTCTGCGCGCCCGATTCACTCTCATCACGTCAGTAGCGGTAGTGCTCCGGCTTGTACGGGCCGTCGACGTCGACGCCGATGTACTCGGCCTGCTCCTTGGTCAGCCGCGTCAGCGAGCCGCCGAGTGCCTCGACGTGGATCTTGGCGACCTTCTCGTCGAGGTGCTTGGCCAGGCGGTAGACCTCGTTGTCGTACTCGTCGTTCTTGGTCCACAGCTCGATCTGCGCGATGACCTGGTTGGAGAAGCTGTTGCTCATCACGAACGACGGGTGGCCCGTCGCGTTGCCGAGGTTCAGCAGCCGGCCCTCGGACAGCACGATGATCGAGTGGCCGTCCTCGAAGACGAACTCGTCGACCTGCGGCTTGATGTTGATGCGGCGGATCTTCGGGTCACGCTCCAGGCGGGCCATCTCGATCTCGTCGTCGAAGTGACCGATGTTGCCCAGGATCGCCTGGTGCTTCATCGACTTCATGTGCTCGAGGGTGATGATGCCCTGGTTGCCGGTCGCGGTGATCACGATGTCGGCCCAGCCGATGGCCTCCTCGACGGTCTTGACCTCGAAGCCGTCCATCAGCGCCTGCAGTGCGTTGATCGGGTCGATCTCGGTGACCGCGACGCGCGCGCCTTGGGCCTTGAGCGCCTCGGCGCAGCCCTTGCCGACGTCGCCGTAGCCGCAGACCAGGGCGGCCTTGCCGCCGATCAGCACGTCGGTGCCGCGGTTGATGCCGTCGATCAGCGAGTGCCGGGTGCCGTACTTGTTGTCGAACTTGCTCTTGGTGACCGAGTCGTTGACGTTGATGGCCGGGAACGACAGCTCGCCGGCGGCGGCGAACTGGTAGAGGCGCAGCACGCCGGTGGTGGTCTCCTCGGTGACGCCCTTGATCGCCTCGGCGATCTTGGTCCACTTAGATTTCGCATCGGCCTTGTCGCTTTCAAATCCCTCACGGATCAGCGACAGGAACACCTTGTACTCCGCGGAGTCATCGTCCTCACCGGGAGGCACCACGCCGGCCTTCTCGAACTGCGCGCCGCGCAGCACCAGCATGGTGGCGTCACCGCCGTCGTCGAGGATCATGTTGGCCGGCTCGTTCGGCCAGGTGAGCATCTGCTCGGCGGCCCACCAGTACTCCTCGAGCGTCTCGCCCTTCCACGCGAACACCGGGGTGCCCTTGGGCTCCTCCGGGGTGCCGTTGGGGCCGACGACGACCGCCGCGGCGGCGTGGTCCTGGGTGGAGAAGATATTGCAGCTCGCCCACCGAACTTCAGCACCGAGCGCGACCAGGGTCTCGATGAGCACCGCGGTCTGGATGGTCATGTGCAGCGAACCCGAGATCCGGGCCCCCTTCAGCGGCGCGACCTCGGAGTATTCGCGGCGCAGCGCCATCAAGCCCGGCATCTCGTGCTCGGCCAGCCGGATCTCCTTGCGGCCGAATTCGGCCAGCTCGAGGTCGGCGACCTTGTAGTCGATGCCGTTGCGGACATCGGCGGTCAGTGCAGTCATGTAGAGCCCCTTATTCGTTCGAACCATTGCCTGTGAGCGCACAGTGGCGCACGCGGCGGCGCGCCGGATGCGGTCGACTATGCAGACACCCATAGCCTGCGGGCTCGCGGGACAGGCGCTCATCCGTTTTTCAACAGCGGCTGCGCTCTGCCGGCTAAGGGGTATCCATGACACCGTAGCGTTCGGCGAACGGTGTCATCAATCTGGCCAGGTCCCGGGCCACATCATGGTCGGCCTCCGGAGGCATGGACACGTAGCTCATGGCCAGCCGGACGATGGCCCTGGCCAGCACTCCGGCGTCCTCGTCGCTGGCACGCACCCAGCCGTCCTTGAAGATCTCGGTGAGCCTGTCCGAGCAGCGGGAGATGATCGGCGCGCTGTCGGTGGTGATGATCTGCAGCAGGTCGGGCTTCGAGGTGCCGGTCAGCAGTGAGATGACCAGCGGGTCGGCCGCCGACTCGGCGAAGAAGTCGCGGAAGCCCTGCGAGAAGGCGGCGTAGACGTCCCCGACGTTGTCGTTGATGGCGGCGTCGATCTGGTCGACGAGCCGGTCGGCCAGCCGCAGCGCATAGCCCTGGGCCAGGCCCTGCCGCGAGCCGAACTCGTTGTAGATGGTCTGCCGGCTGATGCCCGCGGCCTTGGCGACGTCCGACAGCGTGATCGCCGACCAGTCGCGGGTCAGCAGCAACTCCCGCATCCCGTCGAGGATCGAGTCGTGCAGCAGCACCCTCGACGCCTCGGCGTAAGGGATGCGCTTGTCGTTCGGGCGGCCCACACGCGCGACACTATCGCTTCGCGGCGGCGCACCCGCCCAGGTCGTTCTCCCCGCGCCCGCCAAGGTGGTCACGGCCGGGCGACCTCGACCATCTCGAAGTCGGTCTTCGCCGCGCCGCAGTCGGGGCAGCTCCAGTCGTCGGGGATGTCGTCCCACCGGGTGCCCGGTGCGATGCCGTCCTCCGGCCATCCCTTGGCTTCGTCGTACTCGAAGCCGCACTGCACGCAGACGAACAGTTTGTAGTCGGCTGTTGTCTGCTCTTCGCGCAAGCGCTCATCGCCGTCGCTCATCTCAATGCTCCAATCTCTTCGAAGTCGACCTTCTCGCGCACCGAACAGTCGGGGCAGCACCAGTCGTCGGGGATGTCGTTCCACACCGTGCCCGCCGGAAAGCCTTCCCGCGGTGCACCTTTGGCCTCGTCGTAGACGTAGTCACAGCCCGGGCAGCGGTAGGCGCTCACCGGGATCCCCCGGCAACCTCGGTTCCGTACTTCGCGAGGATCTTGTCGCGCACCCGCGGATGGATGTTCACCCGGGTGACGTCGCCGCCGTAGTGCTCCATGACGCGGTGGTCCATCACCCTGCGCCACACCGGCGGGAGGTAGGTCAGCGCGATCATCGACGCGTACCCGCTGGGCAGGTTCGGGGCGCCCTCCATGCTGCGCAGCGTCTGGTAGCGGCGCGTCGGGTTGGCGTGGTGATCGCTGTGCCGCTGTAGGTGGTACAGGAACAGGTTGGTGACCAAATGGTCTGAGTTCCAACTGTGTTCGGGCGCGCAGCGCTCGTAGCGGCCACTGGGGGTCTTCTGGCGCAGCAGGCCGTAGTGCTCGAGGTAGTTCACGGTCTCCAGCAGCGTGAAGCCGAAGACGGCCTGGATGACGATGAAGGGAATCAGCGCGGGGCCGAAGACCGCGATCAGCGCTCCGAAGAACACCACCGACATCGCCCACGCGTTGAGCACGTCATTGGACCAGTGCCACTTGCTCTTTCCGGCCCGCTCCAGACGCTTGGCCTCCAGTTCCCACGACGACTTGAGGCTGCCCCACACGCTGCGCGGCAGGAACTCCCAGAACGTCTCGCCCATCCGCGCCGACGCCGGATCCTCGGGGGTGGCGACCCGCACGTGATGGCCGCGGTTGTGCTCGATGTAGAAGTGGCCGTACCAGGTCTGCGCCAGCGTGATCTTGGCCAGCCAGCGTTCCAGCTCGACCTTCTTGTGGCCCATCTCGTGTGCGGTGTTGATGCCGACGCCGCCGAGGGTGCCCACCGACAGCGCCAGGCCGATCTTCGCCGCCCAGCTCAGTCCGCCGTCGAAGCCGAGCCAGCTCAGGTCGGAGGCGGTGAACAGGTAAGCGCCGAGGATGACGCTGGCGTACTGGAACGGGATGAAGATGTAGGTGCAGTAGCGGTAGTACTTGTCGTTCTCCAACCGCTCCATCACCGCGTCGGGCGGGTTCTGGCCGTCGGGGCCGTACCGCAGGTCCAGGGCGGGCAGCACCAGGTAGAGCAGGATCGGCCCGATCCAGAACGGCACCTGCGCGGCGGCGTGCCAGCCGAGGTGGTTGAAGGCCCACACCAGCGGTATGACGACGAACAGCGCTGTCGGCACGATCAGTCCCATCAGCCACAGGTAGCGCTTCTTGTCACGCCACTGTTCGACCTGGACCTCTGAAATCTCGGTGGTCACCTCGACGACTCCTTGCTGTGAGTGCGATCACTTGCTGGAGTTGACTATATCGACAGGTTTGTCGCCTGTCTAGACAGAACTAGCAGATTTGTAAAATGGCCCCGCCCCGCGAGCTCGCGTGTCTGCACGCCCTTGCGCGGCGTTTCGCGTGCGGGAGCGCGCGCTCGTCCGCCGCGAGCACGCGCAAAATGCCAGCCAACACGGCGTGTCGACGTACAGACGCGCGAGCTCGCGGAACCAGACGCGCGAGCTCGCGGAACTAAAGGGCGGAGGAGCGGCGGCCGACCAGCGAGTGCCGGCGCCCGTAGGCGAAGTAGACGACGACGCCGATGGCCATCCAGATGCCGAACCGGATCCAGGTCAGGCCGGTGAGGTTCAGCATCAGCCACACGCACGCGATGATCGCCAGGATCGGCAGCAGCGGCACCCACGGCGTGCGGAAGCCACGCTCGAGGTCTGGCCTGGTGCGCCGCAGCACCAGCACCCCGGCCGACACCAGCACGAACGCGAACAGCGTGCCGATGTTGACCATCTCCTCGAGCTTGTCCATCGGGAAGACGGTCGCGGTCACCGCGACGACGACGCCGACCAGCAGCGTGATCCGCACCGGTGTCCCGAGCTTGCCGGTCTTGGCGAGGTTGCGCGGCAGCAGCCCGTCTCGCGACATCGCGAACAACACCCGGGTCTGGCCGAGCACCAGCACGATGACGACCGTCGTCAACCCCGCCAGCGCACCGATCGAGATGACCTTGGCCGCCCAGTCGATCCCGTTGAGCGAGAACGCGGTCGCGAGGTTGGCCTCTTCGGCGTCGCGCAGCTCGGTGTAGCGCACCATGCCCGAAAGGACGACGGACACCGCGACGTAGAGGACGGTGACGATCACCAGCGAGGCCAGGATGCCGCGGGGGATGTCGCGCTGCGGGTTCTTGGTCTCCTCGGCGGTGGTGGCGACGATGTCGAACCCGATGAACGCGAAGAACACGATCGATGCGCCCGCCAGCAGGCCGTACCAGCCGTAGTGGCTGCCCTCGGCGCCGGTCAGCAGTGAGAACAGCGACTGCTCGGCCCCTGTGCCCGACTCGCCCCCGGTCTCGGCGGGCGGGATGAACGGCGAGTAGTTCTCGGTCTTGATGTAGAACGCCCCGACGGCGACCACCAGCAGTACGACCGAGACCTTGACGGCGGTGATGGCCAGGCTGACCCCGGCCGAGAGCTTGGTGCCCAACGCCAGGATCGCGGTGACGAACGCGATGATCAGCAGTGCGCCCCAATCCAATCGCAGGCCTCCGACCGCCGTGGTGCCGCCGCCGAACCCGAACACCGTGCCGAGGTAGCTCGACCACCCCTTGGCGACGACGGCGGCCGCGACCGCGAACTCCAGAATCAGATCCCAGCCGATGATCCACGCGATGAACTCGCCGAAGGTGGCGTAGGAGAACGTGTAGGCGTTGCCCGCCACGGGCAGGGTGGAGGCGAACTCCGCGTAGCAGAGGGCGGCCAGCCCGCAGGCGATCGCCGCGAAGATGAACGACAGCGAGATCGCGGGGCCGGTGATGTTGCCCGCGGTGGAGGCGGTGACGGTGAAGATGCCCGCACCGATCACCACCGAGACCCCGAAGACGGTCAGGTCCCACCAGGAGAGGTCCTTGCGCAGCCGGGTGCTGGGCTCGTCGGTGTCGGCGATCGACTGTTCCACGGACTTCGTCCGCCTCCGGTCGGTCACCTACACCCTCGGCTCCTGGACCATCGCATGTCCCCTTTTCGTCATGTTTTCAGCGGAATGTACCCATTACCGTGGTTCTCGATGGCTGTTAATTCGCAGACGGATGAACACGCGATCGTGATCGGCGCCAGCCTCGGCGGTCTGTGCGCCGCGCGGGTGGTGTCGGACTTCTTCGACCGGGTGACGGTGTACGAGCGCGACGAACTGCCCGCCGAACCCGCCAATCGCGCCGCGGTTCCGCAGGGCCGCCACGTGCACCTGCTGATGGCGCGCGGCGCGCAGGAGTTCGAAGGGCTCTTCCCCGGATTGCTCGCCGACATGGTGGCCGCCGGTGTGCCCATCCTGGAGAACCGCCCCGACTGCATCCATTTCGGCGCCGCCGGCCATGTGCTGGGGACTCACCATCGGCTTCAGGACGAGTTCACCGCCTACGTGCCGAGCCGGCCGCATCTCGAGTGGCAGATCCGGCGCCGGGTGCTCGGACTGGAGAACGTGACGGTGGTGCGCGAGGCCGTCGACGAGCCGGTGTTCGACGGCCACCGCGTCACCGGGGTCAGGACCGGTGACGGCGCGACCGTCGAGGCCGACCTCGTCGTCGATGCCACCGGACGTGGCACCCGGCTGCCGGTGTGGTTGGCGCAGTGGGGGTTTCAGCGTCCCCGCGAGGACACCGTCGACGTCGGCATCAGCTACGCCACCCATCAGGTGCGCATCCCCGAAGGCCTGGTCCACGAGAAGGTGGTGGTCGCGGGCGCGTCGCGCAAACAGCCGCTCGGCATCGGGATGCTGTGCTACGAGGACGGCACCTGGGGGGTGACGACGTTCGGCACGGGAAAGGCCGCCCCGCCCGGCGACTTCGACGAGATGTGCGCGCTCGCCCACGAGATCCTGCCCGAACACGTCAGCAGCGGACTGCGCCGCGGGGAGCCACTCGGCGAGATCGCGCGGCACAAGTACCCGGCGAGCAGGTGGCGCCGCTACGACGAGATGGACCGGTTCCCAGCGGGAATCGTGCCGTTCGGCGACGCGGTGGTGAGCTTCAACCCGACCTACGGGCAGGGGATGACGATGACGTCGCTGCAGGCCGGCCACCTGCGCCGCGCACTGCAGCAACCGGAGCAGGATCTGGCCCGCAGCTTCAGCCACGCCACCGCGAAGACGACCTACCCGGTGTGGACGATGAACGCGATCGGCGACCTGACGCTGCACGGCGCCAAGGGTGCGATGCCGCGGTGGTATGGGCCCGTCGGCGCGTTGTTCGACCAGTTCCTCGGCGCGGCGGAATCCGATCCCGTTCTGGCGGAATGGTTTCTGCGACGGTTCAGCCTGCTGGACAGTCTCTGGATGGTGCCGTCGGCCAAGCTCGTCGGGCGGACCGTGCGCCACAACATGCGGGCCTGGCTGGCCGAGAGACGCGCTAGACCCGTTTTCCGCACTGTTTGGTGTCAAGGTGTGTTGGTGTTGGATGTTGTTGTTGTGCTTGGTGTTTCAGGCCATGGTAGTGGAATGTCGAGGTGGGCGAGGATG
>Ga0209347_1005460_pt1 | contig 12054 bp, 10 predicted proteins | sample AutmiccommuBRH23_FD_187382 | JGI IMG/M metagenome (GOLD analysis project Ga0209347, IMG submission 187382) | Deep subsurface microbial communities from Mt. Terri, Switzerland - Autotrophic microbial communities BRH/23 (SPAdes) (version 2) | ecosystem: Environmental > Aquatic > Deep subsurface >...
CGGGATCGAGAGGGAAGATGGGTCGGGGAACACGCTTATAGGGCAGCCGTAACAGATCCTGATCCACACCACCCGGTGTGAGCGCCATGATCCAGTCGCCCCGCATCTCGTACAGCTCCGGAACGAGATAACCGATCTTCACCACTAGAATATCTGCCTCCCTCGGGTTGAGTCCCAGATCGGTGAACTGCTTCTCGTAGTGATAGGCATTCCTTTTTTCCGTGACGATGGTGTAGATATTGCCACTCTTCACCACCACCTCGTTGTTGTTTTCACCCTCCCTGATGGCCGTGATCACTCCTTTCAGACGGATGGGAGGCGCAAATCGATCATCCACCTCTGCACCTGCGGTAGCATCGATCTCACCGCCGACACCTGCCTCGATGGCTTTCTTAACAAGTTCCGCCCCGGGGATGGAGGCATAGATCAGCGTCTTGCCGCTGGTCTTTAAGGCGGGATGATTGAAGAGCTCGTGCAACGTCCAGGTCACATCGCCTGCACCACCTGCAGTGGGGTTATCACCCATATCACTGATGATAAAAGGCTTCTTGTCGCTCTCCAGCGCCTTCAACAGCGCCTCCTCCAGATAGGTGGTGGGCGCAACGAATTCGAACTCTTTCCGTACTTCCCAGAAATGACGAGCCAGCTTCTCAGCTGCTTTCCCCACAGCCTCCTTGTCATCACCATACGCCATCACCACACCATGGTTGCGTGGCTCATCGGCCCAGGGATAGGACATCCAGATGGCGGCGTCTATCACTTTGTCACCATCAAGCAGTCCCGGTATCTGTGCATAGAGACTCTTACCCGGTTCAATGCGGGTGCTGGTCTTCTCTCCTGGCAGGAGGATGGGTACAGGGATCCATGCCTTGTATGCCGGTTTACCTTTCCCGTTCTCAAGCCTCTCGAGCAGGTTGGTGACAGCCCTTTTCTTCGATTCGATGGCATCCTCGTGCGGTGCAAGCCTGTAGCAGGTGAGAAGGTCACTGTTCTGCGCCAGGCGCGGGGAGACGCTGCCATGCAGGTCCATCGAAGTAGAGATCAGTACATCGGTGCCCACCAGTTCACGGATACGTACCAGGAACTCTCCCTCCGGATCATCCTCCCCCTGCACGCTCATCGCACCGTGGATGTCGAAGAAAAGTCCGTCCAGTGGCAGCTTCTCCTTCAGCATCTCCAGTGTTTGGTTTACCAGCGACTCAAATGCTTCGTGGGTCACAATACCACCCGGCATGGCATGGCCGCGCAGGGTGGGGAGCCACACGGCCCGGTCGATAATCCCCGAGTCGGAGGCCATAAAGGGATAATAGGTGAACACTTCCTCTTCGACTCTCGCCCTGAACGCATCCTCATGTGATACAGCAGGTGAGAAGGTGCTCGACTCTATAGCAATGCCGGCAATGGCAATCCGGGGTAAATCTTTCTGACTGTTGGCGTTGTTGCAGCCTACGGTAAGCAGCAATAGTATCATCGGTATTGCAAAAAAGTTATTTTTCATTGCTGTCTGTTTTGATGTTAAATGTTTATCACATGGATGGTGTGTGTGGCGACAAGGCAGGCCGTCTCCGTGCGGAGCCTTGTATCGCCCAGACTGACCGGCTCAAAACCGTTGGCAGTGGCTAGCGCCACCTCCTCTTCGCTGAAGTCGCCCTCAGGGCCGATCAGTATCAGTGCATTCTCCCCTTTCCTGTATGTCTGTGCCAGCGACTTCCTGGGCAGGTCGTAACAGTGAGCAATAAATTTTCTTCCGTTGAAGGGAAGGGAGATAAAAACCTTCAGCCTGACCATCTCCTCAATAGCTGGCAAGAAAGCCTGCTGCGACTGTTTCATCGCCGAAACGGCGATCTTCTCCAGCCGCTCCCGCCTGATCTCCTTGCGTTCTGAGAAATTGCTCAGGATGGGGGTGAAGAGGTCTGTCCCAATTTCTGTTGCTTTCTCCACGAACCACTCGTTGCGGTCCATCTGCTTGGTGGGTGCAAAAGCGATATGGAGCGTGTAATCCCTCTTTTTCACCTCCTCCGATTTGTGTTGGATGCTTACAACACAATGTTTGGGATGCGCTTCTATCAGGCTGCAGTCGTAGAAGAACCCCTCTCCGTCGGTGACGGTCAGCCGGTCACCTTCCTTCATGCGAAGAACCTTGATGCAGTGTTGCGATTCCTGTTCAGGAAGACGGGGATTTGTTAAGATATCGGGGCAATAGAAGAGCGTATCAGCCATATTGCTTTGCTTCAGGATTTGTTCTCTCTCCGGTTGATCTCATCACGCAGGTGGGTAGCCAATTCGTAATTCTCATCTTTCACGGCCTCCTTGAGCCGCTCTTTTAACACTTCAAGACGAAGTTCCGACAGCTCTTCCCCGGTCTGTCCCATCTCTTCCATCAGCGGCTCTGCAGGAGCCGGAGGTGTCTGCTCGTCAAACACGATGGCCATCCTTTGCATGATATCTTCGGTGGTGTAAATCGGCGAATTGGTGCGTATGGCCAATGCGACGGCATCCGATGTGCGGGAGTCGATACGATACTCCTGCCCGTTTTGTTGCAGTAACAGCTCCGAGAAGAATGCCCCATCTTCAAACTTATGGATCAACACCTCCAGCAGTTCGATATTGAGCTCCTTCCAGATGGAACACATCAGATCGTGCGACAGTGGCCTGGGAGGAGTGATCCCTTCCATCACAATGGCTATGGACTGCGCTTCAGGTGTCCCGATGACAATGGGCAGACGTCGTATTCCCTTCTCCTCAGAAAAAATAAGTGCATAAGCCCCGGCTTGCACCTGGCTGAATGATATTCCTAATATGGATAGTTTTATTTTATTCGACACAGTCAGACTCTTTTTTGTTTTCAGTAACGACTTCAAATATATTGAAAATCCAGAGACAAGCCAAACCTGTTTGAGCATGTCAGTGGTGCATCTTATATTTTGTAAATATACTATTTTTTAGGGAGAAATGGTTTCAGTTGCCAATTTTTTTAAAAATTTTGCCGTTTACGATGTGAAATGATAAAAAAATTGTATCTTTGCACCCGAATATGAAAGATGGTGGTTGTAGCTCAGCTGGTTAGAGCGTCGGATTGTGGTTCCGAAGGTCGCGGGTTCGAGCCCCGTTTTCCACCCACATCTCTTTTTGAATAGGAGATTTTTTTTTCTTCAGATTTGTTTTAGGTAATCACCTGTAAATACACGGGTGATTTTTTTTATCTCTTCCGCCGACGAAATTCAGCACATACAATGGCTGTTGCGGCAGCCACATTCAACGATTCGGATGTGGCTCTTCCGTCAGGGAAATTGGGAATGAACAACTTCCTGTTGATCTGTTCCGCCACCTCACTCCCGATACCTCTCCCTTCGCTTCCCATCACGATAAAACCATTGCCCGGGAGTGGTTCGCTATAGATATCGGCTCCCTCCAGAAAGGTGCCGTAAATGGGGAGATGCCCGTAGTGCTGCAGGAAAGCGGCAATGACGGTATAATGTACTTTCACACGTGCAATGGCACCCATCGTTGCCTGCACAGTCTTGGGATTATAGATGTCGGCTGTATCCTCTGAACAGATGATATGTTCAATGCCAAACCAGTCTGCAATACGAATAATAGCACCCACATTACCCGGATCCTGTACACCGTCAAGAACAAGACTCAGCTTTTCACTCAGATCTATTTTCTCTATCTCATTATCGGGACGATAAAAAACAGCAATCACCTGCGGTGCCGTTTTCAGAAAGGTGGCTTTCTTCAGCTCGCTCTCGCTCGCCTCCACAATCTCTTCTGCTTTTATCTCAGGATGAGCATAGAGTATTTCCGGCAGTGCGGCGATGAACTGACACCGGCATGTGGCAAGCAGATCGAAAACCAGCTTCACTCCCTCCGCAACAAAGGTATTGTGTTCACTGCGAAATTTCTTCTCCTTCAGCGAACGGATATATTTTATTCTGTTTTTGCTTAATCCCATTTTTTTGAGTTATAAGCTATAAGCTATAAGCTATAAGCGGTAAGCATTTAGCTTTTTAGGGGGAATAATGCTGCTTTCAGCGGTTTGGGCTTTCAATTTCATAATTCAACTCCCACATCCCAGATCCCAACTCCCAGATCCCAACTCCCAGATCCCACATCCCAGATCCCAACTCTCACATCCCAACTCCCACATCCCAACTCCCACATCGGCAAATCAATTAAGGTGTAAAAGTAGCAATTTATACAATATTTCCTTTCGGATACAGTGATATATTCTAAAAATGAGCCAAAATGTATCATAAAAAATAGCAAACATATCATTTATATAAGGATGATAATTTCAAAAAATCGCTATCTTTGTAGCTATTCAGCCCTAAAAGTGTAAAAGAAATAGAGAATCAATTCAGATCATAATAACACACATATTACCTTTATTTTATGAACGAAATTACATTAATGAACAAAGTAGCCGATAACATTCGTATTCTATCCGCGTCGATGGTGGAACAGGCGAAATCGGGTCATCCAGGAGGAGCCATGGGAGGAGCAGATTATATCAATGTCCTCTTCTCGGAATTTTTAGAGTATGATCCTGAAAACCCGACCTGGGAGTCAAGAGACAGGTTCTTCCTCGATCCGGGACATATGTCGCCGATGTTGTATTCAGTTCTTTGTTTAAGTGGTAAATTTACGTTGGATGAATTAAAGGGTTTCCGTCAGTGGGGCACTCCTACACCGGGACATCCTGAAATAGATATGCAACGTGGTATTGAGAATACATCCGGTCCCCTGGGTCAGGGTCATGCATATGCTACGGGTGCTGCTATTGCCGCCAGGTTTCTTCAGGCCCGGCTGGGAGATATGATGGATCAAACCATCTACAGTTACATCTCAGACGGCGGTATTCAGGAAGAGATTTCTCAGGGTGTAGGTCGCATTGCCGGTCATCTGGGCTTGAGCAACCTGATCATGTTCTACGATTCCAACTCCATTCAGCTCTCCACCACTACTGATGTTGTGACCAGCGAAGATGTGGCAAAAAAATATGAGGCATGGAACTGGAGGGTGATCAAAATCGACGGCAATAACGTGGAGGAGATCCGCAAAGCGCTGACAACAGCTAAGGCTGAAAAAGAGAAACCGACCCTCATCATAGGCAATACCATAATGGGGTGGGGAGCGCTGGCAGCCGACTGTACTTCATTTGAATGTCAGGTATCCACGCACGGACAACCTTTAAGCGCTGCGGGAGCCGATTATGATCAAACGATAAAAAATCTGAAAGGTGATCCGGAGAACCCTTTCACCATCTTCCCGGAGGCGAAAGCGCTCTATGAAAAACGGAAGGAGGAACTGAAAAAGATCGTTTCAGCAAAAAAAACAAAACAGGAGGAGTGGGCGAAAGCCAATCCTGAGCTGGCCGGCAAGAAAAACAAATGGTTCGCCCGCGAGCTGCCGCAGATAGACTGGAGCGCCATCCAGCAGAAACCGGGTGTTGCTACACGTGCTGCCTCGGCTACGGTGTTGGGTGAACTGGCAAAACAGGTGGAGAACATGATCGTTGCATCGGCTGACCTCTCCAACTCCGATAAAACAGATGGCTTCCTGAAACATACAAAAGCATTTACAAAGGATGATTTCTCCGGTGCTTTCCTTCAGGCGGGAGTTTCCGAATTCACCATGTCCTGCCTCTCTATCGGAATGAGTCTGCATGGTGGTGTTATACCCGCTTGTGGCACGTTCTTCGTCTTCTCAGACTATATGAAACCATCCATCCGTGTGGCTGCGCTGATGCAGACACCGGTGATCTTTATCTGGACACACGATGCATTCCGTGTGGGAGAAGATGGTCCCACCCATCAACCGGTGGAACATGAAGCGCAGATCCGACTGCTCGAAAAACTGCAGAATCACGATGGTCAAAACGCCATGCTTGTGCTGCGTCCCGCTGATGCGAATGAGACCACTGTTGCATGGAAGATGGCGATGGAGAACGCAGCTACACCCACAGGGCTGATCCTCTCCCGTCAGAATATCAAAGATCTTCCTGCAAAGGGAATCCGTTATGAGGAGGCTCTTCAGGCAGAAAAAGGAGCCTATATCGTGCAGGATGATGAGGGATACGATGTGATCCTTCTGGCCTCCGGATCTGAGGTTTCCACTCTGGTGGAAGGGGCTGATCTGCTTCGTGCCGATGGCGTGAAAGTGCGTATTGTTTCCGTACCTTCGGAAGGTTTATTTAGAACACAATCACCCGAATATCAGGAGTCAGTATTGCCAAAAGGAAAGAAGAAATTCGGCATGACTGCCGGACTCCCTGTGACACTGGAAGGACTTGTGGCCGGTGATGGAGCAGTCTGGGGCATGAACTCTTTCGGATACTCCGCACCCTACAGTATCCTCGACGAGAAACTGGGATATACAGGAAAGAACGTATTTGAACAGGTGAAAAAACTGTTGTAATCACTGTAAAAGGAAAATTATGTCACTATTCAATCATTCAGTCAAACCTATCGCTATCGGTTCCGATCACGCGGGATTTGAGAAGAAGCAATATATCATTCAGGTACTTAAAGAGAAAGGAATCCCTTTTAAGGATTTTGGCGCATTTACGTCTGAAAGCAGCGATTATGCCGATTATGCACATCCGCTGGCAGAAGCTGTGGAGAAAGGTGAGTGCTACCCCGGCATCACTATTTGCGGGACAGGCAACGGCATCAGCATGACCGTCAACAAGCATCAGGGTATACGTGCCGCATTATGCTGGAACAAGGAGATAGCCTACTATGCAAGAGCACATAATGATGCAAATATCCTCTCCCTGCCGGGACGTTTCCTGAGTGAGGAAGAGGTCTACGAGATCCTGGTAACCTTTCTCAACACCCCTTTTGAAGGTGGTCGCCACGAAAGGAGGATCAATAAGATTCCTTGCGGGTAGCTTATTGCATTCGTTACATCAACATACCGGATGAATTATCCGGTTCATGGATACTATTTACTCATCTCTTGATTGTGTGAATATGAAGAAACAATATTTCTTACTACTGCTGCTGCCCTTTCTCTTTCTGTCTGGATGTGAAGATATGAGCAGGCAGCTGTCCAACAATCCGCGAGCCAATTTCGATGCGCTGTGGACTATACTGGACAGGAACTATTGTTTCTTCGACTACAAGGAGATCAACTGGGATGCGGTACATAAGGAGTATAGTGCCCGCATCACCTCCGGTATGAATAGTGATGCACTTTTTAAACTCATGGGTGAGATGCTCGCGGAGTTGAAAGACGGACACGTGAATCTTTCCGCATCGCACGATATTACCCGTTATTGGAACTGGCAGGACGATTTCCCTGCCAATTTTGATCCAGCGGTGCAGAAACATTATCTTGGTGCCGAAGGTGATTACAGCAGGGTTTCCGGCATGTGGTACAAAATTCTGGAAGATAATGTGGGTTATCTTTATTACGGCAGTTTCTCGAATGATGTAGGAGAGGGCAGCCTCGATCAGGTGCTGGACAGAATGGCAATATGCAAGGGTCTCATTATTGATGTGAGAAACAACGGCGGTGGCAACCTCACCAATGTAGAGAAAATCACAAGTCGTTTTTTTAATGAACGCAGACTTGTCGGCTATATCTCTCATAAAGTAGGACCTGGACATGCTGAATTCTCACCACTCTTTCCAAAGTATGTGGAAAGTTCAGACAGAGTACGATACCAGAAGCCGGTGGTTGTCCTTACAAACAGAGGATGCTACAGTGCCACCAACGAGTTTGTCAGTGTGATGAAATACGCTGCCAAAGTAACGGTGATTGGCGACAAAACAGGAGGAGGCAGCGGGTTGCCTTTTTCCTCTGAACTGCCCAACGGATGGTCTGTTCGTTTTTCCGCTTCACCCATGTTCAGTGCCGAAAAAAATCATATTGAATTCGGTGTTGATCCCGATATCAACGTCAGTATGCTGCAAAGCGACATAGAGAAGAACAAAGATACTATCATTGAAACGGCACGATCATTAATAAAAGAATATTGAATCCCGATGATATTTTATTATTTTTCTTTTCAAGAGTTGAGGTAGATATGCTATAGAATAGATGCAGCATTGTTAAAAGTACGAAGTTTGCAGTCTGCATCTTCCATAATAGTAATAGAATGAATGAAATGGGTGAGAAGTAATATATATATTAAAAGAGGTCAGTTTTACACTAATTTATTTTCAAATATCATAATATTTCGTACTTTTATGGACTATTTGCGTTATAATATAGATAAAGACTATAACATAATTTTTCATATCAAATTCAATAATGCCAGGTAAATCAAAAAGGAACTACAAACCCAAAAAGAAAATTCACCAGCGCAAAGGGTTCTTCCTTACATTAGGAATCATCATTGGAGTTATCATAATTGCTGCTTTTTATCAGACATCGGTCTATTTCTCCAGCAACGAATCATGTATGATGTGTCATGTGCATCCCCATGCCGAAGAGAGCTGGAGATTGTCTGCTCATGTCAATAATGGCAGCGGGGTGATGGTCAACTGTGTGGATTGCCATCTTCCTCCGAAAGACAATACATGGGATCACTACTCAGCGAAAGTGGCTCTGGGAGCACGCGATGTCTGGGGATACCTTACAAAAGACAGTGCCGATCTCGACTGGGAAAGAAAGTCCGAGCTCGATCACGCCATCAAATATATTCCTAATGAGTCCTGTGTGAAATGCCATCAGAACCTTTTCCCTCAGGGTGTGACAGATGATGGTGTCACTGCACATCTCTATTATGAGGAGAATGCGGAGAAGCTCGATCTGCAATGTATCAGCTGTCACCTCGATGCCGGACATTACAATCCCAACTACGCTCACGGGCAGATGGCGGGGATTCCGGGAATGGCTGCTTCTTATGAGGTGGATACCTCTCTCTATTATAAAGAACCTGCTAAAATATCCCGCTTTGCCGATTATCGTGAACAGATACCCGGAACGGTTGTCTCATTCAATATGGTCGCCATCAATGGCGGTAGCTTTAATATGGGTAGTCCTGAGAAAGAGCCGTTCCGCAATCCTGATGAGTCCCCTCTTCATGAGGTGTCACTCGACCCTTTCTTTATGGCTGAGGTGGAGACCACATGGGATCAGTACTGGGCTTTTTATGCTGCGACGATGAGCGAAGGACGCACACCTCCCGAGGTGGTGTATGAGAACAATCTCAATGCGATGGATGTGGATGCTATTTCCGGCCCCACAGCACCGTTTGGTTTTCCCGATCAGGGATGGGGACAAGGTGACCGTCCCGCTATCACGATGACGCATTACGCTGCAGAAACCTTCTGTCAGTGGCTCTCGGAGAAGACAGGCAAGAAATACCGTCTGCCAACCGAAGCGGAGTGGGAGTATGCCGCCCGTGGTGGCAAATCAACACCCTATTTCTTCCCCGGAAGTCCAAAAGATTTCTCAGCTCAAGGGTTTATGCGTAATATATTTAAGCCGAAAACCGACAGCATCAGTGCTTATGTGATCTACGACAAGAACAGCGGCGGCCGCTCACAGCCACCCTCCCTGGTGCTGCCCAATCCCTATGGGTTAAAGAACATGCTGGGGAATGTGATGGAGTACTGTGCCGACAGATATGACCCCGAAGCCTACAGCAAACGTTCGGGAGTCACCACCAACCCGCTGGTGACAAATGGCGATGAGTGGGTGGTGCGCGGAGGATACTACAACTCCGATGCTGCCGACGTGCGCAGTGCCGAACGCAGTCATACCCACCATGACGACTGGATGAAGACCGACCCGCAGCAACCGAAGAGCATATGGTGGTACTCAGATATCAAAGGTGTGGGATTCCGCGTCGTATGTGAACCCGATTCATCAATCATGATCAATCAATAAAAAAGAATTACGAACAAAGATTCACTATTCAGGAAATAAACATTGTAGGGAGAGCAAGCATGAGAGCAAGAGAGTGAAAAAGTGAGAAAGAGAGATAGTAAGAAATGATAACTGATCGTTCATAGCTTTTTGCTTACTGTTTACCGCTTACCGCTTATCGCTTACCGCTTATAGCTTATAGCTTATAGCTTATAGCTTATCGCTGAAAAACTAACAACTAAATCAATAATCTAAACAAACAACTGAAATGAAGAAAGAAAACAATCTAACCAGAAGATCATTCCTGAAAACGTCTGCCGTAGCAGGAGCAGTGGGTGTTATTGGAACAGGTTCTGCAGGCTTTTTATCATCCTGTAGCGGTGGTGCAGAAAAAGGAAAAGGAGCGAGCACTCCACTGAAAGAACCGGGCAGCTACTATATCCCCGAACTTCCCGACCTGGCAGCCGATGGCAAAGAGCTGAAAGCAGGCGTTGTGGGCTGCGGAGGACGCGGTTCAGGTGCGGCGATCAACTTCCTCAATGCTGCCAACGGCGTGACTATTGTAGCGCTGGGTGATGTATTTCAGGACAGGGTTGATTCACTTGCCGACAGATTGAAAACAGAAAAAAATATTGATATCCCTGCCGACAAACGTTTCGTCGGGCTGGATGCATATAAACAGGTAATAGACAGCGATATAGACATACTGATAGATGCCACACCTCCCTTCTTTCGTGCCGAGCATTTCAAATATGGAGTAGAGAAGAATAAACACTGCTTTCTGGAAAAACCGATCTGCGTGGATGCGGTAGGTTACCGTATCATCGTGGCTGCAGCCAAACAGGCGCAGGCAAAGAACCTGAGCGTGGTGACCGGTACACAGCGTCACCATCAGCGTAGTTATGTGGAGTCATACAAGCAGATTATGAACGGCGCCATCGGTGAGATCACGGGCGGTACCGTATACTGGAACCAGAGCATGCTCTGGTATCGTGATCGTCAGCCGGCATGGAACGATTTCGAATTTATGGTGCGCGACTGGGTGAACTGGAAGTGGCTGTCGGGCGATCATATCGTGGAGCAGCACGTCCATAATATCGATGTCTTCACATGGTTCTCTGGCCTGAAACCGGTGCATGCTGTTGGCTTCGGCTCGCGCCATCGCAGGGTGACAGGTGACCAGTATGATAACTTCAGCATCGACTTCACGATGGAGAACGGCATCCACATGCACAGTATGTGTCGTCAGATCGATGGTTGTGCCAACAACGTGAGTGAGTTCATCCAGGGTACCAAAGGCTCGTGGTCGAGCAACGGTAACCATGTGATCAAGGATCTTGCAGGCAACGTGATCTGGGAATATGACGGTGAAGCAGAAAAAACCAACTTCAAACAGACCGATCCTTATACCCTCGAGCATGTGAACCTGATCAACTGTATCCGTAGCAACAAACCGATTGAACTGGCTTCCGAGACAGCTGTCTCCAATATGGGAGCCATCATGGGACGTGAGTCGGCCTACACAGGGCAGGCTACAACCTGGGATGCCATGACAGCCTCGCAGTTAGAATATACTCCCGCCGACCTGAACATCGGTAAGATGGATATGTCCGGATTTACGGTTCCCGTACCGGGAAGTGCAAAATAAAAAGGAAGATTATGACACTCGACAGAAGAAGATTTCTCAAAACAACCATTGCCGGCTCTGCTGCCATGGCTATCGGCGGCTGCTCCTCTTTTGCCTCTGCAAAAGCAGACAATAAGGGAGCCGCAGGACAGGCGAAGCTGAACCTCTCTTTTCAGGAAGGTACAGCTCCGGGAGCGAACCTGACAGAGAAGTTCGATTACATGGAAAAGCATGGTGTGGTCGGCTTTGAGCCCCATGGCAAGGCTATGCTGGCGAGGTTGCAGGAGATGAAAGATGCCCTCAGCGGACGTAACATCAAGGTGAGTGCCATCTGTGCCGGCTTTGATGGTTTTATCCTCTCCACAGACCCTGCAGTACGCAAACAGTGCCGTGACTCCATGGCTGAGCTGATCATCGCTGCAGGTGAACTGGAATCGACCGGTGTAATCATCGTGCCTGCCTTTAATAGCCAGGTGCCGGTGATGCCACATACACAGGAGACACGCGATTTCCTCTGTGAGCAGTTCGATGAGATGGGTACCTTTGCCAGGGAGCATGGTACCACTGTCATCCTGGAACCGCTGAACCGTAAGGAGGCGTTC
>Ga0209347_1005461_pt1 | contig 12053 bp, 8 predicted proteins | sample AutmiccommuBRH23_FD_187382 | JGI IMG/M metagenome (GOLD analysis project Ga0209347, IMG submission 187382) | Deep subsurface microbial communities from Mt. Terri, Switzerland - Autotrophic microbial communities BRH/23 (SPAdes) (version 2) | ecosystem: Environmental > Aquatic > Deep subsurface >...
GGTTTCGGGATTATGATGTGAACGGGATTTACAATGCCATGCGGACCAAAGCGCTTGAGTTCCCAAAACCCCCCATTTCGGTTGATGCTGCACGTTCGGGGCTGAAATACATCAATGAACTGGGTTATATTCCTGCCGACAGGGTTACGGAATCGGTTCCTAAAACAATGGAATTCGCCTACGACGACTGGTGCATTGCACAGATGGCAAAAGAACTTGGAAATGAAGATGACTACAACCAGTTTATGAAAAGGGCAGGAAACTATCAGAATGTATGGGACAAGGAAACGCAGTTTATGCGCCCCCGGATGGCCGACGGTTCCTGGCTGGAGGCGATAAAAGACAGAGAACAGGAAATTGTGAAGGAAGGCAACCATTCCTGGTACAGATACTTTGATCCACTTCTTGTAGGCCGCCGCCCCAACCGGCATTACACCGAATCGAATGCATGGCAATACCTTTGGTCGGTCCAGCACGATGTGCCAGGGCTTATTAATCTTTTTGGGAACAGGGAAAAATTTGCAGAAAAGCTGGATATCTTTTTTGAAATGAGCCCGCTGATATCTCCACCCAAATATGTTGGGGTTGTAGGTACCATCGGGCAGTATGTGCATGGCAACCAGCCTTCTCACCACGTGGCATACCTGTATAACTATGCCGGGCAGCCCTGGAAAACCCAACAGCGTGTGAGGCAGATCATGGATCAGCTTTACAGGCCGGGCCCGGGAGGGCTTTGCGGAAATGAGGACATGGGTTCCCTGTCGTCGTGGTATGTCCTGAGCGCCATGGGATTTTATCCGGTCACGCCCGGCAATCCTGTTTACATGATTGGAAGCCCTTTGTTCGGGAAGGTGACAATAAAAACAGAGAAAGGGACAATTTTTACAATTATTGCCAACAACAATTCATCTGAAAATGTATTTATACAGAAGGCACAGCTGAACGGGCAGTCCTTCGACAGGAGCTGGATTTCGCATGAAGAAATCCTGGCGGGAGGTATCCTTGAGTTTGAGATGGGGCCTGAGCCTCAGAAAAGGAGGGCGACCGGAAAAGAGGCATATCCTCCCACAGGCAGGTAACAAGGGCAGGATTCCGGCTGTAGTGGCTCTGCACCTATATCAAATGGCCTGTTACTGCAGCATCCTCCTGATCCTGCGATCATTTAATTTACCTGAATAAACAAGGAGGGAATATTTCAAAACCAGGGGTTCCGTAGTTAAAACCGGCACGGTTCCGCTTCCGGGGAAGGCAGCATTCTGCATACTGTTCTTCGCCCGCAGGATCCATGGCTGAGGGTATCCCGGATTATCAGGATGATCGGCTATGACAATACCGGCCTGTTTTCCGTCTTTACCCATACTTCCCGTTATATTGACATACCCCGGAGAAGTTACGGCAGTGTTTTGAGGTACAACCAGTCCCTGGGCACCTGAGAAAGTTACATCATCAGGAAGTACCATCCTTACCGAGAAACCACTGTATCCCTTTTCATCTTCAGAGCCACCTATCCTGAGGTTTTCAGCCTGCGCCAGAAGGCTGATTTCAAAATCAATCCTGCGAACATTTCTATTCAGTGGTGAAATGATTATGGTAGATTCTTCAATGATATACGGAACCATACGTCCTTCATTTTTCCATTCAGGCGACTTCCATTCCACCTGCATTTTCAATATTCCACTTCCATTCTGGCTGGTTACAAACTCCAGATCAGAAACACGCTGTTCAAAAGCTTTGATTTCCCATGGATCACCAATTTTTTGATCCCCGATCCATACCTGGTGCCAGGCCCAGAAAACACCTCTGTGATGCAGGTGATCGGAAGGAAAGTCCTCGGTTAACGCTGCACCGTCGGGAGCCCACAGTGGATGGATATAGTGAAGCCTTTCATATTGGCCTTTATGATTTTTAGGTTCAGCCTGGTAGAAAAGGATGTTTTTCCCTTTTTCGAGAAGCAGGATGCCACCTTCTTCCTTTTTCATAGTTACCTGTGCCCGTAAACCAGGATGGCCTGCCAGAACAAGAAGTGATGCAAGTATGATATATTTCATAAGTCAGATTTTAACCCCTAAAATACAATTATTACAACAATCTGACAGAAATCCCCTGCATGATGACAAAAAAAATCCCCGGGTAAACCCGGGGAACTATCTATTTACCGTCAGTCAGTAAGGGAACCATCAAAGTTTAAGTTCCCATCCCGGTGCATATTCCCTTCCCCAAAGTTTCATGGCATCGCGATCGTACATACGGCCTGTTTTATCATCCACATTAAAGCCTTTACCTATACGGTAGGCAATGTTAGAATAATGAACAAGCGCCATGCTGATATTTGCATCATCTATTGGTGCGTTCAGTTTGGCTTTTCCCCTGATGGTATCAAAGAAATTTATGACATGGCCTGTGGTCATGTCACCACCGCCACCAAGGGTATTTCCTGCTTCATTGGATGCCGACTTATTGTCTCTGATCATTTTTCCGCCCCTGTCGTACAATACATATTTGCTGCGGTTTACAAAAACATTGCCTTCGCTGCCATAAATAATTACGCCTCTGTCGCTGCCATAGGTATCATACCCGTTGCGGCTTTTGCCATCCCACTTGATGATTTTATTTCCCGGAAAGCGGAAAGTCGCATCCATGGTATCGTACATCTCCCAGCCGTCATCCTCGAAATGACGCTTGCCGGCTTCCACTTCCACCCATTCAGGATAATCAACCTGCAGGGCCCAGCGTGCCACATCCAGTTCATGGGTAGCATTATTGCCTGCTTCAGCTGTACCATAATTCCAGCCATACCAGTGCCAGTTATAATCCCATGTCTCTTCGGTATACTCCCTGCGGGGAGCAGGTCCCTGGAACAATTCCCAGTCGAGGCCGGCTGGTACCTGTGCCTTTTTCTGAACAGGCACCCTACCGCGGGCATTTGTATAAAAAGCCAGTGCCTTATATGGTTTGCCTATGGTGCCGTTATGAATCTCTTTCATTATTTCGATGGTATGATCCGAAGAACGCTGCTGGTTTCCCATCTGCACCACCTTGTTGTATTTTTTTGCAGCTTCCACAATCAGTTCATTTTCGAACATGTTATGACTGCTTGGTTTTTCAACATAAACATGCTTGCCACCCTTGAGTGCCATAACCGAACCAGGTGTATGCCAGTGGTCAGGAGTTGCATTGATAAGCACATCGACTTGTTTGTCGTCAATAACTTTCCTGATGTCGTTCTCAGCCTTTGGTTTATAGCTGATATGTTTGGCAAAATTTTGCAGCGCCCTCTCACGCTGTTTTGCCATAACATCGCATAAATAAACCAACTCCACATTAGCCTCTTTCAGGGCAATGGGTTCGTAGAATGCACCCAGCCGGCGTCCCAAACCGGCGATGGCTACATTCAGCCTGTCGTTTGCACCGATAATGCGGCTGTAACTTTTGGCCGACATTCCCATAGCCGACCCTCCTATTGCAATCCCGGCTGAACCGGCTGCAACCTTCCTGATAAAATCTCTTCTGTTTGAACTCATTATATCTGATTTTTTTAATTACAACATGGCAAGAACACCTTTGGTATAGCCAAATGACTCCATCATACCCGGCAGCGGGTCATCAGCCTCAGCTTCATACTCCAGGGAAAGTGTACCCTGATATTTCATTTTAACTACTGTTTGCATGAAAGAAGTAAAATCAATTACGCCCCTTCCTATGATACAGGTAGTGCCGTCTGCTGCTGCGGCAGTCACATCTTTGATATGAATATCAAGAACCCTGTCGAAAAAGTCCTTCAAATCCTGCTCAGGATTCCGGTTAATACGTTTTGTATGACCGATATCGATACACAGGCCGATTCTCTTATCTCTGTTAGTGATGAGCTTGTATGCACTTTCAGCACTTGGATATAGTTTGTCACCCGGCCCGTGGTTATGGATGGCAAGCTTTATATCAGTTTGTTTCACTTTCTCTTCCACGTAATCGAGCAATTCATGATTAGGAACCCCAACAATCATTTCCATGCCGGCAGTTTTGGCATAATGAAAAGCCTGGTCGACTTCCTCTTTGGTTTTCATATACACTACGCCTGCTCCATAAAGCTCAATTCCTTTCTTTTTGCAGAGTTCAACCGTTTTTTTGATGGTTTCATCGCTGGCGTTGAGCGGAAGGTGCATATCCTTAAAGGTGATCCGGTTCACACCGCACCTTAAAGTCATATCGAGTGCCTGTTCTGTAGGAAACTTCCGTAAGGTATAGGATGCAACACCAAGCCTGTATTCAGGCTTTACCTTTTTTGACTTTGAAGCCGGTGCTGCAGCAGCCAGTTCAGGCAGTGCCACAGCAGCCATTCCGGCGCCGGCAATCTTTAAAAAATTTCTTCTGTCGGTCATGGTTATAGTTCTCTTATCTTGATACTCCTGTAATGCACTTCATCATTGTGGTCCTGGATGTGTATAGGACCCTTTGGCGACATTCCAAAACCCTCTGTCTGGGCAAATTTGCTGGCTGCCACCTTTTCCTTAAAGTTATCATCGCCTCGGGTAAATTCCAGCACCTTACGTCCGTTAAGCCAGTGCTCAGCCCTTCCATCAGGGTATAACACAATGCGTCCGCGGTTCCATTGGCCAGGTCCGTTCACAAAACGGCCTTCTTTTTGCGCCGGGATTAAGTCATACAATGAAGCCAGGGTACGGTTACCTTCAATGCCATTTTTGGCATCAGGGTGGTTCTCATCATCCAGTATCTGGTACTCCAGCCCGACTGAGGGGCCGTTGTTTCCAAGGCCATATTTAATGCCGCTGTTGGCACCTTCCGTATATTTAAAATCAAATTTCAGTTCGAATGCGCTAAATTCTTCTTTTGTGATGATGTCGCCACCTTTCAGTTCAGGGTTTCCACCCGTAGCCATCACTGCAAGCGATCCATCCTTTACTTCCCAACCTTTATCCGGGAATTCCTCCGATTTAACGCTTTTGAATTGATCTGTCGTATTACCATCAAAGAGCAATTTGTAACCTTGTTCCTTCTCCGCTTCGCTCAGGTAATTCGGGATCATGTTCACCACATAAATTCCCTGGTTGGGCGAAGCTTGCAGATCACTTGTTTTGATCCGGATATTTCTCCATTTTATCTGGCGTCCTGCCATGGTTTCATCCCTGATGGAATGTACCTGAAGGGCTATAAAACCTTCCGGTGTCATATCATCGATGAGATGGGCACAGGGAACGCCATTCAGAAAAGTTTTAATATCAGGTCCGATGCATTCAATCCTGTAAAGGTTCCATTCATTCATTTTAAAAGCTGATTTGGCATCAGGGTTCAGATCGAGCGGATACAGCCAGTTGCGGCGTGCCTCATCGTAGATACCTGCGCTCCATGCACGCGGGGAGGGATCCACTTCACACTGGTAACCGTGCACCCTGCCATTCATGTAATCAGGCCTGCTTTCACTGCGGAACTGAATCCCTGAATTAAAGTCATCCACGAGCAGCATTTCCACCTCCAGTATAAAATCAGAATAGGTATTTTCGGTGGCAAGGAATGAATTGGGGGTATTGGCCACTGTAGTCCCAACGATCATTCCGTCTTCAACATGGTATTTTGCCTCTCCGTTCAGCTGTTTCCAGCCGGTGAGGTCTTTACCGTTAAACAAATCAACCCAGCCTTCATCTGCGACATTTGTACATGCGCTTAAAACAAAAACAGCCAGTAAGAACCCGAGCATCCTGTTCATCACCTGTAATTTTTAGTTTTTACTATTCTTTTTGCAATTCTCATCCCGTGTACGAACACGGTATAGACAAAAGTAATGATTTTTTGAAAAGTCGTATGATGTTCCGTAACATAAAAGCTTCGGTGCTGCCATTTTTCTGTTTCTATAATATGATCCGGTAAGTTAAAGAATCCACTACAGAGGATGATGCACTAAAAGCAGCGGATTTCTTCTGCCTTCTCAGATCGCTTATTTCATCGTGTTGTACTTCTCCAGATCAAAAAGAAATATCCCCTGACCGTTACCTGCTCCGGCCAGAAATCCATACTGAAGTGCGATCCATTTGCCGGTTTTATCAACCACAGGGTTGTCGGAACGGAGCTTGCCGGGATAGCGAGTGGAGAAATCAGCCAGACGTTCCACCTTTCCGCCCCCGTCAAGATTCAGGATGTAGACATCCACCTTCCAGCGAAGGCGGTTGACCTTATCCTGGTGACGGTCGCTTTCTATGAGGGTACGTTTGCCATCAGGGAATATTCCTTCGGCCTCATCATAGCTTCCGGGTGAATTTGTATAATTTATCAACTTGCCGGTTTCGAGGTGGTACCCGTAGGTTTCAGCATGGTAAAAGGCATCTGTTTCATCACCCCAGTAATGGGTATAAATGAGTTCCCTGTTGTGGGGCGGCCTGAAATCCTGTGTTTCAAGCCTTACATAAGCTGATGAATCTGCATAGGATATTATTTTTTTCTCATTGACAATACCCGGAATACCATTTTTATAATTGATTTCTGCCATATGAATTTCTCTCTGCCCGGGCAGCGTCCATGCAATTTTCAGTTCGTTTTTTGAAACTGCAGGGCCTTCGTCACAATACACACCCAGGGAATGAGGCTTCGACAAATCATCTTTTTTGAGCACAAACAACTCAAGGCCGCTGTGCCTGTCCTTTTCAGGATCACGGGAATCGAACACCGGAAGTGCCATTGCCAGCAGCAAGTCGCCGTTCGACAGGCACAAGATCCTGTAGATGCCCCCATGGTAAAAACCTGAAGTAACGGCTGTGACTTCGCGTGTTTTTATATTAATTTTAAATACATCGCCGATCATTTTATTCAGAAAGTAGATGTTTTCGCTTGTCTCATCCCACTCAGGACGTAATCCCCATGTTGTAAGCACTGAGAAATAAGGAGGTAATTCACGGGCTAAACCTTCAAAGGTTTGTGATGCTACACCTCCGGAGAAAGTCAAAAAGATGATCAGACATAATCCTGCAACTAAGTTTTTCATATGATTCCAGTTTAACTATCCAGCATATTATATATCTATTCCATGATTTTCAATGAGGAGCGGGCAGCAATATTCTTACCCTCATGATGGTATGGCATATCTCCAAAATTAACGATAACCTTTTTCCCTGATGAAAAAACAGACTCCTGCACTTTGCGGTCATCACTCAGAAACCGGTGGGTAACCAGTTCATCATATGCTATTTCTTCTAACCAGGGACAAATGTTGTTATAGCTTTCGATAAAGGTATTTTTGAATTTATTCCAGCGGGCCCTGTCGATTGTCCACACCGGTGTGGTTCCGTACAGAATGTCGAACAGGTCTTTCTTCCACCAGATTTCCGGCATATGGTGACTGGCATCATCCCACCGCCAGGTGGTGGCTATGGCATCATGATATACAAGCTGGTAGAGCGGCACCCTGATCTGTTCATTGATCGCCCATTTATGGTAGTGCTCATCGGCTACATATTCTCCTACCATAATAGACGGCCGTGCCGGATTATCCCACCCGCCCACATAATGGATGGAATTCTTTTTATTCCTGTAAGGCGAAGGGTAAAGCATGTGATGGAGGGTTGTCATGCCATGGGCATAAGCTGATGTGGGCACTCCATAATCGGCGCCCCACTCCACTCCCACTATGGCATTATATTTCTCTGCAAAATATTCATTCATTTCAATAACAGCCTGCTTGTATTCAGAGCGGGTAAGCGGGTTTTCCTTTCCATGATCTTCAAAGATTCCACTTGCCAGAAATCCATCCAGGAAGAATGATTCGTGCGGGTAGATCTCCATTTCACGGTCGGTTCGGATATTGGAAATCAGGGGAAGAATGGTCTTTGGATTGATGTCATAACCAAATCCTGAGTAGTGAAGTTTGCCATCTTTTTCAACCAGTGCGATTTGATGAAACAGTCCGGGATACCTGAACCTGTTGAGCCATGTACCTGACCGGGTGGCAGGATCGATCTGGCCAATGGTATCGCGCTGATGAACATCGCGCAGCAACTCATACACTCCTGCCAGGTACCCCAGTTCCTTCAATCCCTCAACATAACCTGCTTCAGGATAGGGCGGATGATTGGGGTTCCAGAGGATAAAGGCTTTACCGATACCTGCTTCCTTCATCTCACGGGCAAAATCTGCATTGCGGGCATCATCCCACACATAGACATGAACCGAGCCTGTCATTTTTTCAATGGCAGGAAACCTCTTTTGCTTCTCCTTCAGAGTTGGAGGAACATCTAACCGGTTCCATACATAATCGCGGTATTTTTTACATTGAGCCACATAACCACCCTTATCAAAAAAATGATAGGTGATTTTCCTGTTGTAGCCGAAGGTGCCTTTTTGAGAAATCCACAGGGGTTCAAAGGAAATAAGCCCGTTGTATCGCTTTACCCATATTTCGCTGTCATCGGGAGTATCAACAATGGCCATATAACCAGTTTTGAAATCCTTGTCAGTTATACCCATCCAGGGCATGGAAAGCCCCCGCATGGAATGCATGACCTGCAATCCTATGCCATATTCCTTATCGTCAGCCTTGAGAAGAAAGCCCTCCCCGTCGGTAAAAAGAAGGTAGTGATTTTCATCAGGCGTACGGAATGCAGGGGGGTATGAAAGCTTTTCAAACGGAGTATTTGTATCAGCCACCAATTCGATTTCAAGTGCGGATGAAGGAGTAAGCCTGAAGATGGCCTCAAAAGGGAAACTGCCTGTAAAAGATACCTGAAGTTCATTCCCCTTTCCGGTTACCTTTTTCACTGAAGGCATTCCGGTGCCGGATATTTGCTGCCAGGTTTTATTGCAGCGTTTATCGGTAACTATTAATAAACCTGTGTTATCATCAAAATCAATTTTAATTGCCTGATCAGAAAGAGTCCATACTTTTGCTTCAACAACAGAATGAAGGAAAGTAAACAGGAATAGAAAACAAAGGGGCAGAATAAGTTTATACAGGTTCATAGTACAAGTATTGAAAATAGTTATTAAACACAGCATTATAATTCATATTTCCGGATTGAAGCTACTTTAAAACATTCATTTTATCCAAAGTAACAACCGACTTATGATTCATCATTTCTGCAGCATTTGGATTATCCACTGTGGCAACACGGGCGTTGGTCCAACTGCTCCATTGAAGGAACCAGGCGGCCTTTCCTCTGAGTGCATTCAAAACATCAAGGGCATCATATTTTCCATACGATTCTTTCACAGGCCCTATCTCACCTATAACTATGGGCTTGCCCATCTTCTTCAGTGCTTCATAATCGTTGAACTCAGGAATGGTGCTGTAGATATCCACCCCCACAAGATCAACCATATCATCACCGGGATAAAAGGTGTTTATCGGACTTGTCCATTCTGCCTTAAGCATGGGAGAATAAATCCATATAAGGTTATTCAATTCCAGATCGCGGGTAAATGTTTCGTACATATCCTTCCATAAAAGGATATAATCATCATTGCTGGTTGGTGATTTCACATCATCAGGGCCCCACCAGAACCAGTTTCCGTTCATTTCATGAAAGGGGCGCCAGAATACCACGATGCCTGCGTCCCTAAGTTCAGCAAGAGCCTGCCCTACTTTCAGAAGTTCAGCGCGGTAACTGGATTTAACTTCCGACTCAGGGGCAACTTTTAAAAGCAAACTGAAGTCAATTACCTGCCTGTTTTCTTCCGAATTCCAGCGGCAGTTGTACCCGGCGGCCCAGAGATTATCGGCATGCCAGGTAATTGTTACAATTCCTCCTGACTGGCTGTGTTTAACTGCATATGAGTTAATCAATGAAAGATCATTACCGGGAGAGTATCCATATTCAAGGCCGATCAAACCGGGGTATTTACCTGTTTTTTGGTATAAGCCTTCCACATAGGCTTCATACCCCTGAGCCGTTGCATTCCCGTTCCCGCAATGCTGACCGGAAATCACCAGGCTATCGGCAATCACCTCCTGCAGGTAGTTTATCAATGCATCCTTCCGTTCCTTAAAATCATTCTGATCACCTGTTTTAATACCGGGATTACATGATGAATAACAGCAGGAGAAAACAAACAAAATAATGAGAAGAGACACCGGTTTAGCCATTTTACCATTGATTTAAATATTTGCTTTATCAGAAATAATCAGACCCTTAAAATACAAATTAAGTGGAATGAGCAAGGCACATTAACGATTAAAACATGAAAAGCCGTTAAAGAATATTTTCACCAATTATATCTTAGATGACTTCTTTAGGCTGGATTTCCTTATATCCTTTAATAAAACAGATGGCATTGTAAAATGCAGGCAATTAATTACAGACCATTTGAAGAACCAGACTGCTATTCTTAAAGAACCAGCTCCAATTGATGAACTTCAGTCCATCAGCGGGAACATGGTTTCAGCTATAGTCATGTTCCGGACCAACCTGTTTACTGGACATATAAATAACCAACAGATGCTGAGGGAACCTCTTAAAAGCCGCAGGATTCGTGATGGAAGAAATATTCTTCTTTAAAATTCCCTGAAGAAATCTTAAAGAAAAAATCCTGGAACGACTATAGACGGTAGTTTAACGACTTATCCAGGTGAGGATCATCAAACTGCAAGGAATCTTTCATCCCTTTTTTAATTCTATAATCAACACCAACAAATCCAATCGGATGGCGGCCCCCATTGATGTAGTTTTCAATGGCGAAACGCAATGATGGCTTCCGGCCTGCAGGATCAAGAACAGCAAGTGCCAGTTTATACTTGCCTGAAGGTATGTTTGCAGGCAACTTAAAGTTCCCTTCCACATGATAGGGTTCTGCTTTTATTTCATAGCCTGCTGCAGTAAAATCACCCTCTCCGGGCATCCATGTCCGGATATCAGCAGTTTCAAAATCGGCAGCCCAAACCACTTTATTTGCATCATCAAGCAAAGAAAGCTCAACCGGCCATTGGTAATAAAAGGGAGCTGAACCTGTGTTCCTGACAGAAAAGGATACATTAAAATCCCTGCCTTTGGTTAAATACTCAGGGAATGTGACTTTATCTATGACATACCTGTAGCCAAAGGCTTTCTGGATTTCCTCTGCTCCTGCCCTTGCAGCCGGATCATCCCGGTTGTAATCCGCCACCCAGCGAAGTTGTGTACAATGCAACCTGCGGATGGTATTGAGAAGGTGATTTCTGTGGACAGAATCCCTTACAGTGGCAGTGGGATTTTCACCGGGCTGAATTTTCCAGTTTCCCCAGTCATAAGCTGCCTCCCCGCCTATAATTTCAGTTTTCCATCTTTCACCAATATCCAGAATACCCTGTCCGTGCGAGTCCATCTGATCGTGGTGCGCCCATGAATCCCAGTAAATACCAAACCCGTACTCCCTGAACTCCCATGGGTGGCGCACCATAACTTTTTTATTTTGAAATGCCTTTCTGAACCCTTCTCCCAGAATCTGTTCCATCTCTTCAGAAGGCGCAGGACTATGATGTTCGCCCCATTTACCGATTATGCCCATCTCAACATGCGCCACACGGGGATCTGTATCCCAGCACTCTCCCAGTTTTCTGATCATATTTTCCAGCCTGCGTTGAAACTGTGGGCTGGTATAATCGAAAGTTTTCATGTCAGAAGGCCAGTAGGTACGGTCACCGCTCCAGTGCAGGTACACCCTGGGAATCACCTTCATATTGTTGTTTTCCACTTCTTTCCAGTTTTGATCACACCAGGCTTTTATGCGTTCAATGCCTTCTGATGAATCCCGCTCAATCTCATTCCACCTGATGTAGCTGTGTGTAAGCGTTGCCCATTCATTGTTTTCTGTGAAGCCCCTGTTGGTAAAACCCTTGTGCGGATTCCTTAAAGCATGCATATATTCTCTTGGATACACGGTTTGCATTTCTATATCTGATACTCTTCCACAGGAATAAAAATGCAGACCGAAGAGAATAACCAAAATCACAAAGAGCGGAAATCTTTTCATTTACTTTTTATTTATTTCTAAAGTCATTTATTGCTGCCAGACTATCACTTTTGTTTCCTCAGGGAGAATATGCACCGGGTTCCCCTGAAGCTTTGCTCCCGATCCGGGGT
>Ga0209347_1005462_pt1 | contig 12052 bp, 3 predicted proteins | sample AutmiccommuBRH23_FD_187382 | JGI IMG/M metagenome (GOLD analysis project Ga0209347, IMG submission 187382) | Deep subsurface microbial communities from Mt. Terri, Switzerland - Autotrophic microbial communities BRH/23 (SPAdes) (version 2) | ecosystem: Environmental > Aquatic > Deep subsurface >...
CGATGAGCCTGTTGGTTTTAATCAAAACACCTATACCAGCAATGAATTGGAAAACGGTGACCTGATCATCTGTGAAATAACAGTAACAGGTGCCGCCTGCTTCAGTGAGATAACGAAATCTTCAAATGAGATCACAGTTTCTGTATATGAACAACCTGAAGCAGGCACTATAGTTGGCCAACCATCAATTTGTGCCGGCAGCACCGCAGCTTTTAGTGTGACAGGCAATGACATGGAAGGAACCTGGTTTAGTGATGATGAAAGTGTGGCAACTGTGGACCATACAGGTGTGGTGACTGCTGTCGGGGCAGGCTTCACTAATATTTATTATTATGTCGGCCCCACTGATCCATGTAAATATTTTGATGTTGCAACTTTTAATGTAACTGTAAATCCGCTACCCATTGTAAATATAACAGGGAATGTCCTCATTAATGTAACGGAAACAACAACATTGAGCCCTACTTCAGGAGGAACATGGACCAGCAGCAACGATCTTGTTACAACAGTCACTGATCAAGGTATTGTTACAGGTGTTGGAGGTGGGACGGCAACCTTTACATTTACTGATGCAACCACCGGATGCAATGCAACAACGGGAGAAATAACAGTAACAGCCGCTCCTGAAACAAAAATCCAGATATTTACAGCTGATGGTACTTTTACTATACCAGACGGAGTCACTGCGGTAAATATCAAAGTCTGGGGCGGCGGCGGCGGCGGAAGCTACAGATATGTGATAGATGATACAAATCTTGAAAATATAATTTATGGTCCTGGTGCCGGCGGCGGTGGCGGAGGATTTTGCGGGGGAACCATGAATGTTACACCCGGTGCTATTTTAGATATTACTGTGGGCACAGGTGGTTATGGTGGAAATGACCTTGATACCGATGGCAGTATGGGAGGAGAATCAGAGGTCAGAGATAATTCAGGAACGTGGTGGATAACAGCATTTGGCGGAAGTGGTGGATTTATTGGGCCAGAAGGAGCCGAAGGCGGATCTGGTGGTAGTGGAAGCTATTATCCTGCCGCACTTAATTTTACCACCTACATGGGAGGAAGCGGCTCTGCCGGAATTCTATCGGAAAGTGGCACAGGCTATGGAGGCGGCGGAGGAGGTGGCGCAGGCGACTCTGAGAATGGGTCGGATGCTACTAATGAAACCGGAGGTACAGGCGGAAACAATTTGGGTGGCAATGGAGGTAACTATGGCAGCGACGGTATTGCCTTTGGAGGTGGTGGCGGCGGAAACAACAATGAGGATAATTCATCTTCCGGCAATGGTGCCAACGGAGCCGTTATCATTACATATCAGTCAGGCAACGAATGTATCCCGCCTGCCTCTCCTTTGGCAGAGACTCAGTCCTTCTGCAGCGGAGAAAACCCGGTAGTAGCTGATCTTTATGCAACAGGCGAAGCCGGTGCAACCTTTAACTGGTATAATTCATCTGAAGGCGGTACAGCCATGGATGGCACAACCCCTCTGAACACACAAACATATTACGTAAGCCAGACTGTTGGTGGTTGTGAGAGCAGCAGAACCGCTGTTAATGTAACCATAAGTACTGGTACGGAGGCACCCGGTGCAATTACAGGACCAACAAGCGTTTGTGCAGGTGAAATTGATAATGTTTATTCGGTTGCAGCAGTTACCGGTGCAACTTCATATAACTGGACTGTGCCTGAAGGAGCAGAAATCACTGACGGCTCAGGAACACGCAGCATTACGGTTGCCTTCGGAAGCACTTCCGGGACAGTGAGTGTTACTGCTTCCAATTCCTGCGGCACTTCTCTTCCAGCTTCATTGGAAGTAACTGTTAACCAGGTCCTGGAACCTACGGTCACCATTGCTTCCGATGATGAGGACAACATTATCTGCGCCGACACGCATATTATTTTTACTGCAACTCCTCACAATACTGGTACAGGAAATGTGGATTACCTATGGTATTATTACCATAAGTCGCAAGGTATATTAATTAAACTTGATGGATGGCCTGGAACTAATATCTGGTATTCAGACGAGCTGGAAGATGGGGATGAAGTATATTGTGAGATAACCGTTACAGAAGGTTGCTTTACCCCCCCGACAGTTACTTCCAATAAAATAACTATAGAGGTTTATGATGCTGAGGCCGGACCTTCTGTTACCATTGAATCAAGCGTTCCCGGACCATTCTGTTCCGGGACGGAGGTAACTTTTACAGCTATTCCGGCCAATACAGGCGGAGGAACGGTAGCTTACCAGTGGATATTAAACGATGAACCCGCTAGCTATAATCAAAATACCTATGCAATCAATGAATGGAGAACCGGCGACAGGATCAGTTGTGATATAACAGTGACCGGCGCTGCCTGTTTTAGTGATCCTATAACAAAATCTTCAAATGAGATCATAGCTTCTGTTTATGACAGTCCTGTAGCAGGTACAATAAATGGCATTTCTGAAATTTGTGTCGGCAATACAGTAAATTTTAGTGTGACAGGCAATGACAGGACAGGAAACTGGTTTAGTGAAGATACAGACGTGGCAATCGTTGATCTGTTTGGCAATGTTACCGGTGTTAGTGCAGGTACAACAACCATTGGTTATATTGTTAGCACTACTGAGCCATGTTTTGATTCAGACATTGCAACTTACGATATTACAGTAACAGCTGAGCAATGCACCAATCCAACCAACGGCGGCGCTATTTCAGAAAACCAGACCATTTGTCCGGGCAGTGATCCTACCTCATTTACCAGTACATCTGAAGCTTCGGGTTACACCGGCACACTGGAATACAAGTGGCAGTATTCAGATGGAAACGATCCATATGACTGGGAAGATCTTTCTGAAAGCAACAGTGCTGGTTTTGATGATAGCCAAACCACAACATCCACACGCTGGTACCGCCGTCTGGCAAGGGTTACCTGCTCTCCCGACTGGACCGGCGCAGCTGAAAGTAATGTGCTTGAAGTAACAGTTGATGAAGTTGATGCAGGTATTATGGTTTATGGCCCCACAACGTTTTGTGAGGGAGGTTCTGTCACTCTTGCCGCTTTGGGAGGCAATTCATGGTTATGGAGCAACGCCGAAACAACACAGGAAATAAATGTTACTGCTTCCGGTAACTATTCGGTAACTATAACTAATGAAAACGGTTGTTCTGCATCTACATCTGCAGTTACAGTTACTGTTAATCCATGGGCCACCCTAAGCAATATTTCAGTGGATAATGAGAATTCCTGTTATAACACTGATGTAAATCCAATTCTTACTTTTAGCGGATTGCTTCCAGGGGAAAATAACATCTTTTATGCTATAAATGAAGAACATATAATTGAACCTGTTACACTTGTGGCAGACGAAAATGGAATTGCCACTCATTCATTCGATTTGGGAGTTGGAACTTTTGTATTTAGTATTGACGAGATTCGTGTTAATGGTGGATGTAAGATTAATCCTTCCGAAAACAACTCGGTTACCTGGTCAGTTTACGCTATTCCTGAAGCCAATGCCGGTTCAGGAGGTGATGTATGCGGCCTCGATTTTGAGCTGAATGCTACACCTTCTGTGGGCACAGGCACCTGGACACAGAAAAGCGGACCTGGAACAGCTGATTTCAAAACAAATTCAAATGACCCGGATGCAACCGTAACCGTAGATAACTATGGCACATATATTTTCAAATGGACCGAAGAAAACGGACCATGCAATGATTTTGATGAGGTTACTGTAAACTTTTACCAACAACCTGTTGCCAATGCCGGTGAGGACCAGTCTCAATGTAATAATCCTGTTTTCACGATAGGCCCTGCAACAAAAGCTGCCATAATTGGTCCTTCTGGTATTTGGGAGTTTACAGGAGACAACGGAGGAGCCATAATTGAAGATAAATATTCCGAAACAACCACTGTAACCAATGTTCCTTTAGACCAGAACATTACTTTGGTATGGACTTTAACAAATGGCACTTGCAGCGACTTCGACGATGTGGTACTTCGCAATAACAGCTTACCAACAGTCGATGCCGGAACATTCAATGATGTTTGTACTGATGCCGGTTATGTCACCCTTGTTGGTTCTCCAACAGGTGGTGTTTGGGAAGGTACAGGCGTCAGCGGAAACCAAACAGATGGTTATGTTTTTGACCCAGCTGGTCATTCAGGAGATAACACACTGATATATACCATTACGGATTCAGAAACCGGCTGTACCAATTCTGCAGAGGCCATTATTCATGTAAATGATTTGCCTACAGTCGATGCCGGTACCTATGCAGCCGTTTGTGAAAATGCTGATGATGTAATTCTGGCTGGCTCGCCAACAGGTGGTGTCTGGACAGGTACAGGCGTCAGCGGAAATCTGACAGATGGTTATGTTTTTGACCCATCCGGACATGTCGGTTATAATACGCTCACTTATACTTATACAGGTGATAATGGCTGTTCAAATTCTGACCAGACTACCATCCGTGTGTATTATTTGCCGGATTGTTTACTTTATGAACCTGGCTTAGTGGAAAGTAACCCGGTTTTACCAAATTCAACACATTTTTACACTACCCATGGTACGGGTAGTTATAAGTGGACAATAGAAGGAAACGGAAAAATAAAAGGATATGATGATAAAGTACTGGTAGAGGTTATTGCCGGTGAAAATTGTAACGAATCATATACGTTATCGCTGACAGTAACAAATAACGTTACACAATGCAGTTCAACATGTTCAAAAGAAGTAAATGTTAATGACACTGAAGATCCGTACCTGGTTAATATTCTTAATACATCAGCCGGTCTGGATTCAAAAGACAACAACTGGTGCCTGGAAGTGGCTGATGCTTTCGATGGCAGCACTTTACAGGATAATGTAAAAGCACTTTACTCTGATAATGGGGGAGCTGTAAGTGTAATCTGTACCGGCAAGACTGCCGGGACAGACAACAGCGACTGCAGCTGGACCTTCACCTATCACTTTACTGTTCAGGATGGATGTTCCAACAGTACAACCTGCGATGTGGTTTATTCCGGCGGGGATACCGAAGAACCGGTTGCATTATGCCAGGATATAAAAATCCAGCTGGATGAAAATGGTGTTGCTTCAATTTCTGATGACGCAGTGAACAATGGCAGCCATGACAATTGCACGTCCTCATTAACTTTTGCAACGGATATTACTTCTTTTGGATGCACAGATGTCGGGGCAAATTCTGTAATATTGACCGTTACCGATGCTTGCGGGAAGTTTTCAACCTGCCAGGCTACAGTAACTGTCGAAGATCATGTGGCTCCTGCTATAACCTGTCCTTCAGTATCACCATTTACACGCAGTACCGACCTGAACTGCACTTATTATACTGTTGTGGGAACCGAGTTCGATGCAACAGCCACCGATGCCTGCGGTGCTCCCGTAATGAGCTACGGATGCCTGAGTGCATCTGTAATTTCCGGATGCACAATGGCTGGAGTTCAGCTTCCGGTGGGAACACATATAATTGAATGGGCAGCAAAAGATGTCAATGGCAACAAAACCACCGGGCGAATTGAAGTTACTGTAGAAAAACGTTCGGTTGTTCTTACATATACCGGTGATCTGACCGAACAGTATTCAGATGAAACAAGTCTCAGTGCAAAACTGGCAGATGAAACTGATACACCGGTAAGCGGAAAAACCATCCGGTTTACCATCGGAACACAATCCGTAACGGCTGTTACAGGAAGTGACGGTATTGCAACAGCAACATTGAAACTGGAACAGTCACCCGTACCGGCTTATACAGTGAAGACAGAGTTCGAAGGAGATGATACTTCCATGCCGGCAACTGATGAAGACCCGTTTGACATCATCCAGGAAAATGCCACCACCGTTTACACCGGGCAGGAATTCGTAGGTGAGCAGAACCCATCATTATCTACAACTCCATTAACACTGTCGGCTTCAGTTACGGATATAAATGACAGCTACCGGGGCGACATCCGCAATGCCAGGGTTCAGTTTTATGATGTCAATACTTTGGCACCTTTAACAGGATGGCTCACTCCCGGACTTGTACTTCCCGTTGACCCCACTGAAGGTGTTGTTGTGCATACATGGAATGCCCCTGTACCATCAACCGGTTACAATACATTCACTGTTGGAGTCAGGATTGGTACACAAAATCCTGAAGATAACGGATACTATACCGGAGCAGACAAGACAGTTGTAAATGTTTACCGTACTGATCTGTATGAATTCATTTCAGGAGGGGGGCATATCATACCAGCCCAGTCGAAAGGCTCCTTTGCATCAGATCCAAGCCGAAAGGTGAACTTCGGGTTCAACGTGAAGTGGAACAAAACCCTGAAGAACCTCCAGGGGAACCTGAACCTGGTATTCCGCAGGGGTGACAAGGTCTACCAGATTAAGGCCAATGCCATGAGCAGCCTTTCAATCAACTCAGTGAACCCATGTTCCCAGCAGGCTTACTTTACAAGCAAGGCAAACCTCGCTGATGTTACTTTGCCTGCTCTTCCCATCGAAATACAGGGCAACCTGACCCTGCAGGTCAGCATGACCAACAATACCTCACCGGGAGCAGTCAGTACAATCGGATTTACAGTTTATGATGGCAACACCCTGCTGTATTCTTCCAGCTGGCCGGTTAATAAAACGGTTGAACTGCCCCTTGCAGGAGGCAACCTGATTGTTCATAACGGCATTAAGTGTATTACAAATAATGATGTGGATGTTGTGCTGTATTCTTCAAAAAATCCTTCATACACAGGCGATGAAGTCATATTTGAAGCTGTTGTGACACCAAAAGGAAGCACACTGGTTCCGGAGGGAACTGTTGTTTTCAAAAATGGAACCACAACAATAGGAAATACCACATTAAACAATGGAAAAGCTTCTATCCGGGTAAGCGATCTTACTGCAGGAATTCATCAGGTAACAGCTGCTTACAGTTCAACCAATGATTTTAACAGTGGCACTTCAAATACCGTCATGCAAAGTGTAGCCGATGCCACCCTTGAACTTGTATCCGGACTCAATCCTTCAGCAGAAGCCGAACCTGTGACTTTTACCGCCACTGTTAAAGCATCTGCCAACGGAGATCTTCCATCAGGAACAGTGATATTCAGCGACGGTACAACAGCATTGGGTTCTGTAACATTATCAGGAGGTGCAGCTTTTTTAACCACTGATGATCTGATTAGCGGCATCCATACCATTACGGCTGAATATAGCGGCAATTACGGTTCTCTTTCAGCCACACTGACACAAACTGTCAGCAGCAGTATCATTCTGGATTTAACTTCTTCAAAAAATCCGCAACAGGTAAATACACCAGTTATCTTTACGGCTACTGTAACTGAATCAGGAAGCCCTGTAAATGGTGTAGCAGTATCTTTCTATAATAACGGAACCTTGTTTAAGACAGCATCAACCGATGCAACGGGTAATGCAACTGCTGATCTTGAATTCAAAACCACCGGCAGTTATCTCATTGAAGCTCGCTCAACCGGGCAAACAGCATCATTGACACAGGTGATCAAGACAAAAGTCAAATCGGCCGAAATAGAAACGGTTTCAGAATTCCAGGCTGAAGTGCCCAACCTGAAGGTGTATCCGAACCCGTTTGATGACCGTCTTAAATTCGAATTTTCATCACCTGAACCGGTTCATGCAAGGATTGAAGTCTATGATATGACAGGCCGCATGATCGAAACGGTATTTAATCAGCCGATTGAGGGAAAAACAATATACCATGCAGAATTCAGGCCCCTCAAGGTTGTGACAGCAATGTACATTTACAAAATTGCAATAGGTGAAACGATTTATATGGATAAGGCACTCTATAAAAACAGGGATTAACTCTGTCTGCTTCTTCCGGTATAGCATAGGCAGACAAGACCAGAGCTACTTTTCCTGTTAAGCAGTAAGGATAGTTGGCATTTGACGGTGCCTGAATTGGAGAGAAAGGAAAGTGTCCGGCAGCAGAGGCTGCCGGCACTATTCCTGATTCACCCCCCAAATTGTATAATCCGTAGGATAAATCCAATGGCAATGTCATTTCAAGTCACCCGCATTTCCTGACTTGCAAGGACGGGATGCAAGATGTATTCTATTTTTCTCTCTGCCTGCTTCTCTATGCAAGAAGATTCAACAGGCCACCAAACAAAATGGATCCAATGATGGCAAATGCCAGGTACAAGGTGAATATTCTCCTGCTGACAAGTCCCCTGACGGCGGCCATTGCGGGCAAGGTTGTTATGGGACCGGATATCAGAAAAGCCAGGGCTGCCCCTTCACTCATTCCCAGTTCCAGCAAGCCGCTCACCAAAGGCAGGGCAGTGATGTTACTTGTGTAAAAAGGGATCCCGATCAGAGATGCAACAACAACCGATGAAAATCCCTCGCCACCCAGAAGACCGGAAACGGAATGCTGTGGTACATACATCTGGATCAGGGCATTGATAAAAAATGCCAGTGTCATAAATTTAGTCACCATCCAAATTGCCTTCCATGTTTCATCCATCATATTTTTCCTGAATGAAACGGCAGGTGTCTGACAGGTACTGCCGCATGTTGTTTTTCCCTGTAAGCGAGGTTCCACCAAGGGACGAAAGTTTTGTTCTTTATATGGTATACTACAACAGGCAACATTCATAAAGTTCCCTGAATGGTTACCCGGGATGAATTTTAATCCGGCATTTTGGGAAACTTGTTTCCTGGTAAAATAAGCTTTAAGGTTTGCAAAAACTCTTGTAAGGAATGTAAAAGGCCCTGCAGATGATTTAGACAAATTTTCTTTCAGTATTTTTTCTCCCAGCCACCCTTTCTCCATACAAACATGTGTAATCAAACCTGACAGCAGGCTCAGGATGAATGTTGCAACCAGTCGCCAAACCGACAGTTTCCACCCGACAGAGGCGGTGCTGAGAAAGAATATTTCAGGGTCCATTGAAGGCGATGCTATCCAGAAAGACATCACAGGTGCAAGAGGGACCCCGCCAATCAGCAGGGAAGCAATGACAGGGATCACCCCGCAGGAGCAAAACGGGCTGAACGCTCCCACTGCAGTGGCTAAAATAATAGATATCAACGGTTTTTTACCCAGTGCCCTGCTGATGTATTTAGAAGCGCCCGATAATTTTACAAACACAGCCAAAGGTATGGTAATGGTCAGATAAGGCCAGAAATGAATGAAGGAGTCGAGAATAAATTCAGCGATGTTAATGATTTGTTCCATTTCAAAGTTTTTAATGATATATTCCGTTATGTTTTTCCATAGACGGAAAGTGCCTGAAATGGACGCAAACTTTTTTTATTTGGGGTGGCAACAACAACAATTTGCCGGATAAATACCTATGACTGTTCCATATTTATCGAACTCATAATGGCAACAGGTCATCAGCATATCCTTAAGCATTTTTCTGGCTCTTTGTATGCGGGATTTGGCACCTGAGTAGGAGATATTCATCCTTTCGGAATATTCTTTCTGACTGAGGTTTCCCAATTCGGTCAGGCAAAGGGCTTCACAATATTCGGATGGTAGTTTATCCATCATCTGAACCATATCTGTAAGCGCTTCATTCATCACTTCATCCGGGGAATCTTCCTCTTCAAATTCTGTTACAGGAAATTCCTTCTGCAGACTTTTAGCCTGGCTTCTATAATAATCTGCAATAAGATTCCGGCATACCTGGTAGATCCACGATTGAAGTTTTGTTTCGTCCTTCACTTTGCCAATATTGGCATGAATTCTAATAAACAGTTCCTGCAGTATATCGTCGGTTACCGATTGATCATGAACCTTAGACATGGTAAAGGCGCGCAGTTTATTTTCAAATTTCAACCAAATTTGTTCCATGGTAATGTTATCAATTACGAGCCGAAATTGAATTTTTTCAGCCAAAAAACAAATAGAACTCTAAATTTTTTGCAATTCCAATGCAAAAGATGGTCGTGGTTGTGCTATTGAGATAAACAGCTGAGTCACCTGTTCCTCTGCTTCCGGCCCCTGCACAAAACATTTCGGGAAGGTAACCCGTTACAAGAAGGACAATTTAAACCCGGTCAGGTTATTAAAAACAGATGAAAAAAAAGGTCATCGTCATAGGAGGAGGGTTTGCGGGAGTTCAGCTTGTAAGAAAGCTTGATAAAAGGATGTTTGAATTACTACTGCTCGACCGTTTGAACCATCACCAGTTTCAACCGCTGTTCTACCAGGTTGCAACATCACAGATTGAACCTTCAAGCATCTCCTTTCCGTTGCGGCATGTATTTAATTCCGCCAGGTCAACACAAATCAGGCTGACAGAAGTGAAGCAGGTTATCCCCTCAGAAAATAAATTAGTTACCACAACCGGAGAGTTTCACTATGATTACCTTGTTATTGCAACCGGCTGTAAAACAAATTTCTTCAATAATGAGTCCATTGAAGATAAAGTCTTTCCACTCAAAACCACATATGATGCCATTGCCATACGCAATCATATTATTACAGTTTTTGAAAAGGTACTGCATGCAAACCAGCAGGAAAAACAGCACCTGCTAAACCTTGTTATTGTTGGAGCAGGGCCTACCGGAGTAGAACTGGCAGGTGCATTTGCTGAAATCAAAAACAATGTGCTGCCAAAAGATTATCCTGGGATTGATTTTTCACAGCTGACCATTTATCTCATTGAAGGAAGTAAAAGCACCCTCAGCAGCATGAGTAAGAAGGCAAGAAAAGCATCAGGCCGGTACCTTGCGGAGATGGGTGTGGTGATAAAGACTGAAACTTTTGTTACAGGGTATGATGGGAAACTGGTACTTCTGTCGGATGGTGAATCTATACCTTCATCAACCGTGATATGGGCAGCAGGAGTTACAGGAAATAAAGTAGAAGGGTTTCCTGATCATTGCTGGATCGCAAACAACAGGATCATCGTAAACCGGCAAAACCGGACGGAGCGGTTCGAAAACATTTTTGCCCTTGGCGACATTGCTTATATGGTCACCCCTAAATACCCCAAGGGACATCCTCAGGTAGCCAATGTAGCCATTAACCAGGCCAGACTGCTGGCTAAAAACCTGAAACGGATGGCAGCAAACAAACCTTTACAGGATTATGAGTATAAAGATCTGGGTTCAATGGCTACCATTGGCAGGAATAAGGCTGTTGTTGATTTGCCGTTTATCCGGTTTAAGGGATACATTGCCTGGCTGGTATGGATGTTTTTGCATCTCATGCTGATACTATCGGTCAAAAACAAACTGATTATATTTATCAACTGGGCCTGGAGCTATTTAACCAAGGATAGTTCACTGAGGCTTATATTAACCCCGGGAAAGCAGGCTGCAGGTGAATAAACATGGGACTTGTGGGACAGGAGGGACTTAAGGGGCAACCTATATGTAAGTAAGACCACTCTTCACGCTGTGCCCTTTGTTTAAGGTTTTGATGCTCTATTCTCCAGGCACTTTGCCCTGTGCTCCCTGCCTGCCGGCAGGCAGGTCTGCCCGCTGCCCTGTGCTATATCATACACCATCAGGGTATCACCGTGCCGGATGTATAACCTCTTATTGTGGATAACAGGATGTGCCCAGTGCTCACCGGTTCCGGGCGGTACTGTAAAGCGGCCCCTGATTTCAAAAGTTTCATGATCCATTTTTACTAGGGCAACTTCGCCAGTTTCATTGTACAGATAAAAAAGGCCTTCGGCATAAACCAGTACCCCGTTGGTAAAATCTTTTGTCAGTAATGTATCTTTGCCGTTGGCAATATCAACTGCATACCAGTTTTTGGATCGGTAAGTTGAACCGAAAATATAACCATCAACCAGCACGATTCCACCCATCAGATTTTGAAGCGATCCATTCCGCCACAACTGTTCCACCTGTTTGCCGTCGTCACTCAGTCTGAGGGCCAGTGTTCCGCTGTTTTGGGGAGCAGAAGCACTGGAACAATAAATAACACCATCGGAATATACAGGTGTGTTTGCATGAATTTTATTCCGCTGCATCTGCTCAGCCCTCCAGTACATTTCGCCGGTGCCGGCATCGATGCCGATAATTGAAGTGGCAGTCATGGTAACGATA
>Ga0209347_1005463_pt1 | contig 12051 bp, 8 predicted proteins | sample AutmiccommuBRH23_FD_187382 | JGI IMG/M metagenome (GOLD analysis project Ga0209347, IMG submission 187382) | Deep subsurface microbial communities from Mt. Terri, Switzerland - Autotrophic microbial communities BRH/23 (SPAdes) (version 2) | ecosystem: Environmental > Aquatic > Deep subsurface >...
GGGTGCCGTCAAGCGTTCATTCAGCGCATACCCATCACAATCCCCGCGGAACGACGCCGGTCCTCCAAGGTTCAGCCGATGGGAATCCGCTAACTTAAGACCCTTGGGCCGTAGCCGCCGCTTTCACTTTCCGAACAAGCAACGTGAATTGAGCCACGGAGCATGCGTGATCAGCAACCGATACGCCGCTCGCCGGCGCGGGTCGGCGCGGCTAAAAGCCGCGCTTCCTGTGAGCGAAGCTGAAAGCTTCGCCTACACCCACTCCTCCTGACACGCGTCGACAAAGAACAATCCACCCTTCGTCTCCGCGCCGGTCAGCCTCGACCAGAACTTCGCGTAGTGCTCGACCTGCGGGCGGTAGTACGCGACCAGCGCTTCGAGCCGGTCCTTCGTCGCGTCCGTCTTGTAGTCGACGATGTGCCAGACCGCGCCCTCACGGAACACCAGATCGACCGTGCCGTGCAGCAGCGTCGTCTCCGGACCGTCGATCCCGAGCTCCGCCGCCGGCACCTCGATCGCGAACGGCACTTCCGCCATCTTTTCGTCGGCAGCCAGAACCCGCTGCCAGAGCGGAGACGACGTCACCGCGGCTACGGTGCGCAGGACTTCGTCGCGCTCCGCCGCATCCCGCTCCTCATCCTTCAACAGATTCTCCGCCAGAAGAGCGACGTCGACCGACGGGTTCCGTAGCAGCGCTTCGAAAAGGCGATGCATCACCCGTCCCCACGACGTCCCCTTCCCCAGCCCCTCCTCGGCGCGCACCACTCGCTCCTGGTCCTTGTGCGCGATCTTGGTGATCGGCAGGACCGAGTAGGACGGGGCGAGCGATTGAGCGCGGGTGGACTCGAGGGAGGCTTTCGCATCTTCGAAGGGACCGGACTCTGGAGAGTCCGGCCACCGCTGGGCTCTGGAGAGCTCAGCCACTTCGAGCTCGGGAATCTGCGGTGAGCCCAGTTCCTGCCACGCCCCCGTCTCGTCACCCTTCCCGATGATGCGGCGGAGTCCGATCGCCAGCCACTGCCGCGCGCGCGTCGCCGCAACGTACAGAAGGCGCCGCTTCTCCGCCTCGACGAATGCCTTCTCCCCACTCTCGAGCTCCTCCCACCCGGGCGGCTGGCCGTGCAGCTCGGACTGAAACGCCTTCTCCCATCGCTTCCACCGGATCGGGAGGTGCCCGACGTTCTCGTCCCCACGCTGCACCACGAGCCCGATGTCGAAGTCCCACGGCGGGGCCGGATCGATCAGGAAGACGAAGGGCGCCTCGAGCCCCTTCGCCTGGTGGAGATTCATCAGCTGCACCGCGTTCGCCGCGGCGGGCTCGATGTTCATCTCCTCGATCTCGCTCGAATCCTCGAGCAGCGCCTCGAACAGCTCGACGATCTCCGAGAGCGATGCGCCTCCCCCCGATTCGTGCCGCGCGTACGAGAGCGCGAGCGCCAGATTGCCGCTTCGCGTTTCTCCCCGCTCGAGCGACGCTGCGAGCGCCACCAATCCCAGGCGATCGACGAGCCGCGCGATCACCGCCGCCGGCGGCAGCACGCGCGCCTCGTTCGCGGTGACGCGCAGCATCTCGATCGCGCGCGCGATCCGCGGATCCACCCCCTCCGGCGGGGCGCTGCGGAACGAGAACCGCCCTTCCTGCTTCCTGAACTTGTAAAGCGCATCGTCGTCGACGCCGATCAGCGGTCCGCGCAGGAACGCCACCAGTGGAATCGCATCGTCCGGCTCGAGGATCGCGCGCAGCGGCGGAATCAGCGCCGCCAGCTCCTCCGACTCCTGAAACGCCTTCCCCCCCGTGATCTCGTACGGGATTCCCTCCCGTTCCAGCGCTTCGGCATACCACCGGAGCCGAGTGCGCTGCCACGAGATCAGAAGAAAATCACCCCACTGCGCCGGCCGCTCCTCTCCACTTTCGAAGACCGGCGAGCCCGCATCCACCATCGACCGAATCCGGGCCGCGACGCTTGCCGCCTCCTGCTCAGCGACGACATGATGATCTTTCCCCCCGCTCGCCCCATGCGTGATCGCGCGGTAGACCGCCGGATTCGGTTCCTGGCGGAACGGCACCAGGTCGACGTGCTCCGCCTGCCGCCCCGCTTCGACGTCCCCGCCGGCGAAGAGCTTCGAGAACGACTCGTTGACGAACGTGCAGACCGCAGGCGTCGATCGAAAATTCGTCGACAGCGTCACGATCTTTCCATCGCACTCCGTGATCCGCGTCCGCACGTCGAGATACGTCGTGATGTCGGCGCGCCGGAAGCGGTAGATCGACTGCTTCGGATCGCCGACGATGAAGAGCGACCCCGCGCGCGGGACCAGCTTCCGCCAGTTCCGCTCCTCGACGTCCTCTCCGGTCAGATAGAAGAGGATCTCCGCCTGCAGCGGATCGGTGTCCTGAAACTCGTCGACCAGAATCACGCGGTAGCGCGACTGGAAGTAGCGACGCACCTCCGGATGGTCGCGAAGCAGGTTGCGCGCGCGAAGCAGAAGGTCGTCGAACGTCACCACCCCTTCATGCTGACGCTCCGCGATGTAATCCCTGGCCGCCGGAACCAGGATCGAGAGCGCCACGCCGTGGATGAACTCCCTCCACCGCTCGATCGTCGGCCGGATCACGGTGAGGACGAAGTCGATGTAATCCTCACCGATCGCCTTCGCTTCCTTCTTGTCCCTCCAGAGTTTCAGGATCGGCTTGCGCGACTTGTGGTTCGCCTCTTTGAGAAAGCGCAGCTGATCGGCGGGATCGCTCAGATCCGAGGATTCGCGACGCTTGTGCAGGTCGCGGATCATCTGCTCGAAGATGTTGTTTCCATCGGTTCGCGGCGGCGGCAGGATCGGGTAGATCTCGTCGAGCTTCCTGCTGAGCGCCTCACACGCGCCGCGCATGTCGGGAGGGTCGATCTCCTTCCATTGGAGCCTGACGTCCGGATTCGCGATCACCGCGCGGAAACCATCCTTGAGGTTCGATGCCTTGATTCCGGCGCGACGCGCGCGGACGATGCGTGGATCGTCCTCCGCCACCCGCGCCTCCCACCAGTGACTCCAGAACCGCGCCGCGTGAAGACGCGCCTCCTGCTCGTCGAGCTCCTGAAAGTCGGGCTCGAGCCCCGCCTCCACCGGCCGCTCGCGCAGAAGGCGCGCGCAGAAGGCATGGGTGGTCCCGAGAAACGTCCGATCGAGCTCGCGGATGGCGTTGGCGATCGCGGGGGATTTTGTCTCAGCCGCCTCGCGCTCGAGCTCCTCCTGGAAGCGCTCGCGCAGCTGCGCTCCCGCTTTCCGCGTGAACGTGATCGCGGCCAGATCGGGCGCGCCGTATTTTCCGGAACGCACCAGCCCGACCATCCGCGTCACGAGGCTCGTCGTCTTTCCCGTGCCCGCGGCCGCCTCGACCATCATCGTCACGTCCAGATCCGTCGCGATCTGCCTGCGCGCCGCCGCATCGGCCGGTTCGCGTCTCGTCGCCGCCATCACTTCACCTCCTGAAGCCGGATCCATGCGTCGACCGCCGGGTCATCCGCGTTCGCAGCGCACTGAGCCCTCTGCTCTTCCACGCTCTCCTTCGTCTTCTGGCAGATCGAGGGGAACTCGCAGAACTTGCAGCGCTCGAGGTCTCCCTGCGGGAACCATCCCGAGCCGACGACATCGAAGAGGTGGTTGAGCGTCGTTTCGAGCGACGCCTGGTCGCTCACCTTCGCGATCCGCTCGCCGCGCCCCTTCACGGTCGGGAAGTAGTAGCCCGACTCCGCGACGCGCCCCTTCTCGCCGCGCCGGTCGAGCATCTCGTTCACCGCGCGCGCGTAGATCGCGTGCTGGATCATCGTCCCGCCTGCGAGCGATCCGGGCTGCTTGAACTTCCAGGGGCTTCCCGACTTGTAGTCCCAGACGTGCCACTCGTCGCGTCCCGGATGGTGGTCGACGCGGTCGATATAGCCGCGCAGCCGCACCGAACGCCCGCGACCGAGGTCGACCGCGAGCGGCTCTGCCATAGACAGCTCGGCCTCCGGGTCGTCGAAGCCGAACGGTACCTCGAAGTACTTCGCGTCGACCTCGCCGCACCGCTTCTCTTCCACGCGGAGAAAGACGGCACACGCCTCGATGAGGTCTTCCCGCCGCGCGTCGAACGCCGAGTCCGAAGGTGGCGGGATCTCGTTTCTCATCCGTTCGAGCTCCGCGGTGGCGATCTCCGCGAGCCTTTCGCGGTGCCGTTCGAATCCCGGCTTCTCGCCGCGACTGCAGATCTCCCGCATGAACGTCTCGAGCACCGTATGGAACACGCTCCCGTACTCCATCGGTGAGAGCCACTCCTCGGAACGGTCGATGGTCTCGAGCGGCTCGATTCCAAGGATGGATTGAAGGAAGTAACCGAACGGGCAGGCTGCCATCCGCTCGAGGCGGGAGGCGGAGTAGAGGCGGTCCTGGTTACGAGGATCGAGCTCCTCCGGCGTCGCGTCGACCTTCCCGTCCCACGCGGTGATCTCCTCGGTCGCGCGCGCCTCCGCGGCGCGACGCCCATCCGCGAGCCACGGATACGCCTGCATCGGCGCCTCGCCGAGGTCGTGGCGCCCATCGCCGAATGCCCGATGGAGCCACCACTCCGAAAACGAGAGCGGTCGCGAGTCCACGAAACCCACAGCCATCGCCGCCCGCTGCAGATCGTCGTAGGTTGGGATCGGCTGCGCCGGCGGGCCGGTAGGGACCGGCTGCCCCGGTCCGGTCGCCGAGGGCGACGATGAACCGCGCCCCCCGCGAAAAACCTCGAGAATCACCTGCGAAGGAAACTTCTCGCGCCTCTCGCGCAGGTCGATCGAAGGCCAGGAGAGCGTGACTGTGGCAGAGGATCTTTTCCTCTGCCCACCTGAATTCGGGGCAGGATCTTTCAAACCCTCCCCACCCCCGGTTTCAGCTGAATCCTCCTGGCAGAGGAAAGGATCCTCTGCCACACGCCGCAACATCCGCCAGAACTCCGCGGTCACCCGTCGCGGACGGTCGGCCAGCAGCGGCAGCTGATGCGGATCGATCTCCTCGTTGATCCGCGACCGCTCCGCATCCAGAAGGATCGGATCCTGTGTTCCTCCGCCTGGATAGCGTCCCTCCTCGAGCCCGACGACGAACAGCATCGGCCGTCCCGACCACCCCGCCGCCCGGATCGGCGCGACGTGCACGTGTCCCGGGCGCGGATTGCTCGCCCCGACGTGGAGCTCGAGGAGCGCCTCGCGGATCCGGTCGCACGTCTCACCCTTCGACAGCGATTCTCCTGGAATCGCGGCCAGCTCGCGGAGCATCCCGCAGATCGCGCTGCGCGCCATCCCGTCGATCTCGCTCTTCACGGCGGCGTGCGGCTCGACGATCTCGGCGAGAGCCGATGCGAGTGTGGAGATCGGCAGCGACTCCTCCTCCGCAGGGGCGAGGGCGAGCAGCGACTCGACAACCGCGGTGGTGCTGCGCGTCCGCTCGATCCGATCGCTCATCCACGGCTCGTCCTCGCTCTCGAGCTTCTTCTTCTCGAGAGTGGCAATACGCTCGGTTTCGAGCGCGGCGAGCCGCACGAGATGCCGCTCGCGTCCCCAGCCGATCGCCGCTTCGCGCAGCGTGCGCGCGAACGATGCGCCGTTCAGCGGATCTTCGAGCTCGAGAACGCCTGCCTGCGCCGCGCGTCGAAGATGAACGTCCTCCCAGGTCTCGATCCACAGCAGCAGCTCCACCGCCGCCTTCCCCGGGCGGGTGTAATGCACCGCGATCCCCTCGGAGAACGTCGCCGGAATCGCATACTCCGAAGCCAGCTCCCATGCGAGAGGCAGATAGATCTCGCGAGTCGCGTAGGCGATCTCCGCCTCATCGAACGATCGGCCTTCCCCGAGAATCGCGCGAAACGCCGCCCGGATCTCGTTCTCCTCCCCGGCTGCTTTCACGAACTGGAACTCTGCAGAACCCAAGTGGGTGGACTCTTCAGAGTCCACACCGTCCGGACTCTGGAGAGTCCAGCCACTTGCCAACGAAACCAAACGCCCCTCCACCTCCGCCCGCTCCTCTTCATCCACCACGATCCAGACCGCGTCCGCGGGCCACGGCCGTCGCGCGCCACCCTCGAGCTGCCGCACCGCCCGCAGCACCACGCCCGCGCGGTCGATGAACTTTCCTTCGGCGAGCGCGCGCTCGTACGACTCGAGGATGCAGCGAAGGTCTTCCGCTTTCCGCGGATCCTCGAACGCTGCGGCGCGAAGCGTCGCCGCCGTCGCTCCCGCGAGCCGCAGATCGTCGATCGAACGCTGAATCGCGCGATGGAGCCCCGGCCGGTCCGCGAGCGCGCCAAAATACGCAAGCCGCTCCCCCGGCACGCCGGCGCAGGCCATCTCGACGAGCGCCAGGGCCTGCGCCCGCGACAGCACCGTGATCCCCTCCGCCGCCAGCCCGTCCGCGGTCACTGCATCCGCCAGCGTCCGCACCGTCTCCGGCCGCAGATTCACCCACGCCGTTCCGCACCGCGCAATCCTGTCCCCGATCTGATGCCCGATCGCCAGCGAAGGAGAAACGAGGATCTTCTCGCGCAGCGGATGCTCGCGGCAGACGGCAGCGATGCGGTCGAAAGAAGAAGAGGAAGCGATCTCGGTCACCAGGCGTCCTTCGATCTGAAGTAGTCCCCGAGCCTACCATCCACCCGTGTCAGAACCTGTCAGAAAGGTGGCCACGGCTTTCCAGCCGTGGCTCGCGCCCGACCCGCAGTGCCGCTGAAACTACGAGGCCACCACCTTCACCTTCCGCCCGCGATTTCCGTTGAAAACCGCCGCGCTTCAAAGCCACCTATGCACACGCAGTGGTGATTGCGCACATAGGAAACGCGGTGCTCTCGGGCGCATCCTGCGCGAGTACCTGCTCTCGCGACTGCGCCCATCGGTCGCTCAATTTGTCTCCGTGCTCGATCTTCTGCGAACGGAGACCCCGCCCAGTTCTCGAAAGGAGACGCTCGTGTATCGATTGATCACTGTTGCCACTCTTCTGATCGCACTCATCGCCGTTCCTTCGACTGCCGACGCGCAGTCGCGTCAGCGCATCGTCACCCCCGCATCAACGACTGTCGGAAGCGTCACCGGAGAATGGACGATGCGGCTCGTACCGCTCATCGACTCGACGATGGAGGGTCAACCGATCGAGCTTCCGGTCAGCCTCCTCGAGATCGAGGGAACCGTTCTCGGACGCGCCGGTCTTCTCACCCTGCAGGGCATTCGCAACGGCAACGTGATCGACCTCGAGGTCCATCAGGTCGGCGAGGAGCAGCGCGACCAGTCCGCCACGGTTCGCCTGAACGTCGAGAGCGGGTCTCTCATGCGCGGTCCGGCCGTTCACCTGGTGATGGAGGAAGGCGCTCCCTTCGCCGTGGACCACGTGACCTTCACGCGGCCGAGCGGCAGCGCGATGTCGGTCTCTTCCGACGCCATGGACATCGATCCGTCGCTGATCGCAGTCCCCGAGAGCCTGGCCGGCGACCTTTGCGGCATGGTGGTCGGACAGATCACCAGCGCATTCACGGGCGGCTGGTTCGTGCCGATGAATGCCTGCAGCCCCAAGATCAACGGCGGCGGCTACTACGTGACCGGCGATGTCGGCCCGGGCGCACGCTTCTTCGGCACCACCACCCTCTACACGCCCGTCGAGTTCGCGGCCTGCTCGTCGCGCAAGTATTCATTCACTCTCCGGAACCAGGGCCCCACGACCTGGAGCAAGATCCTCAACTGGCTTCAGAACGACGCGGCGGGCCAGCAGATCTGGTCGAGGCTCACTGCGGGTCAGCAGGGCGTGGCAGCGCTCGAAAGCCTCTACACGAGGGTCGGCGATTTCGCGATCCTTCTCGGCTACAGCACGAAGTCGCATAACGCGTCTCTCTACATCCTCAGCCCTCACGGAAGCTGCGACGCGATCAAGAGCGACCCGCTCGTCCACGCCGTGACGAGCACCGTCTCGGGCATCATGCCGCACCTCGGGAACCTCGAGGTCATCTGCGGCGGAAGCGAAGTGTCGGACACCTGGCAGCTTGCGCGCAGCCCGTATCCCTCGGCCAGCGCCTGCAACACGCCGGTCGTCTTCGTCTACCTCATCGGCAACCTCGACGTGAAGATCGACTGAGCGCGTAGGCGAAGCTTTCAGCTTCGCTCACAGGAGCCGAAGCCTCCAGGCTTCGGCCGGGGCCGGACTCGCCAGAGTCCGGCCCTCCCCCCGTCGAGCGCCTCGAGAACTGAAGATGTGCAAACCCCGCGAAGCCGGAGGCTTCGCTTCCTGTGAGCGAAGCTATAAGCTTCGCCTACGCCATGACGCTCTTTTCCGCATTCGTGCTCTTGTTCTTCGTCATGGACCCGCTGGGGAACGTGCCGCTGTTCCTCGCGGCGCTGAAGAACGTCGAGCCGCACCGCGTACGGCGGGTGATCCTGCGCGAGCTCCTCATCGCGCTCGTCGCCGCGATCGGCTTCCTCTTTCTCGGCCGCTTTCTTCTCGAGGCGCTCCACGTCTCCTCGGCCGCGCTCACGACCGCCGGCGGCGTAATTCTTCTCCTGATCGCCATCCGGATGATCTTCCCAGCGCGCGACCACACCCTCCGCGAGCACGTCGATTCCGAGCCGTTCATCGTTCCGCTGGCGATCCCCTACACGGCGGGACCTTCGCTTCTCGCGACCGAGCTGCTCTTCATGACCCGCGAGCCGCACCGCTGGCCCGTCTGGCTCGGCGCCCTCGTTCTCGCCTGGCTCGCCTCCGCCGTCATTCTCTACTTCGCGAGCAACCTCCGCCGCATCCTCGGAGACCGCGGCCTCACCGCCATCGAGCGCCTCATGGGCATGCTTCTGATCACGGTCGCGGTGGAGATGCTGATGTCGGGGATCGCGGAGTACGCAGGAAGGTAGGTGGCCACGGCTTTCCAGCCGTGGCTCGTGCCGAACCCGCGATGTCGCTGAAACCCAGCAACTCCCACCCCACCGGATGACTGGTGAGTTCTTTACGTTTCTAGCCTTGGGGCGTCGCTGGGCTTCGGCGAAATCCTGCCGAGGGCACGAGCCACGGCTGGAAAGCCGTGGCCACCCGCGCCTACCGCTTCTCGAGGAACTCCACCATCTTCGCCCACTCCTTCGCTCCGGAGCCGACGTGGGAGTAGACGATCTTCCCCGACGGGTCGAGGACGTAGGTGGCGGGCATGCCGGTAGGGCGGTAGTGCTCGGCGATCTCGTGCGTGCCGTCCCATACGACCGGAATCGTGAGATGGAGCTTTTCCACGAGCGCGTCGCGGCCTTTGACCTGGTCGTCGACATCGATCACGAGCACGCGGATCTCCGGATGCTCGCGGGCGAACTTCTCGAGCTTCGGCAGGACGCTCCAGCAGGGACGGCACCAGGCGGCGGCGAAGTCGATCACCGTGTACGTTTCCGACGCCCCCTTCCACGCCTGCGCGACGCCGTTCTGATCGACCGCATCCGCGGCTGCCGCCGGCAGCGCGACGAGGAGAAGAAGAGAGAGAACGAGCGCGTGGCGCATCAGAACGTCCACCCGAATCCGAACGACGTGGTGAATCCGCTCAGCCCGTCGTCGCGGTCGTACATCGTCCCGCGCACCTCGAAGCGGTCGAGCTGGCCGAACCACTCCTGCCCCGGCAGCGAGTTCACGCTCCAGCCGATGCCGAACTTGTCGGTCGACGTTTCCGCGATGTCCCAGTCGCTCGACAGGTACGCTTCCTCGCCGCTGAACGTCCCCGGCAGCCCGAACCAGTCGGCGGCCGACTGCGTGTGGTAGCGGAGGATCGGGTAAACCCACATCTGGCGCGCCGAGGAGAGACGGAAGTGCGTCTCGAGATCGATGGTGTGCGCGTTCACACCCCAGTCGTCATCGTAGAAGCGGTAACCGACGCGCTGGACGATCCGGTCGGTGAACGAGTGATTGAGCTTGAGCGAGATCGACTGCCGGTCGCGGCTGTCCGGCAGCCGTTCCGCGATCCGCGCGTCTCCTCCTGCGAGGATCACCTCGTGGAACGGCGTGGCGAGATACCCCTCCTGCTGACTGAGAAGCAGCTCGATCGAAGCCGCGGTCTTCCGCCCGAGGGTCTGGGAGATCGAGAAGAAGAGATCGGTGGTCGTCCGGTCGCCGGTGCCGGTCGTCGTCGGGAGCCCCTCACCCTGGTAGCCGTAGCCGTCGATGCCGATGAGATCGATCGCGTCGTCGTAGCGCCGCACCGCGGCGGAGACCGCCGTGTTCTCCTGGTTGAACGTCATCGCCCAGTCGAGCCCGTAGGAGATGGACTGGTAGTCGTACTCCTTCGCCGCGCCGACCGTGAACCCGAGCGTCTGGTTGCCGAACTTCCGTCCCGCGCGGAAGTTGCCGAACGTGCGGGTGTCGCCGTCCGGGATGCTCGCGCTGCTCAGCTCCATCTGGATGGCGCCGATCGACGCCGACGACATCTGGTCGACGCCGATGTCGGCCGAGAGCGTCCACTTCTCATTCATCCGCCAGCCGATCACCACCACCGGCGAGACCACCTGAAGCGCCTCGCTGCCGATTCCGCCGGTCACCGGCGAGTGATCTCCATCCTGATCGTAGTAGCTGAAGAGAATATCCACATCGAGCGACCCCTCCAGATCGGTCTGCGTGAAAGCCGGAAGCGCGACAACCAAGGTGAGGACGAGCGCGACGAACACGGTTCTCAGCTGCATCCGCAACCTCCTGCCCCTTTCGCTCCGCTGCCGCCGATCGCCCCCTCGCGGTAGCCTTCCGTGCTCCGCTCGAACCGGTGCGCGCGGCAGTCCTCCAGCTTCATCGGCTCGAGGCTGAGCGCTCCCCGCTCCCACGGCTGCACGCTCGCGCAGCCCCCGAGACCGAGGGCCAGCACCATAAGAATAAGGATAGGGATCGTCCGTCGCTTCATTCCTTCACTCCCCCGGTTCCTTCATCATCGATTGCAGGTTCTCCGAAAAGTGGATCCCGCCGTCGCGATCCACGAGCATCCCTTCGATTCCATTCAGGCGGTTGAGCAGCGCCAGACCCTTGGTCACCCCGAGAACCGAGACGGCGGTCGCGAGCGCGTCGGCCAGCTCACCGTCCGCGCAGACGATGGTCACGCTGCGGAGCTCTTCGACCGGCCACCCTGTCCTCGGGTCGAGGATGTGCGAGTAGCGCTTTCCGTCCAGCTCGATGTAGTTCTCGTAGTTGCCCGAGGTCACCACCGCCTGCCCGGTCACGTCGAGGAAGGCGAACACCTCGTCGCGGTTGAGAGGGTTCGCGATGCCGATGCGCCACGGATCGCCGTCGTCCTGGTGGCCGAAGATCACGAGGTCGCCCCCCGCGTTGACGACGCCGCCGGTCGCGCCGAGCTCCTTCATCACGATCACTGCGCGGTTCGCGGCGAACCCCTTGCCGATCGCTCCGAACCCGATGCGTGCTCCCGGCTTCGCGAGGAACACCGTCTGCTTCGCCTCATCGAGAACGATGTGCTGGTAGCCGATGTCCTTCATCGCCGCGTCGATCGCTTCCTGCGAGGGGATCGGCGCGCTCTTCGACTTGAAGTTCCAGAGGCGGCCCACGGTGTCGAAGGTGATGTCGAACGCGCCGTCGGTCAGTCGCGACACGCGGACCGAGCGGCGGATGAGATTGAACAGCTCCGGCGAGACCGCGACCGGCTCTTTGCCCGCCATCCGATTGATCTCGCTCGTCTCCGACGTCTCGCGCCAGCTCGAGATGATCGCCTCGATCCGCTCGACCTCCGCGTACGCCGCCTCGACCGCCGCCTGCGCCTGCGCTTCATCCGCATGGACGGCGGTCACCTCGAAGCGCGAACCCATCGCGCTGCGCACGACCTTGACCGTTGAGGCAGAAAGAGGGAGGGAAACCAGCAGACCGAGGACCAGCGCACCAACGGGAAAGCCCCGCCGGCGGGATCGATCGCTAACAGAGACGCGTGAGGTGGACGTAAGGAGCTCCGGCTGCAGTCGCGGCGATTGTAAGCCGCGCGGGCGCAAACAAACATTACGATTCGGTAATGTAGGCGAAGCATGTCATCCCGAGCGGAGCGAGGGATCAGGAGGG
>Ga0209347_1005465_pt1 | contig 12043 bp, 10 predicted proteins | sample AutmiccommuBRH23_FD_187382 | JGI IMG/M metagenome (GOLD analysis project Ga0209347, IMG submission 187382) | Deep subsurface microbial communities from Mt. Terri, Switzerland - Autotrophic microbial communities BRH/23 (SPAdes) (version 2) | ecosystem: Environmental > Aquatic > Deep subsurface >...
TCTCTGCGCCAAATACTTCATTGCATCAAAAGAGCCACCTGCAAAGGTGGCTCAATAATTTAATCTTCTATCTGACCTAATATCTTCACTCTGGATAAGACCAAATCAGGGTCCCCCATTTCAATAAAATTCCTGACACAAGCTAACATTTTATATGTTACCCCGGGACTAAGTGTTACGTTTCTTGCCGTCTTCCAAACTGCCCTTCTTCCGTACTTATCCCTAAAAATGTGCGCATTGAGTTTTTGATTCTTAATACTTGCCTGCTGGCAATAAATTAAGATCATTATTTGGCTGGACTGTGGTTTACCCACCGGTCCCATATCTCCACCCCATCAATTCAATTAAAGTCTCACGCGAAACCAATTAATTAAAATATACCATTTTCGCGTAATAAATTAAGGTTTTTTGTTCATTTGCCCGCTTTCCGGGTGCAAATTCCCGGATAATGTACCCATCAGAATCGAATCGTGAAGGAATATTGGTAATTTTTGTAGAATACTTGGAAGATAAATCAAAAATATTTGGGAGCACGGTGTAATATGGGGACAAAAGACGGAGTGATAAAAGTATTAATTGTCGAAGATGACCTGCCAACGCAACAATTAATCCAAACTTATTTATCATCAATTTCTGAAGTGAAAATAATTGCCACTCTGAACAATTGTGAGAGCCTTTTGGAAATAGTTTTGGAATCCCGGCCGACTGCAGTATTTCTGGATATCGAACTGCCGGGAAGTGATGGTTTAACAACAGCTGTGAGATTGAAGGAAAGTTTTCCAGACATATACGTTGTCTTTGTCACAGGACATACGAAATATGCTGCTGATGCCTTTCAAATCGAAGCTGTAGATTACATTGTTAAACCGTTCGATAAGGAACGTCTCCAAAAGGCTGTGGAAAGGATAAAACAGTTTTTGGCGGTAAAAAGTTCCCCCCCCGTCAACAAGCACCTTTTAGTAGTGAAAAACGCACATGAAATTTACATCATAAATCCTGCGGATATTTTTTTCATCGAAAAGGAATCTAGAAAATGTAAAATCCACACTACCACCGGCATCTACCTGACCACAGAACTCTTATCATCGCTGGAGAGCAAACTGACAGCCAGCTTCTTCAGATGCCATAAAAGTTTTATCATTAATACTCATAAGATAGAAAAAGTTACGCCCATTGCCGAGCGCATATACAGTGTAACGTTTTACGGCTCTGACCTGAATGTTACAATGGGCAGACAAAAAATGGAGCAGTTATATTCAAAACTTGTTATTTCATAAAATCCCATCCCTGGGGAGGTCCAAATGCATTTAGAACTTGCCAGATTATTGTTTAATTCTATCCCGGCTGTAACGATAAATTTCTTAGCTGCATCTGTATTCCTGGGGGAAGAAGTTAGAAAAACCTGGTCCAAGATACTCATGTATGGTCTCGCCGTGGGATGCTTGACTTTCGCGACTTTTCATTTAATTAACATTAGTCTCCCGAGGATATTTGTGAATCTGCTGATTGGCCTCATTTTCGTTAAAATATTGTTTCATTATGACTGGGTATACTCAGTAAAATTGTTCGTTATTACCTGGGTTTTTAATTTTATGGCCGACATAGCAGGAGTGATCGTGTCAGTCTACGGCTTTGGCCTACAGCCTTCCGAAATCGTCAACAACAAATTTATCTGGGTTACAATAATACTGCCTATGTATTTTATAGTCCTTATCCTGTCTACACTTTTGCGCACCAAAAGCCAAAAAATCAAGTATTTTTTTGCTAAAGTCAAAGAATATGCCGAAATAAGCCAGTTTCGTTGGTTAATAATTGCCCTGCTGATACAATCCGTTATCCTTTTCTCGTTTTTTATTGACTACACAATGGTCCGGGGACTGGGCAGCCCATTTAAGACGACTCTGGTTATTGTGGCATTCTTTACTCTGGTTAGCTTAAATGTTTTTATCGTCAGAAAAAACATCCAGTTGAAAGAGGAGCGGCTGATTAAAATTACACGGAACGCGATTACAGATAGTATCATGGACCTTATCAACTCTGTCAGAAGTCAAAGACACGATTTCGTCAACATTCTGCAGATTATATCTTCCTTACACCATACAGAAGACCGGAAGGGACTAACCAAATATTTAAACCAGTTAACTTCTGAAGTTTCTGTGTATAACGACATCCTTAAGACAGATAACCCTGTAATAGCTGCCATCCTAAATGCAAAAATAACCCAGGCCAATATTAAAGGAATTGACCTCTCTATAGAGGTCTCGGCCAACTTACGCCCGCTTATCGACAGAGACTTTGATATCACAAGGATTCTGGGCAACCTCATCGATAACGCTATCGAAGCTGTGGAGCAGTTTTCCGGCCAGGAAAAGTGGGTCCGGGTAATTATCCAGGAAAACAGGGGGCTATTATCCTTTACAGTAGTGAATCCCGGCCAAACAGATGAACGGTTAATCGATAAACTATTCGAACCGGGTTTTACAACAAAAGGCGACAAGCATTATGGTTTGGGGCTGTATACCTGTCAACAATTGGCCCGGAAACTCCACGGTAAGATAGAATTTAAACCCATCCCGGGATTTGAAACCAGTTTCTCACTGATTATCCCAAAACCCTAAAAAAAAATAAAACCGGATTAAGGCCGGTTTTCCCAACAACCTTGTTTATTCAAACAGGAGGGAAATACAAGGTAGTCGTTTTATAGTTTTATTATAAACTTCTTTACCGTTCCGTTAAAGAACCATGACTTGATATCACGCTTTGACGGGATAAAATGCCGGAAAGCCCGCCTCTGTTTTCAAGATAACATTTATCGGGTGCTAAAAATATCAGTTAAATAAGAAAAAATGGCGGAGCCCCGGAATAATCCGGGGCTCCTTCTGTTAGAGGCGGGGGAGTCTGAGTAAATCAAATTAAATTACTTAACAGGTTGACTTAACTTAAAGGTATGAGTGGTGATGTCTCCGGCTGTACTGCTGATGATGCTTCTTGGACGCACCGTCAGGATAAAATGCAGGTTTTTCCTTAGCCAATTCCTCAGCAGAAGGAGTCAGCGGCTTCATAAATTGACCATAGTCTTTACCGGGGAGATAACCGAGAGCATCTTCTCGACCATTCGGATTTTTACCCCTGACATGGCACTGGCCGCATGTTTCAATCTGTTGCTGAGCCGTTAACGTTTTAGGATTAATAATATTATCCTTCGCAGGCTTATCAGCATGTTTTGCACCAGGGCCGTGACATGCTTCACAACTTACACCATCGTCTACCCATTTTTTTGTCTGTGGATCGTAACCCGTGGTATGGCAAGCAATGCATGCCTCTCCCCAGTCTCTCTGGTTCCAATCCTTATCATTGTAAGGCTGCCATTTTTTGTCTTTGACTATCCATCCTGCAGGCAATATCCTGAGGCTTTCACCTTCTTTAACCACATATCTCTGCTTCCATTTACCCCCGATAGTATAAATTATGTCTTCTTTCTTTACATTTGCAGCCACCTCAAAGGGATTTCCGGAAGCGGCAAAGTCACCTATCATGATCGCCGGGTCAGCCTTGGCATCCCGAACCATCTTAGTGTGAAGTGTGTTAGGCCAATCCTCAAACTGTTTAATATGACAGTTTTTGCATTGACTGGATCCTACATATGCCGTTTAGCTTCCTGTTTGGGTTGTTCGTTGGCAGTCTGTTTAGGTTCTTCATTCGTTTGCTTAGCTCCGCCGCAACCCAGTACTGTAACAAATGAAAGTAAAATTACTGTGAGTAAAACAAAATGTCTCAATTTTTGCTGCCGCTGAAATCAGCGCCACAGCTGGGTTTTAGTCAAACTTAAGCACTCCGCTTAAAACCGACCCGTTACAAATGTCCTGCCAAATATAAAAAAATAGGACCTAAGTCCTATTACTATACTTCTTCTTTGGCTAAACCAATACTTACCGCATAAGCCGCAGCCTGAGTCCGGTTTGATAAATTGAGTTTGGTTAGGATGCTTGTAACATAGTTACGAACAGTTTTAGAACTAATAAAGAGTTGAATATTGAAGCTAATACCGATTCTTCATCACAGTACGAGGTAAGCATCACCACTTTAGTCTCGGGCTTCTCTTCAAGTATCATCCGGCTGATGCTGATTAACCAATCGTTTTTAGTAGTATCAACTCTTCTTCTTTCAATTCACGTGTTTCACCGGTTTTTAATAAAGGGTCAAGGCTCAAGCCACCCATGGCAACTCTTTTTAAAAACACAACGTCCATCCGAACTGCATTAAACATCCGTTTAACCTGGTGAAACTTGCCTTCAACAATAGTCAATTCCACTTCACTAACAGGGCCTGAGACAAGAACCTTCATCACAGCCGGTTTTGTCTTGTACCCGTCGTCAAGGGTCACCCCTTGAGCAAAGGCTTTTACTTGTTTTTCTCTAACGTCCCCTTCTACTCGGACGAAATATGTTTTGGGTACATGTTTTTTTGGCGCTAAGAGGTCATGGGCCAGTCGGCCATCGTTGGTCAGGAGCAGCAGCCCTTCTGTATCCTTGTCCAGCCTGCCCACCGGAAACAACTCGTAGTGCCTGTATTCTTCGGGAACCAAATCTATAACTGTCTGCTCCCTGGGGTCAGAAGTAGCCGAAATATACCCCTGCGGTTTATTCATCACCAGGTATACAAATTCTTTGTAAAACACCTGTATCTCATTTACTGTAACTATGTCCTTCTCCGGTGAAACATGGGCGGAACTATCCTTGACAACCGCCCCGTTAACGGTGACGCCGCCTTCCCGGACCATTTTCTTAATGTCTTTGCGTGAACCATACCCCGCTGACGCCAGCAGTTTATCCAACCGAATTGGCTTGCCCATTTAATCCATCCATCTCCATCCTGACGGGTAATAGTTATTCAGCATGTTCTGAAGCTGTTTAGCCCAGCCCAGTGGAAAACCGTCCACACATATCAGGTTCCACCCCCGCTCACCTGTGATATTGAGGGTTTCCCCTTTCAGGTATCGGATTACCTCCTGTGAACCAGAAGGAAAATCGATAACACGTTGGGCATTCTCTTTACTAAGACCAAGGGCCAATGGGGCAACAGGCTTAAACCTGTTTTTCTTGAGTTCCCCCAGAAACCAGCCGGGCCTGATTACCCTTAGCCCTGTTAAGTCAGGCAGCCCGGGAGGGGCCAGGTATAGCCGGCTGTAATTCTGCACCAGGTTGCCCTGCAGAGTTATATTCAGGTTGTCCGCCAAAAAATCATAGAAATCCTTTAATTCTTCGTCAGGAGGCCGAGGTGGGTCATATACCGCCGCCTCTCTGTCATCACCGGCAATTTTTCGCAGTAAGGCCACAAAGTGGCCTTCACCCTGTATTTTATGCGGCCACAGCCGGATGCTTTTACTGAGCTGTTCCGAAGCCCCGGCCCATTCCGGCCGGCCAGAAATCATTCCCGGAAATCCCTTTATCTCCTGCATTTCGAACTCCTGGTTTTGAGACAGAAATTCTCCGATCATACCTTCATTTTCCTCAGGAGCAAAGGTGCACGTTGAATAAACTATCAAACCTCCCGGCTTAAGCATGGCTGACGCGTATTTGAGAATGCTTCTCTGCATGCTCACACATTTCTGGACGGAAAATTCCCCCCAGCTTTTTACCGCAAAGGGATCTTTACGAAACATACCCTCCCCTGAGCAGGGCGCATCTATAACGATTTTGTCAAAATAACCGGTAAAACGTTCTGCCAGCCTATTGGGGAGTTCATGGAGGACAACATAGTTTGTCACCCCGAACATGTCCATGTTCCGGACAAGCCCTTTTAGTCTCTCATGATTAACATCATTCGCCACTACAACACCTTTGCCGCCCAGTCTTGCCGCAATCTGAGTGGCCTTCCCCCCAGGGGCGGCACAGAGGTCCAGAACCCTGTCACCCGGCTGCGGGTCAAGCACAGATACGGTTACCATTGCGCTGGGTTCCTGGATATAATAAAGGCCGGCGTGATAGTATGGGTGTTTACCGGGCCTGTCACTGCCATTAATATAAAAGCCCTCTCTGGCCCATGGGACCGGTTCCAACTGGAAGGGAGAGATATCCCTGAATTTTTCAACCGGGACTTTAAGGGTGTTTACCCTGATTCCATAGTACCTGGGCAGGTCATATGAAGCCATAAAATCGTCGTATTCGGGGCCGAGCATTTGCTGCATACGATCGGTAAAAGCTGCAGGAAGTTTCATTTTATTCTCCTTCAATGATTTATAGACTAATTATACAGAATTTACCTGGGAAGTCAAAGACTTTGACAGACTGAGGCAAGACAAAGAAGTTACAGCGCAATAGATGCCTCTTCCATAATCTTAACCCCCTTGGTCTCACAAAGCCCCCGCATCAGGTTAAACAGGGCTGCATCCTTGTTCTTAGCCTCAATCATCACGTCAAAATCCCGATCCAGCTCTTTAGCCTTAAACAGAAAACTGCAAAAAGACTCAAGATTGATATCATCAGCGTGGGCCCGGCAGTTCTGGTCACTCTTGGGGCTGGAAAAATGCACTTTGGGTAATCTGTCCCCCCAGGTAGCAAATACATCAGGCAGAATATCCTCTATTTGCTCACCATTGTTCAGGCACTGGTGATGGTGCACGTCGAGCACCATCGGAACGCCCAATTCCCTGCAAACACCCAGGACATCAGGCGCCTTGAAAGACTTGTCATCATTCTCCAGCAACAGCCGGCTCTTAATCGTATCAGGCAATACTTGAAAGTTCTCTCTAAACCTTTTCAATGAAGATTCCCTGGACCCATACAATCCTCCGATATGCATAACCATTTCCGCACTGTCAAGCCCCATTGCCTCAAACACCTTTTGATGATATTCCAGGTCTTTCAGTGAGGCCTCCAGAACTTCGGCTTTGGGACTGTTAATCAGAGTGTAGTGGTCAGGGTGGGAACTAACCCGCATCCCCTTTTTCCGGACAAAGTACCCTACCCGGGCAAATTCATCGGCGAAATCAGCGGCATAATCCCAACCATGGACAAGGGGATGGGTTGCCAAAGGCACAATCTTTGAGGTAAACCGAAAAACGTGTATATTATTGGCTGCATTATAATATAACAGCCTCATACAGTTCTGCAGATTCTCAGCGGTAATCCGCCGCAGCCTATTCAGCCTGGCTTCCTCCCCTTCTATCCGTTCGTAGTTTTTCACCGTGATAGTCTTTGAGGGAGAACAATTTTCAAACTTCAATGACATGGCTACATATCCGAATCTGACAAGCATCAGACCAAACCTCCGTTCCGGTTGTATGTCATTTCGCGCGTCAAAAAAGTGCTTTTTATATATTCTTTTCACTTGTCGAGAAATTATTAGGCCGGACTTTGGGACACGGATAAAAGAGTGGTTTGCCTGGAATTGCTGGAAAGAATCACCGACCACAAAGGGCACAAAGGACACAAAGAAAAGAGGAATTGACGCTTGCTACCGGTTTTCTAAGCAGTTTCGTTTGGCGAAAAGGCGGAATACAAGGGGGTAACAAAGACAAGTTGGGTAGAAACGCCAAATTAGGCCTTCTACCCAACACAGTGTAATTTTTGTGATTGTTGTTCAATATTATCGACTGCAAACTCGCAATATATGGGTAATGGGTGGTTGTATAATCATGTACCGCAAAAGGTACGATAAGGACGGGTTGATGTATCAGGCAGTGTGGAGTAGTTGACCTGTTCAGGGCAGTGGGAGTATGGGCTAGAGAGAACATTAAGAAGGCGCTCCATCACGCTGTAGTCTCCTTGTTCCACTGCCGCTTCCAGTGCTTCTTCTACCCGGTGGTTGCGAGGGATAATCGCCGGATTGCTGTTTAACATCAACTTATGTGAGGAGGCTTCTGTTTCCTGCTGCCGGCTTAGTCTCGCCTGCCAAAGCTGATGCCACTGATTATATTCTGTGGTGCCCAATAGAACCGTATCCTCCGGCTTATCAAAGGTTAATGCATTAAAGGTATTGGTATAGTCCACACGATACTTATGCATCATACTTAGGAGACCTTTAATAAGTGATTCATCCTCTACCTCTTCATTAAATAATCCCAGTTTTGCTCTCATTCCCCTCATCCAATTGTAGTGATACAGCTCAGTAAAATCCGAAACCGCATCCTGGGCCAGTATGACAGCTTGCTCCTGATCAGCGTGCAGCAGCGGCAAAAGGGTTTCTGCAAATCTAGCGAGATTCCAGGCGGCAATATCCGGCTGATTATAATAGGCATAGCGACCATGAATGTCAATGGAACTGAATACCGTTGCCGGGTCATACACATCCATGAAAGCGCAAGGACCGTAATCAATAGTTTCACCACTAAGAGCCATATTATCGGTGTTCATTACCCCGTGAATAAAGCCAACCAATTGCCATTTGGCAATAAGCGCGGCCTGACGCTCGATTACTTCCTGAAGCAAGCAAAGATAGCGGCTCTCATCATTTGCAACGTATGGAAAATGTCTTTGCAACGTATAATCAGCCAGGGCCCGTAGTTCCTCATCAGTTCCCCATTTTGAAACATATTGAAAAGTGCCAACTCGAAGATGACTGGCAGCGACACGGGTCAGAATTGCGCCAGGCAATTTGGTTTCGCGGATCACTGACTCACCGGTTGTCACCACCGCCAGGCTGCGGGTGGTGGCAATACCAAGTGCATGCATCGCCTCGCTAATGATATATTCACGCAGCATCGGTCCAAGAGCAGCCCGGCCATCGCCTTGACGTGAGTATGGCGTTTTACCTGAACCCTTGAGCTGAATATCAAACCGTTCACCCGAAGGTGTGATTTGTTCGCCAATGAGTATAGCCCGTCCGTCCCCTAACATCGTAAAATGTCCGAATTGATGTCCTGCATATGCTTGAGCAAGCGGTAAAGCGCCTTCAGGAATTCGGTTGCCGGCAGGCACCTTTACGCCCTCGTTACTTTGCAGCACTTGGATGTTTAACCCCAGGACTGTTGCAAGCGAGTGATTGAGAACGTTCAACTTCGGTGAACGAACAGGAGCTGGGTTGAGGCTTGTAAATAATGACTTCGGAAGACGAGCATAACTGTTCTCTAAGTTCCATCCTATGTGTATTACTGCTGTTCTATCAGTCATCGTTTCTCCTCTCATGATTCGGCAGGCTAGTGGGCATCATCTCTACCCATGCCTCAGGACCAATAAAATCAAGGTTTCTGTAAATGTCTTCATCGTAATGATATTCTTCGACTACATCATCCCGTATACCATAAAGATAGTTTTGATGAAACGGAGAATCCAACCCTGTATCCACCATGAATTATCATCACCCCTTTCCGTTTAGTTTTAGCTATGAATTGTTTTTTAACCGAGGGAGCTACCACCAAAAGCGGCTCTTTTTGTAAGAAATAACTTGCTTTGATGGCAAATGCGGATGGAGCGGATAAAAGAGTAATTAGCGGCGAGTTGGTGATGTTTGCCGGGACTCGAAAGGAGGGTTAACCACAAAGGGCACAAAGGACACAAAGGGGTGAGGAACTGATGCTTACTACCGTTTTTCTAATATAGTTGGCAGTTTCGTTTGGTAAAGAGGCGGAATATAAGGGGTTAAACAAAGAAAAGTTGGGTAGAAACGCCTAATTAGGCCTTCTACCCAACGGAATGGAATTTTTATGATTGTTGTTCAATCTTACGGACTGCAAATAACTTCGCAATATATGGATAATGGGAAGTTAACTCTAGAACTCTTCAAGTGCTTTTATTCTGACCATAGTAACATATAGAACAGTTCTATTCATATTCTATGTCAGGTAAAAGGTACAATAAAAAAGGAGTGCAAGCGGTTTGTTAAAAGTTAAAGTAGGGTTACGTCCTATTGTTACTAATATAAATTTGCCCACTGTTATAAAAACAGCAGTACTTCCGGGTGATTCAACCGAAAGCTTATTTATTGCAACCCAAGTAGGAGAGATCTTTTATATAAGACAAGGAGTTATAAGGTGCTTTTTGGATATTCGCCGGAGAATTATTAAACTGGGCGTTGCCGGCGGTGGATATGATGAACGCGGATTATTGGGACTGGCGTTTCATCCCGCATTTTACTATAATGGTCTGTTTTATCTTTACTATTCGGTAGCAGGAACGCAAGGTCCGGGAGCTCTTCCCAATTTTGGCGCCCTTTCACGAGCTCTTCCCGAATTTTTTGCTCCTAACCCGTGTGATCCCAGCACCTTAAACCTGAAGTGGACAAATAGAGAAACTAAATATGATCACATTGATACAGTTGAAGAATGGGTCTTACAACCAAACGGTCAGCCTCAGAAACGACGGACATTGCTTAATCTAAGAAGGCCGTTTTTTAATCATAACGGTGTAAACAGCTTAAACTTTTCACCTGAAACAGGAAAACTAATTTTAACTACCGGAGATGGTGGATCAGGCTATGATCCGTTTAATTTAAGCCAGGATGATAGCGAAATCCTCGGTAAGATAATTGAAATTGATGTAGCTATGAACACAAATGTTTATAATCCGCCTGTGGTCACTCGCTTTAATGAACTTCCCGAATCTGTTCAAAGAACCCTTACGGTAATTGCCAAAGGGGTCCGCAATATACCGGGTATTTCTTTTCAAAGAATAGGTAATCGTTATATCAAATATATCGGACAGGTTGGACAGGATTTGGCGGAGTCCATATTTTCATTCATAGACTACAGGCCAATACCGGTTACTCAGATTGTTAAGTCCTCGTTAGACAAATCTGAACCTGACCCGCAAGGATTTATCAACTTTGGATGGAGAGGGTGGGAAGGTGCCTTTCCTACTTCGATTATAAGGGAATGTCCTGCTAATCCGGATTTGGAAGAGAAAGTGACTTCTTATTATAACGATGCAGTAAAAACTTTAACACGACGTATTCCGCCTCTAACCACTTATTTTCATCGCGATCCCAGGCCGGATAAGTTTTCAGGAACTGCCCTTACAGGGGTCCAGGCCTATATGGGGAATAGAATCCCCGGTTTAACGGGAAGTGTTGTTTTTACCGATTTTGCCCGGAATGAAGAATCTCAACCTCCGATCAGAGGAGTTTTAGCTTATACCAGGGTAAGAACTGACTGTAAAATAAGTGATTTCAGTGTGATAGAAGTCGATTATAATTTTGAATCCCCATCATCTTATTACACCAGTTTGGGAACTAACATGGACCAAACCCGGCTGTATTTGGGGGTTTATGGCTCGAGCGATGTGCTTGATTTTAGACAGGGTATTGTTTTTGAAATTGTTCCATAGAGGTGCGAGGTCCGAGGTGTGAGGGGCGAGTTAGCGGCCGGCGCCCAGGTGTGCTTGGGCTGGGCTTTAGGGAAAAAGAATAGACCGCGGATGACACGGATGGACACGGATAAAAGAGTAATTAGCCGTTAGTAAGTGATTTGCCGGGACTTCAGGGAAGAGAAATTAACCACGAAGGACACAAAGGACACAAAGAGTCAGCAATTGACGCATACTACCGGTTCTCTAGCGTAGTTTGGCAGTCTCATTAAGCTAATAGGCGGAATACAAAGGGTTAAAAAATCAAATTGGGTAGAAACGGCAAATTAGGCCTTCTACCCAATAGAGTGTAATTTTTTTGATTGTTGTTCAATCTTATCGACTGCAAAATAACTATGCAAAATATGGATTAGTGGAAGTCAGATAACTAACATTTACCTTGACAAAAACAATGACCAGAAACCATTCTGTCTACCTCAACCTTTCTAAAATCATTTTTTGTTCCGCAATCGTGGCTACTATATCTTCCATATACACATCCCCCTGAACAATTTTTAAATTTTACCAAATAAATGGAATCAAATGATAACGTGTCTTTAAACAATAGTCTTTGTACCCCGCCAGGTCTCGTAAAAGAGTTTCCTCTTCGATTTTTATCCTAATTACAGTCCATGGTTGCGTATTCCGGAATATCCGGACGGCGATACCGGAAACATCCGGACATTAAACCGGAGGCATCCGGACACTTTGCCGGCTGATTTGATTGTAAAATAATTGCTGCTTCTCAGCAACAAAAAAATGAC